>Ga0172377_10002824_pt1 | contig 17840 bp, 10 predicted proteins | sample Pumphouse3metaG_FD_119749 | JGI IMG/M metagenome (GOLD analysis project Ga0172377, IMG submission 119749) | Leachate microbial communities from a municipal landfill in Southern Ontario, Canada - Pumphouse #3 metaG | ecosystem: Engineered > Solid waste > Landfill > Unclassified | place: Canada...
CTATATTTGGACCGCCTCCAGATAAGAAGTATATGACGTTAAAATTATTAACGTTCCCAATAAATTGAGTAATTAAATAAGGACCAGTAACAAAGAGAATATAAGGCATTGTAATGCTCTTAAATTGTTGCCATGGACTTGCTCCATCAACTTTTGCTGATTCATATAAATCAGTTGGAATATTCATTAAAATACCTGAAGTTGAAAGCATTGTATAAGGAATACCAATCCAAATATTAACGAGAATAATGATAAATTTCGACCAGAATACCGCACTATCGGTATTTGATGTTCCAAACCCTAAACGATAGCCAAATGTTTCATTAAACCAAGTGCCAATAGCACCTGAATCTTTAAGAAGAACACCAATCGACATAAGCGAAATAAATTGAGGAACAGCAATGGTAAGAATAAAAATTGTTCTCCAAAGTTTCTTGAATTTAATGCCTTTTTTATTAATAGCTAAAGCTAATAAAATTCCTAAGAAATAGTTACTAAAAGTAGCACAAATTGTCCAAATTATAGTCCAACTTATGGTTTGTCCTAAAGCAGATGGCAAAGTTGCGTATTGACTATCAGCACTAGGAGCAAACAGATTGATGAAATTTTGTAATCCGTACCAAGTAAATAGTTGTTGTGGAGGAACATGTCCGTAAGAATAATTTGTAAATGCAACTAATATTGAGAAAAATAATGGCATGACAGTAAAGAAAATTATTCCGATTACAGGTAAAGTTAAAACTGTTAAATGGAAATTTTCATTAAGTAAGGATTGAATTTGTTGTTTAAATGTTTTGCACTTTCCAACAAATTTTGATGGATTATTTTTAACAAATTCAGCATCTTCTTTTTCAATTTTTAAAATTTCGTTATTAATCGTTTCATCACTTAAGTGACCAATTGTTTTAGTTTTTTTATCCTTAACAATTACTTTTTCAAAGAATTCGTTAGCCATACCAAACTCAAAATCATAATTGAGCATCATATAATTAATTGTTTCTTCTTTAGCATACGATACTGATGTGTAATTAGTTTTTAAATATTTTTGATCACGCTTAAAGGAATGTTTACACTCTTTAATTTCTTCTACTCGCATCGCTTTTATATTTTTATCTTCTGCGTACTCACTAAAGTCACCGCTCAAAGTAGAAATTGGCGTAAAATATTTATCTTTAATAGCTAAAATTTTTTCCGCTTTATCTTCAATTGAAGGATCTTTTTTAACTTGTTTAATTTCTTCTTCTTGAAGATTTTTATATTTATTAATTTCAGCAAGAAGTTCTCTCTTTCTAGCAAGCATATCATCATATTTTTTATTAATAGAAACGACATTAGCACTATTTACGGTACCAATTTCTATTTTTTTAGAAGCATTTTCTCTATTTGCTTCTTCAAACTTATCTAAATTAGAATCGTAAACACTACATATTTCTTGATAATTTTTATAAAAAACTAAATTATCTTGATTGGCTTTTCTATGCACATAATAGAAATTGAATTTTTCATACTTTCCATTGTGTTTTGCAGCATCACTAACTGCAAAAGGAGCAGTAGTTTTAACAATTTCTCGAAGTAAATTATTTTGCTTATCAATTTTATTTTGTGCATTATGAATGTTCGTAGAATTTTTGTTTTCAAGCATTTCTAGCGAAATTTTATCTTTTTTGACAAGAGCAATAAAATCTTCGTTAGATAAAGTTGTTTGTAAATTATTTTCTTTTTCTGTTAGTTTATTAGCGAGTTGTTCATACTTAATATTGCATGATTTTTCCAACTCTTCTCTTTTTTGAATCAAATGATTAACTTTAGATTTTAATTTATTAATCTTTTTATGATTTATAAAACCTAATCTAATCGTTTCAGAAATTATGTATTTTGCAAAATCCTTTGCAAATACCCCTTCTTTTGTACTTATATCGATTTTTGAAATATAAGTGTCAATTTCTTCTTTATGAGTTTTTTTAAATGTATTTTTAGAAGGTTTCACAGTTTGTAAATAACCTTCAATTTTCGAATCAAGCTTTAACGATATCTCTTTATTATCTTCGTAATAAGATTGAAATTTCGTAAAATTATCTATTCGATAATTATTGTAACCGTTATTTATTGAACGATTCATTATATAAAAGAATAAGAATAAGGAGAAAATAGTTAAAAGACCATAAACAAGAAACATAACACTATTATCACCAGCAATCCATTCACAGAATTGATCTTCACAACTTGGATCTTCTCCAGGAACATTTACACCCAACGTTCCTAAACCGGCCAAATTAGAAATACCACCTAAAGCCATGAAGATAATGTATCCAATTTCAAAAAGAATATATAAAATACCATTACCTATTTGATGATGTTTAAATGAACTTGAGCCAAAAAGCACAAAAGAAAGTCTTCCTGACCAATCATTAAATCTAAATTGATGATACTTTCTTTGAAAAAACCTTCCAATATAAAAAACACCTTTATAAATACCTTTACCAATAATTGCAAAAAAATGTCCTAAGGAAAGAACAATAGAATAAAGCAAATCAAGAATCCACAACAATATTTTTAGTAAACTTTTCCCTAAGTTCATGAAAAAATATTTTACTGGATCGATTGGTTCAACAACATCAGTTAGAACCGAATCCTTTTCGCTTAAATTTATATCTATATTTTCTTCATTTTCTTTATTCATATAAATTACCCACTTTCATAAAGCAAATATGGACTTGCGTAATTTTACGCAAGTCCATAAATTTAACAACTAATCTATCTTATTGTGTCAAGTTCTAATTTTAAGAATTGAGCCCAAGTAAGATTATTTTTATCTTTATCTTGTAAGACACCATCACACATAGCTGTACCAATGGCTTTACCGATATCCCAATATTTATCTTGTGCAGATTGTGATTGAATAGCGGCAAATTCATTTTGAGCAGTTAAAGCTGGTCCACTAATTGTAAGATTTTCTGTGTATCTTGAATTTTTAGCAGCTTCAACATTACATGGAAGAGTTTGTCTTTCTTCATAACGAACCAATTGAGATTCATTATTTGTTAATAAATCACCTAAAGCAGCAGCAGCTTTTTGTTCAGCAACTGGTCTTGTTTTATTAACACAATAAACTTTACTACCTGTAAATGATCCCATTTGATAAGCCTTATTGTTAATATGATATTCAGGTAACTTAGAAGCCTTAAGATTTGTTGTTGATTTCTTAAGATCGCTTTCAAGCCAAGTTCCGCTAACAGCAGCAATCACATCGCCACTCTTAAATCCAGCAGTAATAGTATCGTTTGTACCAAATAAAAGTGTTCCATCAGCATAATATGGTTTAAGTAAATTACCGATGTAAGTAGCAACACTAACGCCAACTTCATTATCCCAATTAACTGTATAATGAGCAACGCCTTCAGCGTCAGTAGTATAAGTTAATGATTTTGTACCATTTGCTTGTGGTGAGAAGAAGAATGTTGGAGCATACCAGCCATCATTCATAGTAAGAGAAACTTTTTTACCAGCAGCTTTTGCGGTTGATAATAATGTTTCTAAGCTTCCTGCTTGTTCACTTGTAACAGCATCACCATTGTACCAAAGGAAATATCCGTTATCGTTAGAAACTGGGAATCCATATAATTTTTCATTATAGGTAGCACCAGTAACAGCTGGAGCAGTATTACTTGATTGAACTGTATTCTTATAATCGCCTTTTAATTCAAGAGCAATGTTCTTATTAGCAAGGTTGAAAATATGGTCATCAGCACATAAGAATAAGGCTGGAGCACCTTCAACTGTAGGATCTTTTGCAACGGTTGTACCGGCATCAGATTCAGAAACTGCTGTAAATTTGTAACTAAATTTATTGGCATCATCTTTTTGATTAGCATTATAAGTTTCAACTACCTTTTTAATAACAGATTCTTCTTTTGCAGTTGCCCAAACATTGATTTCAGTTCCAACATCAGAATAAACCTTGCTTGAACCACCACATGAAGCAACAGACATTAATGCAACTGCTCCAAGAGCAGCAACGCATAAAATTTTAATATTTTTCATTATTTTAATCTCCTTATAATTAAACATTTGCAGTGAAACTAATAACTAAGAAATTACTAGAAACAGTTGTATCTAAGAAATAATATGGGTAAAAATCGATAGTAATTTTACCGGCTTTTGCAGGTTCAATATTTGAACGATTGTCCGATGGGCCTTTGTAATCTGCTGCAGTTTTACCTTCTCCAAGTAAATCTGTTAAGCCAGTAGATTTTGTCCAATCGAAATCTTCGACACCATATTGACCTGCCCAAGTTGTTCCTAAATGGACTTTAAAACCTTGATAATCACCTTCAGAATTTGCTTTGGCTAGAACAAAATCTTTTAATTGATAGTGTTTACCATCAACTTTTGTAAAAAGACAATCTTTATTTTTTGACGATGCCACCGTATCCCATCCTGCAGGTGTAGCACTTCCAGCTACTGAAACAACAAGGTCTTCTCCAGTAGTATCTGATTGTTCATAATCTTGATCAGTTCCACCAGTTGTCGTATTACAGGCTGCTAATGAAAAGGCCATTAAAGCAGTTGCAGCGACTAAAAACATTTTCTTCTTTAACATAATAATATTTTTCCTCCTATGTTAATTTGATTGGTTTTCAGTTAAGAACAACCAATCATTTTTAATGTTTCCTTATTCAACTTTTCATCAATAAACTAAGGTATTTATTGATATAGCCTAATTAAAGAGCAACTTCAGTTTTAGGATCGAAGAAATGAAATTTTTCAGCATTGAATTTTACATTCATTTGATCACCAGTCATAATTTGACAGTTTGCTGTAATTTTACTTACTAAGTGAGCTCCGCCAAATTGTGTATGGATGTAATATTCATGCCCTAACAATTCAGCAACAGTAACTTTGATCGTAAAAATCCCATTCCCTCCAACCTTTTCCTGAGTTTCCTCAATGAATTCGGGTCTTATACCAAGGATTACATCTTCAGGTAAATTCTTATCTTCGAACGTTCCTTTAAGTAACTTAATTTTTTCTCCAGTTTTAAATTCAACTTCGCCAGTTGACTTAATGAATTTCACCTTAAAGAAATTCATGGATGGAGAACCTATGAATCCTGCAACAAATAAATTTGCTGGATGATTATAGATTTCTATTGGAGAACCAACTTGTTGGACTCTCCCTAATTTCATAACAACAATTCGAGAAGCCATTGTCATAGCTTCGGTTTGATCATGTGTAACATATATAGTTGTAGCGTTTAATGAGTTATGAAGATTAATAATTTCACTTCTCATTTGAACTCTTAATTTAGCATCAAGATTTGATAAAGGTTCATCCATTAAGAATACCTTTGCGTTTCTAACAATGGCTCTTCCTAATGCGACTCTTTGTCTTTGTCCGCCAGACAAAGCCTTTGGTTTCCTATCAAGGAATTCTTCAATTTGAAGGATTCTTGCAGCCTCATGAACTCTCTTATCAATTTCATACTTAGGCATCCTTCTTAATTTAAGACCATAAGCCATATTTTCATAAACAGACATATGTGGATATAATGCATAAGATTGGAAGACCATTGCTATATCTCTATCTTTAGGTGTCTTATCATTACAAAGTTCATTATCGATATACAATTCGCCCTTTGTAATTGTTTCAAGACCAGCAATCATACGTAATGTAGTAGATTTACCACATCCAGAAGGCCCAACAAATACGATAAATTCATGCTTTTTTACATCCAAATTAAAATCAAAAACAGCTTGTACATTATTATCGTAAATCTTATCGATATGTCTTAAGGAAACGTAAGCATCGTTATGCTCATTAGCGACTTTTTTGACTTTTGAAGGAATATTTTCCTTATGTTGAAGCTCGCTCACTCCATTACCTTTAAGGGTATCAGTCTTTTTCTCCATGTATTTAGCTCCTTGTTCTTGCGCCACGAAAATGTTTAAAAAACAACATTTAAATACTGAAAGCGCTTACATTAAAAGCATTCTTGCTTTATTTCTATTTAAAAAAATTAGAATTAATAAAACTTGAATACTTGATTGCCTATACTTTAAATTTTTTGACTTTCAATTTCAATCTATTTTTTTAATTTTTTTCAAAATTTATCATAATGCCGAATCTTTGATATTAATATGGTAAAAAATACCGAAATTTTATATTTTTCTTAAAAATCAAAAACAAATTCTTTTTTCATTTCCATTTAAAATAGAACATTAATTGTCTATAATTTTAATATTATAAAAATTAGGAGATTTATTTATGTCTAAAGTTATGGCGGTTAATTGCGGCTCTAGTAGTTTAAAATTTAAACTCTACGAAATGCCACAAGAAGAAGTTATTTGTTCTGGTATTGTTGAACGTATCGGACATGATGATGGTATTTTTCAATTAAAATATAAAAAAAGCAAAGAAAAAAAGATTGTTCCAGTTAAAGATCATGGAGTAGCAGCAAGTTTAGTTATGAACGCTTTACTTGATGAGCACATCATTTCAAGTTTTGATGAAATTAAAGCTACTGGTCATCGTATCGTTCAAGGTGGCCCTTATTTCAATCAATCAGTTTTATTTAATAAAGATACATATGATAAAATCGAAAGTTTAATACCACTTGCACCTTTACACAATAAAGCGCATTTAGTTGGTTATAATGCTTTTAACAAGGTTTTACCAAATACTCCAGCAATCGCTGTTTTTGATACTGCTTTCCATCAAACTATGAAACCAGAAGATTACACTTTTGCTATTCCAAAAGAATATACTGAAAAATATATGATTAGAAGATATGGAGCTCACGGAACAAGCCACAAATACTTAAGTGAAGTCGGAGGAGAAAAATATTTAAAAGATAGTACACATAAAAAAATGATAATTTGTCACCTTGGAAGTGGCGCTAGTATTACTGCTGTTGAAGATGGTAAATGTGTTGCTACAAGCATGGGTTTAACTCCATGTGGGGGAATCGCTATGAATTCTCGTACTGGAGATATGGATCCAAGTGTTTATTATCAAGTTCAAAAAATGTCCGGAAAAGATAACGAAACAATTTTCCAAGAATTTAATAAAGAAAGCGGTTTATATGGCGTGAGCGGCGTCTCAAATGATTCTCGTGATGTTTCTACTAAAGCACACGAAGGTGATAAAGATTCTATATTAGCTATGCAATTATGGGCACGCCGTATTGCTGATTATATCGGACAATACTATGTTAGATTGGGCGGATGTGAATTAATCATCTTTAGTGCTGGTATTGGTGAAAACGCCCCTGAATATCGTGAAATGGTTTTAAATAATATTAAAGAAGCATTACATATTGATATTGATTGGGATTTAAATAATAAGATTTTTGGAGGTGCTGAAGCCCTTATTTCGACTCCAAAGTCTACTATTAAAGTCGCCATCATTCCAACTGATGAAGAAATTATGATTGCTCGCGATGCATTTAGAATCGCAAAAGAAGTTAAAGGAGAATAGAAGTGAAGAAAGTTTCATATATATCAAATTTTTGTAAAGAACATAAAAAAGATATTAAAATATTTTTAGAAAATGTTAAAAAGTATGATCATATCGTAGTTTTTAGACATATTAAACCTGATTTTGATGCTTTAGGTACTCAAATGGGTTTAGCAACCTGGCTTAAAGAAAATTTCCCAAATAAGGAAATTAAGGTTGTTGGTGATAACCATGTTGAGTTTACTCCACGTGGATTATTTCCAAAAATGGACGAATTAAAGGATTCCTATTTTAATGATCCATTTTTAGCAGTGATTGTCGATGTCGGAGATGACAAACGTATCGCTGATCCTCGTTATAAAAGAGGAAGTTTTATTTTCAAATTTGACCACCACCCAAATAAAGAAGAAGTTGCTACTCATTCTTTAGTTGATATTGATAGAGCCGCTACTAGCGAAATAATTTCTGATATTTTGATCGATTTAGAACCACAATATCAATTATCAAAAGTTGCTGCTCGTTATTTATATATTGCTTTAATTGGTGATTCTGGTTCGTTTAAATACAATTCCACTACTCCAATGACTTTTGAAGTTGCTGAAAATTTAGTTTCAACTGGAATCGATATTCCAAATGTTTATGAAGAGATGTTCCAAAAAGACATTAAAGACTTAGAGGTTACTAAGTTTATTTTAGATAATTTTAAAATTTCTAATGAAGGTGTCGCTTACTATATATTTACTCAAAAAGATTTAGATAAGTTTGGTATGGCTAGCGAACAAGGAAAAGACAACGTCAATTTCTTCGCTCCATATAAAGGTATTAATATCTGGTGCTCAATTACTGAAGATATCACTGAACCATGCTATAGAATTTCAATCAGATCTAGAAATTACTCAATTAATGATGTTGCTGCTCAATTCGGTGGCGGAGGACATGCGCAAGCGGCTGGTGCACAAATTAAAGACTTAACAGAATTAGATAAGTTTATTTCTGCACTTGATGCTGTCGTTATAGCAAACAAAAAATAATGAATTTTTTACCATTACATATTTACACCGGTTATTCATTTTTAAAATCTGGAATTCAAATTTCCAGTTTAGTGAATGAAGCAAAGAAAGATGAATACACTTCTTTGGGTATTTGCGATAAAAATGTAATGTATGGTTTTGCAGAATTCAACAAAATTTGTTTAGAAAATAATGTAAAACCTATTTTTGGTATGGATTTGGATGTTGGTGAAAACACCTTATCTTTATTTATAGAATCAGAGGAAGGATATAAAAATCTTTCTTTCTTATCTTCTCTATATCAAAAAAATAACAAAGTTGAAATAGATGAATTAAAAGAACACACACAAGGTTTATTGTGTGTGTTCTCAATTACAAATCAACTCTTCAAAAATCTAAAAGAAGGGGAGTTTGCGCATGATTTTGCAAAAATCGCTTCATATTTTAAAGTCTTTTTAATCGGAATTGAAATATATACTAAAGATCAAATCGACTTTGCAGATGGTGTGCGAAATTTTGCGCAAACCCATAGTTACAATTGCATAGCATTTCCAGTTAATAAATATCTAAAAAAAGATGATGCAATCGTCATTAAGATGCTTAATGCTGTCGAGAAACAAGAAACCATTAATATCAATGACCCTATAGAAGATTCTCATTATTTTTTTAAGAACCAAGAAGAAATCAAAAAGTTTTATACTTCAAGTGAATTATCTAACACTATTAAATTTTTTAAATCTCTTAACTTCACCTTTATTATTAAACGTGGTGAGCTTAGCAATTTCCCTAGTGAACTCAATATCCCCAGCAAAGACCTATTAAAATCAAAAATTCTAAATGGTTTAAAAGTAAGAAAAATTAATTTAGAAAGACAACCTGAATACCGCAATCGTTTAAATTATGAATTTATAACAATAGAAAAAATGGGTTATTGCGACTATTTTTTAATCGTTCAAGATTATGTAATGTATGCTAAAAATAACAATATAATGGTTGGTCCGGGAAGAGGTTCGGCTGCCGGTTGTTTAATTTCCTACTTATTAGGAATTACCGAAGTTGATCCTTTACGATATGGCTTATTATTTGAAAGATTTTTAAATCCTGAAAGACGTTCTATGCCTGATATAGATGTTGATTTTGCTGATATTTATCGAGATAAAATTTTCACATATTTATCAGATAAATATGGTTACGAACATGTCGCTAGAATCGTTGCTTTTCAAACATTTGGAGCTAAACAAGCATTAAGAGACACCACTTCTGTTTTTGGCTATAATACGGCTCAAGCTGATGAAATTTGTAAAACTATTCCAAATAACTTTAATGCTGGCAAATACGATTTAAATTATGCTTATGATAATATTCCTGCTTTTAAAGAAGTTATTGAATCTAGAAGAGTTGATTATAAAGATATAATTTTTAGATACGCTCATTTAATTGAAGGATTACCTAGACAAAAAGGTTTACATGCTGCTGGTGTCGTTTTAAACAACGACGCTTTACCAGGAATAATGCCATTAACTTACGATCCTCAACAAGTCACTCAATTTGAAAAAGATTATCTTGAAGAACAAGGCTTTTTAAAGTTCGATATTTTAGGTCTTAATCATTTAACAATAATTACCAATTGTTTAAGCTCCATCAAAATTAACAGGGGATTGGCAGTGGATTTAGAAAAAATCGACTATAATGATGAAGCAATTTATAAGTTAATTTTAAACAATTCAACAATGGGAATTTTCCAGTTGGATACAAGCGCTGCTTTACAAGCAATAAATTTAATTAAACCAACTTGTTTTGCTGATATTGTTGCCACAATTTCTTTAGATAGACCTGGTCCACAAAAACAAATTCCAGTTTATTCTCAAAGAAAAAATCAACATCAAAGAATTATTTATCCTGATAAATCATTAACTAATATATTAAAAGAAACTTACGGAATAATCATTTATCAAGAACAAATAATGCAAATTGCACGTGTTTTTAGCGGTTTTTCTTTTGCACAAGCTGATTTATTTAGACGTGCTATTAGCAAAAAACACAAAGACGAAATGCTTAAAATGAAGGATGATTTTATTAAAGGTGCAATCAAAAATCAACATGATGTAAAAACAGCAAATAGTATTTTTAATTTAATTGAGAATTTTGCAAATTACGGTTTTAATAAATCGCATGCTGTTTGCTATGCTAAAATCGCTATTCAAGAAGCATATTTAAAAGCTTTTTATGCTCCTGAGTTCTATACAGCAATATTAGATCAAAAATACGGAAGCGACGACGCTAGATTTACAAAATATATCGCTGAAATGAAACGAAACAATATTTCTATTTTATTACCAAACGTCAATGAATCTACCACTTCATTTAGGTTAGTTGATGGTAAATTATTGATGCCTTTAACAGGTATTAATCGTTTTCCACGACAAATAATTGAAAACATTATTTTGGAAAGAGATACAAACGGAAAATTTACATCGGTCAAAAATTTTGTGGTTAGAATGCATACAAGCGGAACTGTTTTAAGCGATAAATCTTATGCTTCTTTAATTGATGCAGGAATATTTGATTCGATTTATTCGAACAGAAAAACTCTTAAAAACAACATCAATAGATTCCGTGAATGGGAAAATACACTAGACAGTAATTCATTATTTAGTGATTATGGTTTAGATGATAGTTTCATTAATCCAGTTCCTGATGATCCACTTGAAAGAATCCAAAACGAATACCAGGCTCTTGGAACAATGATAAGTGATTCACCACTCAAACATATAAATCCTAAATTTTTAGAACATAAAAACATTATTCAAATTAGTGATTTGGAACAAAAAAAGCCTTCTTATATCTTGGGCATTGTTCAATCAATTAAAAATATTACTATAAAGAGCGGAAAAGATGCTGGAAAACCAATGGGATTCATCCTTGTTCATGATGATGAATCGGAAATAGACTGTGTTTTGTTCAGTGCTCAATATGCTCAATATGGAGCAAACCTTAAAATAAACAATATACTTTTGATTTCCGGTTTTAAAGATTCATCAAGAGGAAAAGATAGTTTTATAATAGATACAATAGAAAGAGTAGAAAATTAGTATGGCAAAAATTTTAATTATAGATGGAAATAGTTTGTTGTTTAGAGCATTTTATGCGACATATAATCCTCAAAATCCCGATTTTGTAATGAAAAACCAAGACGGAATTCCAACTAACGCTATTTTTGCTTTTTCAAATATGATTCTTTCTTTAATTTCCTCATTAAACAAAGAGGATGGTTTTTTTGTCGCTTTTGATAAAGACAAAAAAACATTTAGACATAAAAAATTTGCTGAATATAAAGCTAATAGAGCTCCTGCTCCAGAAGCTTTAAAACCACAATTTGCTATTTCTCGAGAATTGATGGATGCTTTAAATATTCGCTATTACGAAGATTCAAACTTAGAAGCTGACGATATCGCCGCTATCATGGCAAAAAAATGTGAAAAAGATGGCTACAAAGTATATTTATACACAAGTGATAAAGATTATTTGCAATTAATTAATGACAACACCACTGTTGAATTAATTAAAAAAGGATTAAAAGATATTCACGAAATGACCCCTTCTTCATTTAAGGAAGAATGGGGTTTTGATCCTAAACAAATTATTGAATATAAAGGATTGATGGGTGATCCAAGCGATAATTTAAAAGGTATTCCTGGTGTTGGAGACAAAACAGCCAAGACTCTAATTATGAAATATGGCGATTTAGATAACATAATTGAACATGCTAATGAACTGACACCTAGTCTAAAAACAAAAATTATTGAGAATCAAGAAATGGGTCAATTATGCCGTGAACTTGCTACAATGGATACTACCGATGATGTCCCTTTTACTTCACAAGATGTAGTATATCAAGGTTATGACTTCAATAAAGTCAGCGCTTTCGCTAATAAATACAATTTTAAAAATATGATAAACAAACTCCCTAAAAAATTAAGGGCCGAAAGCGCCGATAACGATAAAGTTGAATTCACTAAGATTTCTAAACTTGATGAAAAAATAAAACCAACAAAAATTGGTATTAGCGTTGACTTCACCAATGAGAATTATCATATTGCAACATTGCTTGGATTAGCACTTTCTATTGATGGAAAAAACTATTATATTTCTGAAGAAGATTTAAAATCCGATGGGTATTTGCAGGGGATATTGAAAAATAAGAGCATTTCTAAATATGCTTTTGATTACAAAAAAGTAAGATTTGTCCTCGAACATAATGGTTATAAAATCGATGGTCTGTTCTTTGATTTATTGATTGCAAGTTATCTAATTGAACCAGGTATTTCTAACGATTTAAATAGCATATTATCCTATTATTCAATTAACATTAATTATGCATATAATAACATGGATTTATTTAGCGAAGGCAATGCACTACTTTGCGCTTGCGAAGCTCATTATTCTTTATCACTATCTAATAGATTATTAGATAAATTAAACGAATTAACACAAATTGAATTATATCGTGACATTGAAATCCCTTTAGTTGATGTTTTAGCTGATATGGAAATTGAAGGTTTTCCTCTCGACAAAAAAACTCTTGAAGATTTTGGGGATGAATATAAGAAAATTATTGAAGCAAAAAAAGAAAATATTTATCGATATGCAGGAAAACAATTTAACATTAATTCCACTAAAGAATTAGCCGACATTTTATACAATCAACTTCAATTAAAAGACAATAAAAAGCACTCCACATCAATAGATTATTTGATTGAACTTAGTGAAGATCATCCAATAATTAATGAAATAATTGAATATCGAAAATACAATAAACTTCTCTCTACATACATCAATGGATTTATTCCATATATTGATGAAGATGGAAAAATTCATGCCACATTTAACCAAGCAATTACTTCGACAGGAAGACTTTCTAGTAGCGAACCAAATTTACAAAATATCAGTGTTCGTGATGAAGACGGAAAACAAATAAGAAAAGCTTTCTTTTATAAAGAAGATAATTTAAATATTTTGTCTCTTGATTATTCGCAAATTGAATTAAGGATTCTTGCTAGTTTAAGCGATAATAAGGAGATGATTTCTATGTTTAATAACGACGAAGATATTCACTCTTCTACCGCAAAACTCATTTTTCATTTAACTGAAGAACCAACATCATTAGAAAGAAGAAAAGCAAAAGCCGTTAATTTCGGAATTGTTTATGGTATAAGCGATTGGGGACTTGCAGAGCAAATTAATTGTTCAATTCCTGAAGCTCGTCAAATAATGACTTCTTTCAATAAAGAATTTCCTCAAATAAATATTTATTTAAATTCTCTTGTTAAAACAGCTACTGAAAAAGGTTTTGCTGAAACGATGTTTAATCGAAGAAGATATCTTCCAGAACTTAATAGTGATAATTATTCCGTTCGTGAGTTTGCGAAAAGAGCTGCTAAAAACGCACCAATTCAAGGAAGCGCAGCAGATTTAATAAAAATCGCTATGATAAAAGTTTATAAAGCTCTCAAAGAAAATAATTATGAAGCAAAAATAGTAAGCCAAATTCACGATGAACTTATTATTAAAGTTAATGATCAAGAAAAAGTTGAAGTTATGGCTTTAGTTAAAAACATAATGGAACATTGTGTTAAATTAAAAGTAAAATTAAAAGTAGATGGAGGTTATGCAAAGACTTGGTTCGATGCTAAATAAAATATGCCAGAATTACCTGAAGTAGAAACTGTTAAAAATATCTTAGAGCCTTTAGTTAAAGGCAAAAAAATTGCTGAAATTGATGTTTATTTTCCTCGTTTAGTTTTGACTCCACTCAGCGAATTTAAATCAAAATTGATTGGTGCTACCATTACCGGTTTATCACGATATGGTAAATTTCTTTTTATTCATTTTGACAATTCTTTTGTAATAATTTCTCACCTAAGAATGGAAGGAAAATATCGATTTACAAAAGAATATAATCCAATTAGAGCTAGTAGCGCTTGCTTTAAATTTAACGATGATACCTATCTTTTTTATGATGATACAAGAAAATTCGGAATTATGTATTTAACTGATGAGGAGCATTATTTGCAAGAAAAAATGATTGCAAAATTAGGTCCTGAAGCTAACAAAATTCAAGATTCCGATTTGCCACTTTTATACAAAAAATTTAATAAAAAGAAACCTATGAAGGCGTTGCTTCTAGACCAAGAAATTTTATGTGGAATTGGCAATATTTATGCTGATGAAATTTTATATGCAACCAAAATTAATCCTTTAACTTTAGGAAATGAACTTTCCCATAGTCAAATTGATGAAATTGCTAAAAATGCCAAAATTATTCTTTCAAGAGCTATCGAATTGGGTGGTTCTACAATTCACTCATTTCATCCTAGCGAAGGTGTTGACGGAAAATTTCAAGCAGTATTAATGTGTTATGGTAAAGAAGGTGAAATTTGTCCAAATTGCGGAACTACATTTCATAAAATATATGTCGGAGGAAGAGGCACTACTTTTTGCCCAAACTGCCAAATAAATAAACATTATGAAAAAGCCATCGGAATTACCGGACCAATTGGTTCTGGAAAATCTCAAGTTTTAAATCACCTTAAAGATAAAGGATATTTAACAATTTCATGTGATGAAGAAATACATGAACTTTACAAAGATCCAATACATAAAAATAAAATTTCAAGAATCTTAAAAACTGATTTTGATATTGATGACGAAAGAAAAAGAAAAATTGCTCGCTTAATTATGATCGAAAAACCAGATAAAAAGAAAGAAGTTGAAAAATATATCTATCCTGTTCTAGAAGAAAAACTTATTAAATATATTACCGATAATGAATTAGTAGCAATCGAAGTTCCTTTACTATTTAAAGCGCATTTTGAATTTCTTTTTAAAAAGATTTTTGTCCTATCATTAAACAAAGAAAAACAAGTTCAAAATTTAGAAAATAGAGGGGATTCACTGGAGATTTCACTAAAACTAAACTCAGACTACCACTACGATAAATCAAATAAAAAAGTCATTTTGATTGAAAATAATCGCTCATTAAATGACTTATTTGAACAAATAGATAAAAACTTAAACTAATACAATCCAGGCACTGAACTAATCAATAATTCAGTATCGATTTTCGATCTTAAAATATTTTTAAGTTGTTTGGATTTAATTTCACCAACCTGTTTATTAATAGAGTATAAGGTACAAACATCATCGATTGAAAACTCGCTTGTAAAGATGGTTAACTTATTTTTGCTCACTCTGTTTTTAATTAAAGGGATGACGACATTGTCTCTAATTCCTTCATTTTTATACTCGTTTCCAAAATCATCAATAACCAACAAATCACAATTACAATATAAATCAAATTCTTTGAAAAATTCTTCTTTATCATCTTTATTGTAAGATGAATAAAGGTCCATTAATTCTTTAAATCTAGTTGTTGCATTAATGAAAGCAACTTTTTTATGGTTTTTAGAAATAAAATTATTAAGTAAAGCAATAGCAATGTAACTTTTTCCACATCTAGTTGCACCACTCAAGTAAATCCATTTATTATTTTTAATCAGGGAAGATATATTTTTTTTAATATTTGCATTTTTTATATCAGACCATTTTAAATTATCAAATTCATCATCAAAATCCTTAGTTATAAAACAAGAATTATAATCAATTTTCTCTTTTACGGGAGCGAATGGTTCAAATGTCCTCACAATATCTTTATTTTCATCTTTTGTTAAAAACATTGCATTAAAGCAATTTAATCTAACGCAGTCAGCATATGTTTTAATTTGTTTTTTAATTAAATAATTATTGTAATAATCGTTAAAAGTAGAAAGATGAGATAAAATTTCAGCATCACAAAATCCATCACGAATTAATGAAGCATAAAACTCTTTATCCGAAGAGATTTTATTGTAAATCTCATTTTTATAATCTTCTAAATCTTTATCGTAGTTTTCTTTTTTTACTCTAATTTTTTCCATATTTAATTACCAAATGGATCCTCCCCATCATCATTCCCATCATATATAGTTGCATCAATTACACCCTTTTTTAAAACTTCATTATTATTAGTTGAAGTTAAAGTTTTATTAGATTTATAAAGATAATTTATACAATCCAAAGCACAAGACACTTTTGCTCTAATTAAAGATGCGCCAATTTTTTTAACGTAAGCGCCATTTAATTGACCATTATTTTTTTCGTTACAGTAATCAATAAGAACATTGATAATTCCGTTTGAGAGCCCTAAATTTTGACTAAGATCTTCAAGTAAATTTAGATCTGACCTAACTGGTTCAACATTTCCTTGTAATTTTTTTAAGAAAATTCTTGGAGAAGTACTTTCATACATATTTATTTTATTTGCTAATTCGGTGTCGCTATCGATCTTTTGTGCTTTGTTATCTGCTTTTTTGAATGGTTTATACAAAGATATCTCATGTTTTGCACGATTTGCAAAATATTCAAAATTAATTTTATGACCAAATTCTTGCTTAAAATCAAATGAATCAATTGTAATTTCAGCCATTACTTTTTCACCAAAGCCATAAAGCCCAGTATATTCAATAATCTTTTTGAGTTCTTCAGACGAAATTGCAGATTCAGAAATTTGCGAATTTTTCTTTATATAATCAAAAAACATTTTCTTATTAAATTTAATTTTTATTTCGGAATTATTCTTTGTTACTAATTTTTCTTCACCTTTTATGACACTGCCATATTCAAAAGAAACACTAAAAGAGTCATTTATAGAAGCAGAGATTTCCTTATAATTTTTGAGGTCATAATTTAAAGAATATTTATTTACAATCTCTTGTGCTTTTTCTTTTCCAACTGTTGAAACGAATAAACCATTTAAAACAATTGAGTTAAAAAATTCAGAAGGATAAAGAGGCTCATTTATCAAAATAACAAGGTCTTCGAAGGGGTTTTTGAAAGTATTGATCAAACCAATTGATTCCAATGTTCTTCTTGAAAGCAAAAATTCTTGAGAATTTATATCAGCTTTTTTAAGAACATCGCCAATAGTTAATTCGTTATCATTCCCACAATAATTTAAAATATTTATATAAAATAGTATGGCTGTTTTTCCAATTATTGGTGAATACAAATCAAACAAAAAACCAAGACACTTAGAACTGTCATAACCTCTAAAATAAAATTTAATTTTTTTGCTTAAGTCTTCCATCGTTTTCTTATTATATTACATTTAGAACATTTTTTTGTCTTAAATTAAATAAAGTTTTAGAATATTTTCTATTGTTTACAATACATAATTTATTTCATTTATAATATAATATGTAAGATTTTAAAAAAGAGGATTTATTATGATTAAGAAAATTGGAATTTTAACTAGCGGCGGCGATGCACCAGGCATGA
>Ga0172377_10002826_pt1 | contig 17835 bp, 16 predicted proteins | sample Pumphouse3metaG_FD_119749 | JGI IMG/M metagenome (GOLD analysis project Ga0172377, IMG submission 119749) | Leachate microbial communities from a municipal landfill in Southern Ontario, Canada - Pumphouse #3 metaG | ecosystem: Engineered > Solid waste > Landfill > Unclassified | place: Canada...
GCGCCTATGGCGTCTGTAATCTGTATCTCTTTAAGCGCTCCCGGTTCCGTCCGGCGTATGTAATTAAATATGCCGGGGCCAAAGACGTACCGCCCGCCTATTGCAAGGCTGCTTGGCGACTCTGCGGGCTGCGGTTTTTCTACAAGCCCATCTATAGCAAACGAACCGCCGGAAGACGCCCCGCACGGATGCACCATGCCGTACCGCACGGAATCCTCTATTGGCACCCTCTCTACAATGACAGATGCAAACGCCCGCCTGCCCAGGAAGGATTCTATAAGCCGGCCCGTGGGAGAGACCGGTTCCCGGGAGACTATTACTGTATCCCCAAGGGCCACAACAAAATTCTGCCCGCAAACTGCCTTTTCTGCGCAGAGGACGGCATCCGCCAGCCCCCTTTGAGCTTCCTGAACCACATAACTTATGCTGATTCCGCCTCCGCCGCTGCCAAAGTAGCTGCGGATTTCCGGTTTTTCATGAGATACTACAAATATAATATCGTTTATCCCGGCTGAGTGCAACTCCTCTATTATGTACTCTGCAGCAGGACGCCCGCCAAGCGGAAGCATTTCTTTTGGTATTATGGATGTAAGCGGCCTCATCCTGGTGCCCATGCCGGCTGCCGGTATCACGGCTTTTGTTACAGAAGACCGGCTGAATTCCATCTCTGCACCTCCTGAACCCGGCCCAAAGAGGGCGGTTGGTAATACTCATGTACCCCAACCGGCCGGCACACCACACGCCGCATCTGATATATGGCTGTATTTGATTAAGACCTTGCGGCACGGGCCATGGCGGCTATGTGCTCCGGGGTGGTGCCGCAGCATCCGCCTATTATATTTGCGCCGGCATCTATAAGTTCCCTTACCCTTGATGCCATATCTTCCGGGGTCTCTTTGAACACGGTCTTGCCACCCTCAAAGACGGGCGTACCGGCGTTTGCCTGAATAAGTATTGGGGTGCCGGGGGCGGCGGCGCGCATGGTTTTTGTAACCTCTATCATGTTTGCTATGCCGTTGCCGCAGTTGGCTCCTATTATATCTGCACCGGCGGCCACTGCTTCCCGGGCGGCGCGAGCGGGGTCTACGCCCATCATAGTGCGGAATCCGCGGGCGCCCGGCTCAAAGGTAAAGGTGCAGATTACGGGGAGATTTGTGTTCTCCTTTGCAGCCCTTATAGCCTGCACAGCCTCTATTACAGAAGACATGGTCTCTATGCATATGGCATCCGCTCCGCCCTCTGCAAGCGCCGTTACCTGTTCCTTAAAGGCATTGTAAAGGTCTTGCGGGGTTACCATGCCTCCTTCATCTTCTGCAATCTGTCCGGTTGGGCCCACGGAGGCTGCCACGTAGCCCGCATCTCCCATTGCCCTTTTTGCAATCTGTGCGGCGGCCAGGTTGAACTCCGCCACGCGGTCTTCCATGCCAAACTCTTTTAGTTTGTAGTATGTTCCGCCAAAGGAATCTGTCTCTATTATATTGCTCCCGGCGGCTATATAGGCCTTTGCTATGCTTTCTACGGCATCCGGGTGCGAGACGACCCACTCCTCCGGGCATTCGCCCGGCTTCAGGCCCATTGCCTGCAGGAATGTGCCCATTGCGCCGTCTGAGATAAGAATCTCTCCGCCTGCAATTCTTTTAAGTAATGGTTTCACCGTTGCCTCCTGTTTTGAATACCGGATTACCGCATACAATACCTACGCCTCTATGTATGAGGCAGGAGCGGTGCCTAAGTGTGCGCCTGGGAAGGGAGAGTATATCTCCCGGCAAACTACTATTTTACTAAAAAAGTTATATGTTTAATGATGCTTCGGCAGCGACGTGCCAAGGCACTCTGCGACCGAAGTATCGTCCCGGGGGTTGATGCCCATGGCTTCGGCAGCGGCGTGCTTCGCTTTGCTACCGGAGTATCAACAACAGCATCCGCCAAAAAGGAGGATGCGGCGCATTGATTCTATCCATTCTGCGCTCTTGGGAAAGTCTGCATACCCCTTAATCTGCGACAGGAGTCCGGATTCTGGCGGGATGCCAAGCTGCTCAAGAAGCGCGTAATCCTGCAGGGACTGGGCAAAGACCTCCCATCGGATTGAATCTATGGGCCCATCCGGCCCGGGGTATACTACAAAGGTATCTCCATAAGGCCATTCCGGCCACACGCCTGCAGCCAGTTCCGTAAATGGATCTATCAACTGCAAGGATTGGCGCCTGTACCAATAGTTATATCCCCAGTGCAGAAAACCCTGCGCTCCAAGGGTATAGAAGAGCCACCCGGACATTCCTATCTTTGCAAGCGGAGTATCCACAAGCCTGTTCAGATACGGGCCCCTGGGGCCGCAGCAGAAGTAGGCCCAGGATGGTATGCCGGCCTCCGTATACTCATGAGCAGTGCGTATGGAAGGCACGGGGATATCTGTTAAACCTTCCTTGCCATAGCATATATCGCTCAGGGCATCCATCACCTTCATCCAGGGAGCCAACTCTTTTAGCAGGGCCCTTGCCTTGCGGTAGTTCTTCAGGTGCTCGTCACCATGCGGTTCGTCGGAGAGGTGGAAGAAGGAGATATCAATCAGCCCTTCATCTTCCAAAAACCGGTGGAAGGCGGGCAAAAACTGGGCAAGGAAGTTCCGGTATGTATCTGACGTGGCGCCGGTATCCTCCGGCCAGAGAAGGGATGTTGGATCTGCATTGTCACGGTAGACCCGGATGGCGTGCTCTATCCCCCACTGGGAGAAGAGATGCGTCCACTCAAAATACCGGGCGCCGTATCTCTTTGCAGTATCCACCCATCGCTTTACGTTATCAAAGGAGAAGGTGTACGCGCCGTCCGGGGTTGCCGAGACGCCCAGCAGTTGCGTGGGCCGCTTTACTCCGTCCGTGGGAGGGGTGAAGATGGGCACGTAAATACAGTTATTGCCGTGGCTTACCATATCTGCCATGTAAGGCTGGACTATTTTCCAGAAACCCTCATCAAACGGTTCCACCTTGTACCAGTCGCAAAGAGCATCTGCATAGAACCAGTGGGTGACGGGAAACCCCTCCCTGGGATGTGCCACCCACTCTGCCACGTCCAGGCTTGCGTGCAGGCTGCCGATTGCAGATCTCTCTTCTTCCAGTGCCGGCCCGCCTTTAAGCTCCACCTCTAACTGATATGTTCCGGGCGCTGTGCCTGCAGGAACATCTACGCTTATCCAGAAAGATTGAGTCTCCCAAGGCCCCAGGCGCGTTTCAGATTCCGGAAAGAGCGGATCCGGCACAAGTCCGGGAATATGCCCCGCGCCATCCAGCTCTGCTTCTTCTGTTTCTGTATTAAAATGCGGCACAGGCACATACCCCACCCTTCGCACCAGAACCCCCAAACCCTCCGGCGCCAGAACATCTGCACGCACGCTTATTGCAATGTCTCCCCGGTTGCGCACGCATGCCTGAAACGAAACCCTCTGGTTCCGGGCCGCCGCAATTGATATTCCCTTAGACCCGTTAGTTGCCGTACCGGGAAAGACTCGTGTGAGCGAGTTTTGCAGCCAGCAATCTATTCTATCCATGAGCCAATACCTGCCTATCTTGTTTATATCTCCGCCGCTCTGCAACCGGCCTGGTCTTATTACAGAAGGCCCCCAGTATCAATCAGCGGTAACTATACTGTTTCAAGCTAGTTCTTTACTTCACTCGCAATCTCCTTCTTAATGGGGATATAATTGCGTTATGTATGCAGAAGAAAGGGCGGCACTTGACAAAAGAGGCGTCCGGCTGGAATAATGCAGGCAGATGCATGCGATTTTGGGGGGATACGTGAAACTTGGAGTACGCCAGTGCATGATAATATGGGTAGTGCTGGGAATTGGATTTGCGGTCCCGGCCGTATCCAAGTTTAGCGACCCGGATTTATGGTGGCACCTTAAAACCGGACAGATTATAACAGAATCCGGGCGTATCCCCGCCGCAGACCCTTTCAGCTTCACCTGCCATGGCAAGCCCTGGGTTGCACATGAATGGCTCTCTGATATAGTATTTTACAGCATATTCCACCAGTTTGGATTCAGGGGATTAGTCTTTTTGCAGGCGCTGCTTATAAGTGCGCTCTTCTTTTCTATATTCATCCTTGTCAGCCGCAGAACAAAGAACCTTCCGGCAGCACTTATTATTACAACCTTAACCGGACTTGCAGGTATTCCATTCTGGACATGCCGCCCGCAGCTCTTTACTTATCTGCTGCTTGCGGGCCTGCTCATTCTTCTTGACAACCCTATTCATAAGCGTAAGATTTGGCTGGCAGCCCCTATGTTTGCCTTATGGTCAAACCTGCATGGCGCCTGGATATTTGGCTATGCTGTGATGCTGATTGTTTTTACGGATTACGCAATCTACGCTATAAAAGGCGGAAAACGAGGCGAGGCCATGCGGCTGGCCGCCGTTGCCGCTATCTCTCTTGCCGCAGTACTTGCGGGCCCAAGCCCCATGGAACGCCTTACTTATCCGCTCCAGTATATCTCCGGGGCCATCCCTTCGCAGTATGTAGCAGAGTTCAAAAGCCCGGACTTCCATACGCTCTCATTTATGCCTTACCAACTTCTGATTATCTCCCTTCCCGCAGCATTCTACCTTGGCAGAAAGGCCATGCGTCCATCCCAGTGGATTTTGATGCTGGGGCTTGTGCATCTATCGCTTACAAGCGGTCGCCATGTACCGCTCTTTGCCATTTATACAGCGCCGCTTCTTGCCGATCAGATAGAATTTGCCCTTGCAAAGAGACCGGCAGTGCCGGTACGTCAGGAGATTAGGGAATTCTGGGTATTAAACCTTATACTGGTGCTTCTTATTCCGTTTGCGGTGTGGGCTAAACAGCCTTCCGTAAATGATGAGGCGCACTACTATAAGCCGAATATCTATCCGGCCGGAGCATGCAACTATCTTAAATCCCATCCAAGGATAGGTCGGGGGCGCCTGCTGAACAATTATAATTGGGGCGGATACATAATCTTCCACCTGTACCCCAAGTACCTTGTATCTATTGATGGAAGGGCTGATGTTCATGCAGAACACATGGTTCGCGATCTGAAATCTATAGAATTGGGCGCTGCAGACTGGAAGAAGGTGCTGAACTCTATCTCACCGGATGTGGTGCTGTGGCCTGTAGATAAACCCCTGGCATCCCTCCTTAGGAGCGATCCGGGCTGGCGTGCAGTCTATGAAGATAAAACAGCGGTGGTCTTTGTATGCAGAGAAAATAAGGCGGCAGGCAGTACTCCTGACGGCATCGGCCGCCAACCTGGTGTTACTTGCCTCTCTCGCCCTGATTGAGCGGGGCGCGGGCGGACTCAACTGGTTTGCAACGCTCCTGCTTTATATGCCGCAGCAGATCTTTGCCGTTCCGCTTGGCCTTCTTCTAATACTCTCCGCCTGTTTTAGAGACCGGCTCTCCCTTGCCGTAAACGGGGCTGCGCTTCTGGTTATTATCTTCCCGTTAATGGGCTTTAACATTCCAAAAGAACAGGATTCCTTAACTGATGGATGGAATTTGAGAGTGATGACCTGCAACATACATCACTCTTCTATGGGGATAGAGCGCATCCGCCGCAGCGTAGAGAAACTAAACCCGGACGTGCTCTGCCTGCAGGAAGCCAACTCCATAAGCGAGCCAGAAAAGACTCTAAGCAATATCAGGCAGGTTATGCCGGGATGCTACTCTGCTGAACATGAAGAACTGGTCATCCTCTCAAGATATCCCCTCTCTTCCACTTATGCCTGCCCTATGGGTGCGGATTCCGGGCGAGCCATACTTAAGACTACAGCCGGATTTGGCGGGAGGAGCATAACCATCTTTAATACACACCTTAATGTGGCAACCGGGGGCCGGTCTCTTGGAAACGGAAGAACTCCCCTCTCTGAATATATGCGCCACTCCGCAGATATAAGAAGGCATCAGGTGAAAAGGCTGCTTGAACTGGCAGAGGGTACCGGCGGGGATGTAATAATAACCGGAGATTTTAATAACCCGCCCAGAGGCCTGCTCTACCGACGGATATGCACCACATTCCGTGATGCCTACAGATCCGGCGGCCGAGGGTTCGGCTACACGTTTAGATCGGATTTGCCGGTGATGCGTATAGATTACATATTCACAACACCAAGAATCCGTGTAAGCAAGTGCTTTGTACCCAGACGCCAGATATCCGACCACCGGCCGGTAGCCGCAGATATTCTGGTGCCCTGACTGCAAAATTTTCTATAGAATAGAATGCCGCCGCCTCCCTGATTATTGCTATAATCCAATAGTTATTCGTGCTTAAATTGGTTGAAACTGTGAACGCAAAATGATATAATTGTGTACGTTGGCTTGGGTTCATACGGAAGGCTGTTGAGGAGAATTTGACTTATTGCTCAAGCCCTGGAGGATATGTAGTTGGAGAAACAGAAAGCACTGGATCTTACGCTTTTGCAAATAGAAAAACAGTTTGGAAAAGGCTCTGTCATGCGCCTTGGAGAATCTGTGAGGCAGAACGTAGAGGTGATTTCCACAGGTGCGCTGCCGCTTGATATTGCGCTTGGAGTGGGCGGAATGCCTCGCGGGCGGGTAATAGAGATCTACGGGCCGGAGGCATCCGGAAAGACCACCCTGGGCCTGCAGGTAGTTGCAGAAGCGCAGAAGATGGGCGGTACGGCGGCCTTTATTGATGTCGAACATGCGATCGATCCCAAATACGCCCGCAGCCTGGGTGTGGATGTAGATAACATGCTCATCGCCCAGCCCGGAACCGGGGAAGAAGCGCTTGAGATAATGGACAGCCTTGTAAGAAGCGGGGCCGTAGACGTGATTGTGCTGGATTCCGTGGCGGCGCTTGTACCCAAGGCAGAGATGGAAGGAGAGATGGGCGATTCCCACATGGGCCTTCAGGCACGTCTTATGTCCCAGGCGCTTAGAAAGCTCTCCGGTTCCCTAAGTAAAACAAACACCGTAGCAATCTTCATTAACCAGATAAGAGAAAAGATAGGCGTAATGTTTGGCAACCCGGAGACTACACCCGGCGGTCGTGCCCTTAAATTCTGGGCAAGCGTCCGGCTGGAGGTTCGCAGGGTGGATACGCTTAAACAGGGTACGCAGATGGTAGGCAACCGGGTACGCGTAAAGGTAGTAAAAAATAAGGTTGCCCCGCCCTTCCGCCAGGCAGAGTTTGACATAATGTTTGGCAAAGGCATCTCCAGAACCGGCGCCGTGCTGGATATGGGAGTAGAAGCCGGCATTGTGGAAAAGACGGGCGCATGGTTTGCCTATAACGGGGAGAAGCTTGGACAGGGACGGGAGAATGCAAAAGAGTTTCTTTCCGAGCATCCTGAGGTGATGCAGGAGATAGAAGAGATTGTAAGAACTTCGGCGGACGGGCGCGTCCCCTCTGCCGATGAAAAGGACGCAGCTGAGACGGCTGCATAAGATGGTAATGCTTCGCTGCAGGCTGCCGATATTTATATGGCGCCTGCTGGAGAGAATAGAAAGGGTAACAAGAGATGTCGTTTGATGTGAAGAAGCATTTGATAAGAGTACAGGGCGGAAAAGAGTATCTGCCCGTGGCGAGCAGGCTGGTCTGGTTCCGAGAGTCACACCCGGATTGGGGGATAGAGACCCGCCCGGTAGAACTTAATGTAGACAAGGGCTATGCAGTCTATGAGGCCTTTGTGTATAACGGCGAAGGTAAACTTATGGCAAAGGGTACCAAGATGGAGACCGCCCGCGGTTTTGCAGATTATGTAGAGAAGGCTGAGACGGGTTCCATTGGGCGCGCGCTTGCCGTATGCGGGTTCGGCACCCAGTTCACCCCGGAACTGGATGAGGGGGAGCGGCTGGTAGATTCCCCTCTCCCCATAGGCGAACCGTTTATGGCGGGAAGCAAGATGGGTTCTTCTGCCATTGAAGATGAACACCTTGCATGTACGGAGTGCCATAAGGAGATGACAAAGGGCCAGTTTGATTACAGCATGCGGGCCTTTGGCGCCGGGCTTTGCCCTGCCTGCCAAAGAAGCCGCGTGCGGGCCAGATAACAGAAAATTACACGGGCGGGTACCCCACCCGCCCTTTTTTTGCTGCTTTACCATAAAGGCGTTATTTGGATTCATTTTAATCTACAGGTATGGCGTGACTGCGGATGAAGCAACCAAAACGGTTTGCAAGAAAAAACCTTATGTTTGCCTAAGTATTGATACCTTGATATGCCAAGACATTTGGAAACATATAGAATAGCATCAAACTCAGTATCATAAGTTATGGATATCCAAGCTTACTTAAAAATCAACGCCACGGAGTGGCACTCTATGCCAAGGCCTTCGCCTATGGCACCCAGGCCCTCTCTTGTGGTGGCCTTCACCCCCACCTGATCCGGGGAGATTTTAAGAGCGCGGGCAATGTTTTGCTGTATCTGCGGGACGTGGGGAGAGAGTTTTGGCCGCTGCGCCACCAGGGTTACGTCTACATTGCCAATCTTCCAGCCCTTATCTGCAACAACCTTCCCAGCCATGGAGAGCAGGTTCATGCTGTCTGCATCTTTAAATGCCGGGTCGGAGTCCGGGAAGTACTTGCCTATATCCCCCATTCCGGCGGCCCCGAGCAGGGCATCCGCCACGGCATGCAAAAGCACATCGGCATCAGAATGACCAAGCAGACCATCCTGACCGGGGAACTCCACGCCGCCAAGCAGAAGCCGCCTGCCGGGTGAAAAACGGTGGATGTCATACCCATGACCTACCCTGTAAACCGGAGCCGATTCCATATCCAGACCTCTCTCCTTTAATATTGCCTCTGCAATGGGGATATCTGAAGGGGTTGTAACCTTTATGTTTTGGTAGGAACCCATTACTATCTTCACCGGCACACCCATACGTTCAACAAGGGAGGCGTCGTCCGTCCCCGTAAAACCATCTCGTCCGGCTTTATCAAATGCTGCTTCAATTATCTCTTTTTTGAAGGTTTGAGGGGTTTGTACGGCCCAGAGCCTCTCTCTTTGCAGGGTAGATTCTACAAAGGCGCCGTCAAGGGAGGATTTTACCGTGTCTACCTCCGGCACGGCTACAACTGCGGCGCCGTGCTCCCTTGCGGCAGCCACGGAATCAGAGATAGCCTGGCAGGTGATAAACGGACGGGCGGCATCGTGGATGACTACAATTTGGGAAGTAGATGATACGGCGGAGAGGCCGCACCTTACGGAATCCTGACGCTCGCGCCCGCCGGGAACAATTGCGCTGACTTTTGTGAGCCCGTACCTGCCCACCAGCGCCTCTGCATCCGATATCTGCTCCCTGCGGACGACAAGCACTATTTCATCTATATCTGCGCACCCCTCAAAAATAAGAAGGGTGTGCGCCAAAAGGGGCTTTCCGGCAATTTCAAGGAATGTCTTGCCGTGCTTACCTAATCTTTTTCCTAGTCCTGATGCCGGAATAACTGCGGATGTTTCGGTCAATTACCTGATCCTCTTCCTGCTGAGCTTCCTTCAGGTTGGCAAAGATCATCTTTCCGGCCACGGTCTGAAGAACGCTGGTTACGGTTACTTCTACTATTTCGTTAATAGACCGTCTTGCGCCTTCTATAACTATCATTGTGCCATCGTCAAGGTAGGCAACTCCCTGATTATACTCTTTGCCTTCCTTTATAACCGTTACTGTAAGCTCTTCTCCGGGAAGAACCACGGGCTTTAGCGCATTTGCCAATTCATTTATGTTCAACACCGGCACGCCCTGAAGCTCTGCAACCTTGTTGAGGTTGAAATCGTTTGTGACTATGGATGCATTCAGCTCTTTTGCCAGTTTTACAAGGCGGGCATCCACTTCTTCCGGGTTCTCCGGGTCTATGCCGTCGCACTGCCGCACAACAAGGCCAAGCTCGTTTCTTAGCTGGTTTAAGATATCCAGGCCTCTTCTGCCCCGGGCACGCCTTAGGGAATCGCTGGAATCTGCTATATGCTGCAGCTCTTCAAGTACAAAGGTGGGAACAAGCACCTGCCCTTCCACAAATCCGGTGCGGCAGACCTCTGTTATGCGCCCGTCTATTATTACGTTTGTATCCAGTATCTTGGGCATCTGTGCAGGATGATCCATCTCACCGCCGCGGGAGAGTCCGGGGAAGTAGTAGACCACCTCATCTTTTATGTTGAGCACGGCTATAACGCAGAGGTAGGTAATAATAATGCCTACCAGCCCCAGTATCAATCTATCCGGCGGCTGCCTGAGCACTGCCATGGCGACAGGCAGAAGTACGGCGTTCAGCAGCAGGCCTATAAGCACCCCAAAGAATACGGCTACTTTATCCAGCGTGGAGAGCTTACGCAGCTTTTCACCAAATTTTACAAGCTGGCGGAAGGTAACGGATGCTATAAGGAAGCCTGCAAGCATCCCTATAAGCGCCAGGGCGCCCACTATGCCTGCGGTTTTTACCGGCTCTTCAGTATTAAGCATGTTCCATTTTTGGCCGAAACTAAGCTTTGCCAGGTCGGACTTTTTTATCTGAGCATCCGGATTTTGAGCTTTATCATAGAATACTTCCTTGCCGGTAAGGCCCATCCCCGCAAGCTCTTCGTCTATTCTCCATTTGGTAATGGGAAAGATTGCCGTAGCCTCTACAAGCAAGATTATGCAGACTGTAAATATTACCCAGAACGGTCTGGCTGATAGCATTACTTCCTCCTATCTGTCCACTTCTCCAAGAACTATGTCCAAAGTACCAAGTATTGCTACTACGTCCGCTATCTTCCACCCCTTGATCATCTCGCCTACGGCGGCCAGGTTTATGAATGACGGCGGGCGCCAATGCAGCCGATACGGGCTTGCTGTTCCATCGCTGACAATATATACGCCCAGGTCGCCTCTGGAGGATTCTATGCGTGTGTAGGTTTCTCCTGCAGGCGGCTTTAAGATTTTTGGCATCTTGGCAGTATATTCTCCCTGCGGCAGCATCTCCAGCGCCTGGTTTAAAATTTTTATGCTCTCCCTTATCTCCATGGGACGGGCAAGGTATCTGGCAAGGCAGTCACCGTCATTTAGCGTTATAACGTTGAAATCCAGCTTGCTGTAGACGGAGTACGGATCGTCGCGGCGGACGTCCATGGGTACGCCGGATGCTCTGAGCGAAGGCCCGCTCATGGCATAGCTTACTGCCTGCTCTGCAGAGACTACGCCTATGCCTCTTGACCGGATGACCAGGATTTGGTTTTTGCTTAAAAGATCGTCTATCTCATCCAGCATGGAGGGCAGGCGCTTTATAAAAGCCTTTGCGTTTTCTACAAATTCAGGGGTGATATCCCTTGAGACTCCGCCCGGGCGGATGTAGTTGTACGTAAGCCTTGCACCACAGGCCATCTCAAAAAGGTTCATTATCTCTTCCCGCTCGCGGAAACAGTAGATGAACGGCGTGCTGGCGCCTATATCCAGGCCGTATGCGCCTATAAAGACCAGGTGGCTTGCTATCCTGTTCAGTTCCATCATTATTACGCGGATGAACTCTGCGCGTTCCGGCACTTCCACGCCCATAAGCTTTTCAACGGCAAGCGCGTAGGCCTCATTGTCCAGCATGGAAGATAGATAATCCGTGCGGTCTGTCAGCGGGACTATCTGCGTGTAGGTGCGTCTCTCCGCAAGCTTTTCTATTCCCCGGTGAAGGAAGCCTATATCCGGCATGGCATTGGTAACCGTCTCGCCGTCTAGGGTGAGAATCAGGCGGAGTACCCCGTGGGTGCTGGGGTGCTGCGGGCCCATATTAATTTGTATTTCTTCAGTTTTAATCATAACGATTTCATATATCCGGCATGAATGCGCCGGTTATTCCTCTACATAATCCTTTCGAAGCGGGTATCCCTGCCAGTCCTGATCCATAAGTATGCGCCTCATGTCCGGGTGCCCGGAGAAGTTTATGCCGAACATATCGTAGACTTCTCTCTCCTGCCAGTCCGCCGCCAGCCACACAGAGGTGACCGAAGGCACGCAGGGGGCGTCCTTGCCTGATTTTACTTTCAGCGTGACATAGGCTTTCTTTGAAATGGAATATAGGTGGTAGACCACTTCAAACCCGTGCGGGTAATCTACCGCCGTAAGGGATGCAAGATAGTTAAATTCAAGGCCGGGTTCTGATTTTAGAAACCGGCATATCTCCACAATCTTTTCCGGACAAGCAAAAAAGACCGGAGCGCCGGAGACCTCTCCGGCGGGCTCCACGCCTTCCATAAATCTGCCTAAGATTGCCTGCTCTATATCTTTAGAAGTAATCATATGCTTAAAAATTTCCCTATTTTGCAACAGTTTCCTGCTTTATTTTACCATGAAGCTTTAGTACGGCATCTATAAGCGCTTCCGGCCTTGGAGGACAGCCGGGGACGTATACATCTACCGGTATAACCTGGTCAACGCCCTTTACTACGCTGTAGGAATCATAGAACGGGCCGCCGGATATGGCGCATGCTCCAATGGCTATCACGTATCTTGGTTCCGCCATCTGCTCATAGAGGCGCTTTACGCGGGGCGCCATTTTTTTTGTGACGGTACCTGCCACTATCATAAGGTCGCTCTGCCGGGGGGAGGCCCGGAAGAACATGCCGAATCTATCCAGATCATACCGTGAGGCGCCGGCGCTCATAAGGCCTTCCACTGCGCAGCATGCCAGCCCAAACATCATATACCAGAGCGATGATTTTCTGGACCAGTTTACCACCGTATCCAGTGTAGTTGTAATTACATTACCTTCAGGAAGTCTTTCTACTAATCCCATTTCAATACTCCCTTACGCCAGGCATAGGCAAGCCCGACTAACAGGATGGCAATAAAAACCATCATCTCAAAAAAGGCAAAAAGCCCCAGCCCGGCGGATTTCATATCCCTTAGCACTCTTGCCCAGGGAAAGATAAACGCCACTTCTACATCAAATACAACAAAGAGCAGGGCAAAGATGTAGTAACCGGCCTTAAACTGGCGCCAGGCGTTCCCTATTGGCAGTTCGCCGCATTCGTATGGTTCGGCTTTGCTTCCTGTGCGCTTGTGCGTAGGACGGATAACCCATGAAACCCACATGGTGGCTACAGTAAAGGCCACTCCTATGGTTGCAAAGAGTGCAATGTAAGCGTAATTATTCTGCAACGAAGACTCTCCAAACAAAATACTGCCGCCGGAGATAGTACTACCGGCGGATTCCACGTAATTATAGCACAGTTTACGGTATCATTGGAAGTAATAAATCAGGTTATCACGCAAGAACTTTGAAAGGCGGCCCGGAAGGGATAAGGTTGCATTACATTATTATAATACAGGCAACCCAACCGGCACTAATCTGCGCCAACCACCCCGGCGCCGCTCTCCGGCTTGCATACGTACATCTGGGGTTTTATGCCCGTCCGGCTCTCATACCGGGCGGAGACGTCTTTAAGGAAGGCGGAGACGGCATCATCTTTCACAAGGCTCACGGTGCAGCCGCCAAAGCCTGCGCCCGTCATACGCGAACCTAGGACGCCGGGGATGCTCTGTGCGGCCTCCACCATAATATCCAGCTCTCTGCAGCTTACCTGGTATAGGTCCCTTAGGGATTCATGGGATTGGTTCAGCAGAACGCCAAACGCTTCCATATCCCCGGATTTAAGCACTTCCACGCTCTTAAGCACCCTGTCGTTCTCTGTAACCACGTGCTCTGCACGCACCCGTATATCCGGAGGGAGAAAGCGCGAATATTTTTCAAAATCTGCAACGGATACATCGCGCAGGGCCGCAACCTGTGGGATTTGCCTTCCAAGAATGGCTGTTGCATCTTCACACTGCTTGCGGCGGGTATTGTATTCAGAATCCACCAGCCCGCGCTTCTTCATGGTATTTGCCACTATTACGGAGACGCCGCTCTCCGGCAGGGGCACCAAGCTGTATTCAAGCGTGCGGCAATCCACAAAAAGTGCATGATTTTTTGCACCCAGCCGGGATATAAACTGATCCATTATGCCGCAGTTGACGCCCACAAAGCTGTTCTCCGCTCTCTGGGCAAGAAGCGCCATATCCGGCCCGCCCATATTAAACCCAAAGAGCGCTTGAAACGCCATTCCGGCAGCCACCTCTAGAGCGGCAGAGGAGCTTAGGCCGGAACCCAGGGGCACGTTGCCTTCTATTGCCATGGCAACCCCGCCCAGAGAGATACCTTTCTCTTCTAACACGGCGGCCACTCCGCGGATATAATTACTCCATGGGTTTGCAGGGTCTTTTTCAATTTTGGCAAGCGGGCAGATGGATGAAGATTCAAAGTTGAGCGAGTGCATTTTAAGCACCGCTTCATCCTCTTTTGAGGCGGCAATTATTACGTCCCGGTCTATTGCTATTGGCAGCACAAAACCATCGTTATAATCTGTGTGCTCGCCTATAAGGTTCACACGGCCCGGCGCCCGCACAACAACATCCGGCGCCTTGCCGTAGACCTCTTTATACTTAGCCCTTACGGCGTCTATTCTGTTTAAAGCTTCCTGCATTTTTTGTAAGACCTTTTCTTTACTTTATTATAATTGCGCAAAATCAGCCTTCTATGGCCTGAAGCACAAGTACAACTCCACCCATAATTCCGGCGTTATCCCCCAGCGCTGCGGGTATCACCCGGCAGACTTCCAGCGAGCGTTCTATGGCATTTGCCCGGACTGTACGCATAATTGGGTCCCAAAGCACTGCCCCGGCCTGGGCTATTCCGCCGCCTATAACCACCATCTCCGGGTTCAGAAAGTTTATGGCATTTGCCACGCCAATCCCTATATAATAGCCGGTCTCTTCCATTACCTCAAGGGAGAGCTGATCGCCCTCTGCGGCGGCCTGCGCTATCATGGCCGGGGTGAGATCATAATATTTGGGTTCTACTTTGTAGGCAAGAACCGTTCGCCTGCCCTGGTAGATTTTTCTTAGGGCGCGTTCCACTATGGAATCGCGGCGCGCCTCCCCTTCAAGGTCTCCAAAGTTGCCGCATTCGCACTGCATTCCATTAGGATTGATAATCTGGTGGCCTATCTCTCCGCCGCCCTCATTAACACCGGCCCAGAGTTTCCCATCAAGGATGATGGCGCCGCCTATCCCCGTGCCCAGCGTCATCATAACCATGCTTGAGATGCCTATGCCTGCGCCAAACCGAAACTCTCCAAGCGCGGCCACGTTTACATCGTTGCCCATGTAGGTTGGTATGCCAAATTCATCACGGATGGGCGCAAGTATCTGCACGCCGGTCCCAAGGTCCTTAAAGTTGGGCGACCACAGAACTATTCCCTCTGCAGAGTTATGCCGCCCCGGAACCCCCATGCCTATGCCGCAGATACTCCCCGGCTCCACACCGGATGCATCTATGGCCTCATGTATTGCCTCAATTATCTGGCTTATGGTAGCCTCTGATCCCTCATCTGCCAACGAAGGGCGGTGCCCCTCTCCCAGAATAATCGCATTTTTATCTGTAACGGCGGCCCGCACGTTTGTCCCGCCCAGGTCTACGCCCACTATGTAATTGCAAGTTTTATCAGGCATTCTTTGCCCTCCACTATTTTGGGCGGCCGTTACAACCCCGGCATGCCCACCGCATAAGTATACCCCGTGTCATTTGGAGCTGTCAATCGTACTCTATCTCACGGGCCGTACCACTGCTGCGTATGGTGGATATCCCTATCCCCATCATGAGCAGGCTGAAGAGCCCCCTTAAAATATCCTGGTTAAGCCCCAAAGCAAGGCGCGCGCCCAAAAGACCGCCCGCTATCCCCCCTGCAATCAGCCATACTGCAACGCCAAAGTTTACATTCCCGTGGCGGGCGTGGATTAAGGCCCCGGAGATGGAGACCGGTATTATAACCGCAAGAGATATCCCCTGCGCCAGAATCTGCGGATACCCAAGCAGCAGCACAAGCACGGGGATCATGATAATCCCTCCGCCCACGCCAAAGATTCCGCTCATTACGCCTACACCCACTCCAATAAAAAACATGGCAAGCCCGCCCGCAAAACTGGATGGAGCTATTACGGGCAGATGAGAAACCTGGGGGGCAACGGCCATATAAGCCGCCGCAAAATCGTACATCATCTTTAAGGATATAACCACAAGGAGTATGCCAAAATAACGCCTTAGATGCACTGCGCTCAACCTGCAGGCAAAGCGCGCGCCAATGGAAGCGCCCACAACGCCCCCTGCGGCAAGCTCTATTGCGGCAGGCCAATCTACGTTTCCGTGGCTTGCGTAATAGAGGGCGGTAAACAGCACCACCGGCCCCATAACGGCAAGCGATGTGCCGTGCGCCCTGTGCTGGTTGAATCCAAGAAGGCAGGTGAGCGCCGGGATAAGTATGGCGCCTCCCCCTATGCCCAGAAGTCCGCTGAGTATGCTTGCGGTAAGGCCTATAAGCACTATGGCAACGGTTCTGGGAATTATTATGTGCGAAACATCTACCATTAAAATCCGGTATCCTTTCAACTCCTTTTGCGTACGGAGGAGCACCGCCCAAACACCCTTGTAATTATAATTCCAGTTGAGCGCCCGAATCAAGTCTTCGACTTGCAATCATCCGCCTGAATAAAATATACTTATTAAACAAACAAGCACGGCGATGATCCGTGAGTACCTCTATAAGAGCGAGGAGGAACAAACCATTTTGAAGACATACAAGATTGCAGTAATCCCCGGCGATGGCACCGGCCCGGAGGTAGTGCGCGAAGGGCTTAAGGTTATGGAGGCGGCAGCAGCGGTCTCCGGCTTTAAGTACGAGACTTGCGAATACGACTTTGGCGGCGAAAGGTACCTGCGTACCGGAGAGATACTCCCAGAGAACGCGGCAGACGAGCTTCGCGCATACAATGCCATCTACCTGGGTGCAATAGGCCACCCGGACGTAAAGCCCGGCATACTGGAGAAGGGCATCCTGCTTAAACTTCGGTTTGAGCTGGACCAGTACATAAACCTTCGACCGGTAAAGCTTTACCCCGGCGTAGACACTCCCTTAAAAGACAAGGGGCCGGAAGATATAGACTACGTGGTAGTAAGGGAGAATACGGAAGGGCTTTACACAGGCGCAGGCGGAGTCCTTAAAAAAGGCACAAAGGATGAGGTTGCCGTACAGGAATCCATCAATACCCGGAAGGGTGTGGAGCGCTGCATACGTTATGCTTTTGAGTATGCCAAGAAGCGTAACAAAGATAAAAAGCTCACCCTCTGCGGCAAGACCAACGTGCTCACCTACGCCTTTGACCTGTGGGAGCGAACCTTCTACGAAGTAGCAAAGGAATACCCGGATATAAAGCCGGACTACGCACACGTTGATGCCACAACCATGTGGATGGTAAAGAACCCGGAATGGTTTGATGTTATTGTAACGGACAACATGTTTGGCGATATAATAACAGATCTTGGCGCCATGACTCAGGGCGGCATGGGTATAGCTGCGGGCGGCAACATAAACCCGGAAGGCGTCTCCATGTTTGAGCCCATAGGCGGAAGCGCACCCAAGTACACCGGCATGAACGTAATAAATCCGCTGGCCGCCATAGGCGCGGCAGGAATGCTGCTGGAAACCCTTGGCGAAGACAAGGCGGCAGGCCTTATAGATAAGGCCATAGCCAAGGTAACCGGAGAGAAACTAAAGAGCCTCTCCGCCGGAAAGATGGGCTACAGCACATCCCAGGTGGGCGACATGGTTGCCCAGTTTGTAACAGACATGGCTTAGATTAATATTGGCATCAGGGCTCGGGGCAAATATACCCGGGCCCTTTTTTATTGAGCCGCCCATTAATCAACACCCCAACACCTGCCTCTGCTGCCAAAGCATGGGGCACCAACCCCCGGGGCGGTACTTCGGTCGCAGAGTGCAAAGCACGCCGCCGCCGA
>Ga0172377_10002829_pt1 | contig 17823 bp, 16 predicted proteins | sample Pumphouse3metaG_FD_119749 | JGI IMG/M metagenome (GOLD analysis project Ga0172377, IMG submission 119749) | Leachate microbial communities from a municipal landfill in Southern Ontario, Canada - Pumphouse #3 metaG | ecosystem: Engineered > Solid waste > Landfill > Unclassified | place: Canada...
GCCTCGTCCGCCACCGGAAAGTACCCCTTCGACACCGTCGAGATGAACGACGCCATCTGCGGCTGCAGCGAATCCAGAAACACGTACGTCCTTAGGTCTACTCCCATCTTCTTTACCTCTTTGTTTCACCTGGCTATCAGCCCGGTATGTTTAATCAATGGACTTCCCTACCACCTGTAATATTAAAAGCTTGTCCGGTACAATAATCACCACTTACCGTTATGAACTGGACTAGTTCGACAACATCTTCGATCCGTGTCAAACGCCCTAAAGGGATTTTTGCGGTAAATTTTTTGATGATCTCTTCTCTTGGAAGATTTAAATTCTTCGTATAGCCTTCACTAACATTCGCCCACACCCCGGTTGCATCAGTAATACCAGGGCAGATGCAATTAACTTTGATATTCTTGTTGGCATATTCAAAAGCCAATGCGTGGGTGAGTGCTATGATCGCTCCTTTCGCAGCGGAATAAGGGGCCATGAGAGCCGATCCGGTTTTCCCAGATTTGGAAGAAAAATTGATTATTCGACCATCTCCCAAATCTTTCATCGTCTTCAACGCTGCCTGAGAACAGTACACTGTCCCAAAAACATTGACTTTGAATATCTTATCCAACTGCTCCGGAGTCACTTCATCAAACGGTCGTTGATCTACGACTCCTGCATTATTCACAAGGCACCAAACAGGACCAAAATCCTTAACAATGCTGTCAAAACATGAAAATACCTTTTGTTGATCCGTAATGTCCAACACATAAGCTTTGGCGGCATATCCTTGGCTTGCCAAAGATTTGGCGGCTTCTACCACTTGATTGTCGATATCGATCAAGGCAACTTTTGCACCTTGTTGCGCATAATTCTTGGCAATCTCGAAGCCAATACTTTTCGCTGAACCAGTAACCACACATACTTTGTCTTTTAGTTGTACCATGATAATCATTGTCTCCTTTTTTCCTTAAAACGTCAGATAAGCATTCCGCCCGTACTATCCAACGTAGTTCCTGTAATGTTGCATGCTTTGTCTGATGCCAAAAATGCTGCCAAATACCCGATCTCGATAGGTTCTGCAAACCGGCCGACAGGAATTCGTTTTATGTAATCATCCATGAGTCCGTCATGTTTCCATTTATCCTCATTGATGGGAGTCCTCACCATTCCGGGGGCAATCCCGACAACACGAATTCCGTACGATGAAATCTCACGGGCAAGTGATCTGGTCATCATGTTCAGTCCGGCTTTCGCTGTCGTGTAATGCCCATGACCTCCGGTATTACATTGAAAACCGGATTTAGAAGACATATTGATTATCACACCCTTGACGTTCCTCTCAATCATGGAATTAACGACTCGTTTTGAAAGGAGATAGGGACCGTTCAAATTGATATTTATCACCCTCATCCAATGCTCATCAGGCATATCTTTCATATCTTCTGTGGGCCAAATACCTGCGTTATTGACCAAAATATCAATCCTGCCGAATGTATCAAGAATTTTTTTTACCATCGCATCGTTGTCTTCAGGTTTCGAAACATCAGCATAGACTGGTATACAGGACACGCCATTCTCTTTTGAAATCCTTTCTGAAAATTCAATAACTTGTGGTTCATCAACGATATAATTCACTGCCACATGGACCTTCTCCATGGCTAGATATTCACTGATGCCGGCACCGATCCCCGTAGCACCTCCTGTGACTAATGCAACCTTTCCTTGTAACGCCAAATCCATACGCCTACCCTCTGATTTGCATATTTTATAGTACGATAATCCCAATGTAACATTAGTTATAAATTTTGTCAATTCGAAAAAGACAGGATTAGCACGACTTCGTGCATGGGGAAATGACCATGTTTAAATAGTAATATTCTTAGCTCTACACCATTTTTATATAGTTCTTTTCAAAAACTGGAATAATACGTTTGATCAAAAGGAAGAGCAACATTTCCGTAAGGTTCCTTGACAGAGAAATGGCCAGAGCCTACACTTTCTACCACATTTCAGAGTTTGAGAAGGGCCTGCCATGAAAGATTTTTTTAATTCTCCCGAAAACCCTTATGCAGCATATCGAAATCCAGTCTATGCGAAACGGGGGATGGTAGCCACAACCCAACCGTTGGCGTCACAAGCTGGTATTGAGATCATGGCAAAAGGTGGAAACGCAGTAGATGCCGCGATAGCTGCCGGGGCAACCTTGACTATCACGGAACCCACTTCGAATGGTATCGGAGGAGATGCCTTCGCGCTCATCTGGATCAACAACTCATTGCACGGACTCAATTCAAGCGGTCCGTCACCTCAGAACGCCACGTTGGGAGCAATGAAAGCTCGAGGGTATTCAGAAATGCCGCATCATGGGTGGGAACCGGTAACGGTTCCGGGTATCCCCGCTGCCTGGGCCGCATTATCCAAACGATTCGGGAAACTACCCTTAATCGACGTGCTACAACCTGCGATTCGTCATGCTGCGAATGGATTTGCCGTATCACAGACTGTTGCATTAGATTGGAACAATGCATTTCAAATATATAAGAAGCGATTGCATGGCGAGCAATTTTCTCATTGGTTCGATACATTTGCACTTGGCGGTTCGACACCCCGACCAGGAGAGATGTGGAGTTCTCCAGCTCACGCCAAGACCCTGGAAAGCATAGGGACTAGCTATGCAGAAAATTTTTATCGCGGTGAAATTGCCGATAAGATAGCGGCTTTTTCAAAAGCCAACGGAGGGTTTCTCTCCAAACAGGATCTTGAAGCATTCCAACCTGAATGGGTTAATCCAATCACCACATCATACCGAGGGTTCGATGTATGGGAAATTCCTCCAAACGGACAAGGACTATCAACCCTTCTCGCCCTCAACATACTCGAAGGGATGCCGCCATTGGATCGCACTGATGAACAAACATTCCATCACGCGATAGAAGCGATAAAACTTGCGATGACCGATGGGGATTGTCACATAACCGATTCTCGCTTTATGAGCACTAAAATTGAAGATTTATTGTCAAAAGCCTACGCATCCAAACGCAGATCGTTGATAAGTGATCACGCCATCGAACCGTATCCAGGAAATCCTCAACCGGGCGGTACAGTGTATTTGGCGACAGCCGACAGCGAAGGGAATATGGTTTCCTATATCCAGAGCAATTATGAAGGGTTCGGATCTGGGTTGGTGGTACCCAATACTGGTATCGCACTGCAAAACAGAGGAAACAATTTCTCACTCGATCCATCTCACATCAACCGCCTCGTACCAAACAAGAGGACCTTCCACACCATCATTCCAGGATTCCTCACCAAAGACGGTCATCCGGTCGGACCTTTCGGTGTGATGGGCGGCTTCAACCAACCTCAAGGACATGTACAAGTCATCACCAACACTATAGATTGCACCCTCAATCCCCAAGCGGCATTGGATGCTCCTCGATTGAGATGGGTAAAAGGTAAAAACGTATTACTAGAACCAACATTCCCGACTGAAATTGCCGACGCCCTTGCCGAAAGAGGTCATCAGATCGAATTCTCGACAAAGAGCGGTCTCTTCGGCAGGGGACAGATCATTTGGCGGAATAACGAGAGCGGAGTATTGATCGGCGGGACCGAGTCACGCGCGGACGGGACGATAGCGGTGTTATGATCATGACCAGTGAAAACAGTATCTATTATTCAATCTTTTTCTCAAACCGATAGAATATTTGAGTGGGGTGTACGTGAGAACATTTCAGGTGCATGAAGATTATGAAAGATTACGCATCAGAATTCCCATGCATCCTTTCATCCTGCCATTTCTTCAAATCATCACACGCCTGATTTTCAAAAGACACCCTATCAAAGATGGCATTATCAACGTGAAAAAAACCATCAGCGGCTATGATGGGCATAGCATCCCATTAGAAATCTTCGGTCCTTCCGGGATAGAACACGATGTACCGTGTCTCTTATTCTTGCACGGGGGAGCTTTTGCATTGCCAGCTACCGGTTATCATAAAAAGTTGATGTGTGATTATGCTCTTGGATGTTCATGCAAGGTGGTGTTTGTAGATTATCGATTGGTGCCGAAGTATCCGTATCCTTTTGGTCTTGAGGATTGCTATTCAGCTTACAAATGGCTCCTAGAACATGCAGAAGAGCATGGTATTGATAGCACTAGGATTGGTATTTGCGGTGACAGTGCCGGCGGGGCCCTGGCAGCTGCCTTGACGCTCAAAATAAGAGATCAATCAGTGAAAGCACCGCTTTTTCAGCTACTAGTCTATCCGGTCTCGGATGTGGAACAAACAACCGATTCAATGAAGAAATTCGTGGATACTCCGATTTGGAATGCAAGACTTAATAAAAAAATGTGGGACTTATACCTACCGAAAGGCAAACCCAGCATCAACGTTGAATATGCATCTCCGCTGCAAGCAGCTTCTTTCAATGATTTACCTAAGAGCTATATCGAAATCAATGAATTTGATTGCCTGAGGGATGAAGCATTACTATATAACATAAAGCTAGAAGAATATGGGAATGAAGTTACACTCGTCCAAACAAAAGGAACGGTCCACGGATTTGAATTGAATTATAATAGTCAGTATACGCAAAAAATTATTAAAAACAGAATTGAATATATGAAAAAGAATTTTGATCATATTGAAAGCAGTAACATACATCCTTGTTAAAGTGTACTTAATCAGTTTTCGATAGTCATGACTCGAACCGACATGTTGACCAAGATTCATGGAAGTATTGATGGATGTCTTTTTTCATATCTGAAAAAAATTTTCATATTAATGCTTTGTTTATTTGGAAAAAATTTTTGTTGAAAATTGGTTTCATCGATGTTAGTATCTCAAGTGAAATTAATTTTAATTTCAACATCATCAAAAGGAGTCAGACATGAAAAAACCACTATTGGTAATGCTAACATTACTGTGCGTAAGCTCTATCGTTTTCGCTACCGGTGTAACAGAAACCCAATCGCAACCCCAAAAGAGTGATACATTGGTTATGATTACCTCTACAGCTGCGGATAATCTTGACGCAGTAGTACCGGTTTTTGAACAAAAATATGGTATCAAGGTGGATATCATCACAGGAAGTACCGGTGAAGTCTATTCGAGAATCCAAGCGGAAAAGGGAAACCCATCTTGTGATATCACATGGATTGGTGAATATTATACGAGGGACAAGTCATTGTTTGAAACGTATGTTTCATCAACCGATAGCGAGTATCCAGAAAAATTCCGCAATGATTCGGGTGTGTTCACAGCAATCAACGGCACCTGTCCCGTAATCGTCTACAACACTCAACTCGTCCCTGAGGGAATCAAAGGATATCAAGATCTGCTCAACCCAAAGTATAAGGGCAAAATTGCCTTTGGAGATGCGGCTACATCCTCTTCCGCTTATAACCATCTTGAAAACATGTTGTTGGATTTTGGTAACGGAGATGTGGAATCTCAAGCAGGATGGGATTATGTTGAAAGTTTATTAAAACAATTGGATGGAAGGGTCGTAAATAGTTCTTCAGTGACTTACAAAGGCGTTGTAAGCGGTGAGTACGCGATTGGTTTGGCATGGGATGCCCCGGCATTGGAATTAGCCCAGAGCGGAACACCAAACGTAGCCTTTGCTTACATGGAAGAAGGTTCTGCATCCAAACTCTCTGGCTTGGCGATAATCAAAGGTAGTAAAAATTTGGAAAACGCCAAGTTGTTTGTTGATTTTCTTTCATCAAAAGAAGGACAACAACTTTTAGCGATGAACACAGCAGGTGCCAATCCAATCAGAGTCGACATCGACTTCCCCGAATCAAAGATGATCATGAAGACAGCTAACATATTCCCTGTCGATTCGATTTGGTCGACAGAGGTCAAGCCCATGGTGGCAGAAAAATTTGCGGATTTGCTGATGGACATCATGAAATAATTATTACCTGTATTCCGGGGATAGTTCACCGGTACTTCCCCGGTACTTTTTCTATAGAACATTTCATTTCGAGGAGTACCAGATGAGCGTGCAGATAGCGATTAAGCATGCGGTAAAACGATACGGTAATGTGACGATAATTCCAGATTTGAACCTTCAGATCGAGAAAGGGGAATTCTTTACTCTGCTTGGAGCCAGCGGTTGTGGGAAAACAACATTATTAAGGATGATCGCAGGATTCAATACCATCGAAGGCGGAGAGTTTTATTTCAACGACAAGCTCATAAATGATATTCCCAGGGATAAAAGAAATATCGGCATGGTCTTTCAGAATTATGCGATTTTCCCTCACATGACTACAGCAGAAAATGTCGGTTTCGGCCTTGAACAGCGTAAGATAAAGGACCCAGAAAAAGCAAAACGGGTAAACGAAATACTCGAAACTGTCCAGATATCGGCTCTCAAGGACAGAAAACCCCGGAATATGTCGGGCGGGCAACAACAAAGGATTGCACTAGCACGTGCGATAGTCATCCAACCCGACGTGTTACTTATGGACGAGCCTCTTTCTAACCTGGATGCGAAACTCAGAATCGAAATGAGGTCTGCCATCCGAGCGATTCAGAAAGAATTCGGGATAACCACCGTATATGTTACCCATGATCAAAATGAAGCGTTGGCTATTTCAGATAAAATCGCAATCATGAACCACGGCCAGATTATGCAAGTAGCCACCCCGTGGGATATATACAGGCATCCTGCAAATCTGTTCTGCGCTACATTTATCGGCGAAAGCAATCTTATCAATGGAAACACCGTAGGGAGCCAAAAGGTGTCCATTGAGAATGAGAATATGACGTTCACATTCAGCCGCTTAAAGAAAGATTTGAAAGAACAGACATCTGTTCAGATATGTGTCCGTCCCGATGAATTATACTTTGCGCAATCAGGATTGGCAGCCACGATAGTTGAAAGAACTTTCCTCGGGTCAAGTTTTGAATATTTCCTTCAATTGAACAATAAAACCAAAGTGAAGCTGAATACGAAATCCACAGAAGAATTCCATGAAATAGGAGAACATGTCTATCTCGGATTTTCTCATGAGCTGGTGAATGTTTTTGATACTGAGACTGGCAACTCGCTGATGATTGGAACCGAATAAGGAATTGTGCCATGAAGAGTAAACAGCTAGTGAACTATTGGTCGGTAATCACAGCATTGTGCATCGCCTTTTTCTTTCTTTTTTTCATTTTCCCGGTATCAAAGATTTTTGTGCAGAGCTTCATCGACGCCAAAACCGGCGGATTTTCATTTTCCGCTTTCACAAAGTTCTTCAGCAGGACATATTACACATCGACTATTGCAAACAGCTTTAAGGTAACCATTACGGCGACATTGATCACGACCATAACCGGAACGATGATGGCCTATTTCATGAAAACCGTTTCCATTAAAGGTAAGAAGATCATAGATATCATCATTATTGTTTCGATTCTCTCCCCACCGTTTATCGGTGCCTACTCTTGGATAATCTTGCTCGGTCGCGCGGGAATAATTACCAAATTCCTCAACACGCTTCTTGGTGTTCAGTTGAGGGGAGTCTATGGATTTTCAGGAATACTTTTGGTATTCGCGATTAAAATGACTCCTCTTATGTACCTCTTCGTCTCTGGTGCGTTGAAGAAAATGGACGCTTCGTTAATCGAATGCGCAGAAGGATTGGGGTGCACCGGAATAAGAAAATTCTTCCGTATAGTATTCCCCTTGATTTTACCAACGATTCTCAGTTCTTCCTTCCTCGTGTTTATGCGGATTTTCTGTGATTTTGGAACCCCTATGCTGATAGGAGAAGGGTATCGGACAGTTCCCGTATTAATCTACAACTCCTTTATAGGGGAGATGAATCAAGATTACGCATTTGCTGCCGCCATAAGCGTGATTGTAATAATCTTCTCGGTAATTATCTTTGTTTCCCAACAGATCGTGACAAACAGGACTACCATTGAGATGAGTGCGTTACAGCCTGTCATGCCAGAGAAAAAACGGGGGGCATACAACGTATTCGCCCATGTATTTGTATGGTTGGTAGTATTGCTATCCTCCCTTCCGCTGTTGGTGATTGTCATTCAGTCATTCAAACGAAATGACGGTATCATTTTCTTTAACGAATTCTCATTGGATAGCTATGCCAAAGCATTTTCAAAAGTCGGATATTCGATTGCGAATACATTCGTCTATTCTTTCGCCGCTTTGGCAATCATCTTGTTCCTTGGCGTTTTGTTCAGTTATGTTTCAATTCGTAAATCGACCAAAGCGTCAAAAGTAATGGATGTGATTGTTACCCTTCCCTATATCATTCCCGGATCCATCCTTGGCATTTCATTGATTCTCGGGTTTAATAAAAGACCCGTGCTGCTCACAGGTACCGCCTTGATCATGGTGGTAGCGTATGTTATCAGAAGGATGCCTTACACAGTGAGAAGCAGCAGTGCGATTTTGCGGCAGATAGAACCTTCTCTTGAAGAAGCTTCTTTGAGTCTCGGTGCCAATGAACATAGGACTTTCTGGCAGGTGACATTCCCAGTCATGCTACCCGGAGTGCTTTCAGGGGCATTGATGAGCTGGATGAGCATCATCACTGAATTGAGCGCGACGGTATTATTGTACACCATCAAGACTCAAACCATATCCATCGCAATCTATCAGGAGGTCATCAGGGGCAATGAGGGTGTAGCCTGCGCATTATCAACCATCTTGTTAGTGACGACAATAGTAAGTCTGGCCGTGTTCTTCAAATTGAGCGGTAAAAAGGAGATCGAACTTTGATCGGAAAGCTCAAAGCAATCTACTCCACACTATCTTCAAAATATCGCCAGGTAGCTGACTTCATAATTCATAATCCCGATGAGGTGTTGATGCTCACCATCAACGACCTGTCAGAAAAGACGCGGGTTTCTAGCGCAACCATAAGTCGATTCATGAAACACATCTATGGGATGACATTTCCACAAGTCAAAGTAGCCTTTGCCAAATCGATATCCAAGGACTTCGACAATAATGCGCGATCGGTACTCTCATACGATAATAGCATGTTTCAGATAGAAAAAAGTTTGGCAGAAAACCTGAAAAACTTATTCGAGGAGACCATTCAACTCAATCCTATCAAAAAGATTATTGAAATTGCAAAAATGATCGCACAAGCAGAAAACATCTACCTGTTCGGAATAGGTGCTTCTGCCTTGGCGGTACAAGATTTTGCCCTCAAATTGATTAAATTGGGTAAACGGGCTCTTTTCAACATGGATGCCAACTTGGCGATTTTGAATTCATCGCTTTGTACTGAAAAAGATGTGGTGATCGCTATCAGTTATAGCGGACTGACGAAAGAAGTCCTCATACCATCAAAAAAAGCCATAAGCAAACACTGTCCCGTTATTTGCATAACCAGTGATAGTCGCAATAAACTGTCGAACATAGCGACTCGTGCATTATGCATACCCAGTACCGAATCAATGATTATTCGCATGACAGCCATCTATTCACGATATGGTCAATTCTTCTTGATAGATTTGCTTTATATGGCAATCATGAAGGAAATCACAGATAACCCAGATAAAATTATGGAGAAATACAAAGACTTATTGTTGGAATTAAAATGAATCACTTGTCCGACTCGCCTTGAAGGAGCATCTACATTATGGATAACAACTTGCTTTCTACTGAAAGTGTAAATCCGGTTTCTATGAATATTGATACCAAAACGACTCTTGAAATTTGTACGTTGATGAATGATGAAGACAAAACGGTGGCACATGCCGTTGCCCACGCCCTACCGATAGTTTCCGCTCTTGTTGATGATATTGTCGACTCATTTAGAAGAAATGGGCGTTTGGTGTACATCGGTGCAGGAACCAGCGGAAGGCTTGGAGTGTTGGACGCATCGGAATGTCCTCCGACATTTGGAGTATCCCCTACTATGGTAATCGGATTGATAGCCGGCGGAGACATAGCATTGCGCAACGCTGTCGAACGTGCGGAAGATAATGGTGCGGCAGGTATTGACGATTTAAAAAAAATCAACTTTTCAAATAATGATACATTGGTTGGAATCACCGCATCGGGTCAAGCTTCATATGTGTTGGAAGCAATGAAATATGCGAAACAGCTCGGAGCAGTTGTCGGAGCCATCAGCTGCAATGAGCAATCTTCGACATTTGCTGTCGCAAAACACTGTATCTATCTTCCAGTAGGGCCAGAAATCATCACCGGTAGCACGAGACTGAAAAGTGGAACTGCCCAAAAAATGACATTGAACATGCTCACAACGGTATCGATGATCAAACTAGGATACGTATACAATAATTATATGGTGAATCTCATACCTACGAACAAAAAACTAGAAAGCAGAGCGAAAGACCTAATACAAAAGATTGCCCAATGCAGCAAGGAACGAGCCGAAGATATTTGGAAAGAATGCAAGGGAAACACCAGTGCCGGAATTCTCATGCAACTCTATAAAATTTCTTATCAGGAAGCAATCAGCTGCCTTACTGCAGCAAAGAACAATCTTCATAATGCAATGGGTCTTTGTGAGGATGAAAAAGAGTCTTCTATAATCTGAAATCATTATCGTTTATAACATGCTATATATCAAATGCATTTGGACTGAAGAATGGAAATCAAGATTTAGTGGCATCACATACGTACTTATGTCATTATTACACTTGGGAGAAAGTTTTAACCATGCAGTTTCTTCCTCAATTAATTACGGAGGTACGTAATGGATTGGGTATCGATATTTGACGCTGATCATCGTCCGACCATCAAAGAAATTCGCGATCATCTTGGACAATCAACTACATTATGGGATGAGTTGACCTCATATATCGAAAATTCTTACGGCGTTAAGCCCCGAATTGATTTCAGCACATGTTCGATGCAACCAGGGTGGAATGTGAAGTATAAAAAAACTGGCAAAGCACTTTGTACCCTGTATCCCATGTCTGATTTCTTCATTGCATTGGTGGTAGTCGGAGCAAAGGAAGAACAGGAAGTATCTATCGGTATGGAAGCAGGTATGTTTACCAGCTATGTGAAAAAACTCTATGAAAACTCTAGAAGCATGGCGATGGGAAGATGGCTGATGATAGAAGCAAGAGATACATCAATCATTGAGGATATCAAGACATTGATGCGAATTCGTATATCTCCAAATACATAGATGCATGAACCCATCGATACCCTCTCACGGATCGATGATTAATCCATACCGCAATTCAATCCTGTCATGGGTGCGGATTCAACTCAAACTGAAGGGCTTTTCTCCATCTCCGATAAATTAGATGGGCAACCAGAGTTCTCGGAACACATTTGCCAATATATAAAAGAACTCTGTTTGTAAATCCCGGGACATAGAGCGCTTTCCCTGCCAAAGCCCTGTCAACAGTCTCACGCGCGACTACTTCAAGCCGATTAGTCGTTAGGTCCCCCCAAAATCCCTGGGCTCTAATTTTATCCATGGCTTCTTCGGTAGTAGTCAATCCTCCGGGACATAATGTCAGGACCCGAGTGTTCGAGTCTTTCAGTTCTTCTCTTAACGCACAGGCAATATCAAGTAAAAATCGTTTGGAGGCTGCATAGGTTGCTTTCAATGGCATCGGATAGAATGAAGCCAGACTCGAGACGAATACCAGATAAAAACGATTGTTCGGTTGCTTTCGTTCAAGCAAAGGAGCCATATTTTCAAGCTGCGTGTAATTTTTGTGTACTCGAGCGAAATAATCTATTATACCTAAAGGAAACATGATCAGACTGGTTCATAATAATTTTGAGAGCATATGAACGCGATCAGGATTATCGGAGCAATCTTATGAAAGTGAATGCAAAAATAATAATTGGCTGGCTCGGAGTTTCAATCTCGTTGATATTCTCTAGCCTGTGGGCATACTGGGGTGCGATTGAGAATTTTCATGAAGGATGGTATTCAACTTCTATTTGGGAAAATGTATTCATGTTGATGTTTCAGTATCTATTGCTTACCATCGTATTCGTCCTTTTGGCTATGGTTGCCTTACGTTGGAAACGAATCGGTCTTGCTCTCCATATCGTGTTGGCCATATTCGCCGTGTGGTTTTTCAACGGTGCTGCGTTCAACGTGGTCGGACTCATGATTGTCATCCCGATAATCGGGCTTGGACTTATGTATTATTTTGGTGAAGCCAATCCGAAGAAATGGGCGTATCGGCTGCTTATTACCATTCCCTTGCTGATTATCCTGGCAATCTCCATCCCGCAGGGGGTAAAGGTTTCACAGAGGGTGAATGACAACAATTTTGGAATGAGGGTTGTTGAGGGAAACGAGATTACTTTGATCTGGGCTCCTCGTGGACCGGGCTGGCCGGATGCAGGAACCTCATGGGAAGAAGCCCGAAAAATCTGTGGATATTTATCTGAAGATGGGACAACCATCATGGCAGAAGAACAAAATATCTGGCGTTTGCCAACAGTTGACGAAGCGGTCCGATCCATGATGATCCATGGCGAACATGCCGGCGGAGCGTGGAATGAGACTGAAACCATAGCCGAATACGAACGAACACCGGATAAAGAGTCTCCGTTATGGGATGTTCACTCACAAGTAATCTACTATTGGACGAACGATACCTCTGCCAAAGATGAACAACGAGCATATATCATCGTGTATCATGGCGGTATTTATGATAAACGAAAAACCGACAGTCAAAGATATCTGAGTTTCAGGGCAGTAAAGTCGATGGATTGATTCAAGTGATGAAAAACCGTCAAAGAATCCCACCCAATCAATTGAAGATTACGCCAGCATGCGATCTGCTCAAAAACTGGGTGGATGTTTGAGAATGTTTGTGGTGTTTTTTGGACGGTCCACTATCACATCCTATTATCGAAATTGGCAAAGAAACGATCAGTTTCCGAGTAATTTTGCAGCTGAAGCATTATCAACAAACAAGTTCCAATCAGGATGCGTCTTCAACAGTGTTGCAGGAATCTCCGGTGTCACCGCTTGGGTGATGGTATTGAATATCGCCTCTGCCTTCACCGCGTGCGGAACACAGGTCACTATATGCTTGCATGACATGATCTGGTTGGGACACATGGTAATCGCTTGGGTGGGAACGTCATCGATGCCTTTGAACCAACCTTCGCCGACCTGCTGCAACCGACAACGCTTATCAAGGTTGACCACCTTGTAAGCAACATCAGTAGTAAAATCAGCCGGAGGGTCGTTAAAAGCGATATGGCCATTCTCTCCGATACCGATGACACCTACATCGATCATATCTGAACGGAGTTCTTGGGTTAGCAGTGCGATGTTTTTCTGTACATCACCTTCGCCGTTTACGAAGTGGGCAGCTTTTAATGGTCCGCGGGGGTTTTTGGCAATTTCGTTTACGAAGCGTTCCTTCAAATACTTTCTAAAGGATGCGATGTGACTTTCGCTTAGACCGACATACTCGTCAAGATGGAACATTTCGACTTTGGTCCACTCAAGATCTTCTTTCACCAATGCGGCTATAGTCTCAAACTGGCTTGCACCGGTTGAAAGGATTATCCTTGCACAGCCTTTTTCCTCAATAGCTTGCCTGATGTATTGGGCAATCATGGTTGCAGCTCTTTGTCCCAACATCTCGGGCGTAGCGGAAATATTGATGTTGATATTCATAAAACCTCCTACAGACTGTTGCTTTCAATCAACAAAATATTTATATGAATTGTGTATCCATCAAAGAAAACAATCTTTCACATCATCGCAATGGTTTTGATATCCAGCATCATTGCGATTCTTATAACATCCTAAGAAATAAAGTTATTTTAGTCAAAACAGTAAAGACATTATCCGCGATTATTAGCACATTTCCCATCACTATCGATCAATATCAACAATATATTAATCAAAGCACTAAATTGCCTTTCAAAAATACGTGGATGATATCAATGTTGTCATTGAAAAGAACCAGATTCGCCCGCTTTCCTCTTGCTATGCTGCCAATCATTGAGTCTAAGCCTATGGTTCTGGCAGGAGTCAGTGTCGCCATTCTAATAGCATCCACCATATCAATCCCTGCGATCTCAGTCGCAGTTCGAATCAAACGATCATACGTCGCAATACTTCCAGCGAAACAACTTCTGTTTTCCACTAACGCGACTCCATTTTCAATGTAAATCGGAGCCGTGCCTTCTTCATCGGCATATTTTAGTGAACCTTCCGGTACCGTTACTCCGGCCCATCTTGATGCATCAGTGATCAAACAGATATGATCTGGTCCTTTTATCTTATAAATAAGTTGTAAGAATTCTTTGGGGAGATGCACCCCATCGGTAATCATCTCCACATCCATGTCATCGATTAAAAATGCAGCTTCTACTATTCCCCCTTCACGGTAAGCTCCGTTTCTATGGTACGAAGAACATGCAGAGTATAAATGGGTAATATTATGGTAACCACAATCATACGCATCAAACACTTGTTGTAAAGTTGCATTGGAATGTCCTAGCGATGCAGCGATGCCCTTTCTCTCCAAATATTTACCAAATTCCATGCCACCTTTGAGCTCACATGCTGCTGTCCATTTTTTTATCTTTGGATAAATTTCAAGATACTTTTCAACTTCTGAATAATTGACATCCCTGTAGGTTTTTGTATCTTGTGCCCCAAGGGCTGCACCAGAACAATACGGCCCTTCCATGTGGATTCCCTCCACTTCCGGAATGTCATTCATTTTGTGAAACAAGTTGTCAAGTTCAGCAAACAGCTCAAGATTTTTAATATATTTCTCATGGGGAACACTTGTTAAGGTAGGAAGAATCGTAGTGGTTCCTCCCTTCAAATGAAGGCGCAAAGTTTTTAAAATAGATTCTTTATGTACATCATGAAAACAGGCACCGTCTCCGCCATGAACATGTGTGTCCACAAACCCGGGTGAAAGATATTGTCCTTTTCCGTCAGTTACACTGTCAAATTTTGTTTTCGGATAAGCTCCGGCACCAAAATCATCAATGACTCCATCACAACTTACAAGCCAGGCATCGTCTATGAGCCTGTCAGGTAAAATCAAACAAACGTTTTTGATCAAAGTTTTCATATGGTTACCCTTTTACCGCACCCGCGGCCATACCTTCTACAAGACTGTTTTGGAAGATTGCAAAGATGGTAATTGGCGGAATAATGGACATTGTGATTGCAGCTGCAAGCACACCGTAGTTCCAGTCCTCACTCTTCAGAAGCGTAAGGGCAACAGAAATTGGCATGATTGAATCTTTAGTTGCAAGTGTTTTTGAAATTGTGTACTCCCCCCATACGCTATAAAATCCCGAAACAAGAACAATGACAAGTGCATTCTGAGCAAGAGGAAGCATGATATGCCACCAGGTCTGGGGGACATTGCATCCATCGATTTCAGCAGAGTCCTCTAGCTCGTGCGACAAATCAATGAATGTACCACGCATGATAAATATTGAAAATGGCAGGATCAATAAAAGATTGGGAAGTATAAGCCCGATATACGTATTTAGGATGCCGAGATTATATTCCATGATGTAAATTGGAATAAGAATTGCTGCTAGTGGGAACGCAAGTACAAATAAGATTGATGCAAGCAATACCTTACTTCCTTTGAATGGCAGCTTCGCAAACGAATATCCTGCTAGCGAAGACAATCCCAAGGTAATGGCGACCGAAGACACGGTGATGATAATCGTATTGAGATAATATGTGAGGTATTTCGTACCTCGCACAAAGACATAATCATAGTTCACAAGTGACCACTTGTGTGGAAAGAAAGTAACGTCCTTAATAATTTCGATAGATTCCTTAAACGAAGTGAAAATGCAAAAGACGATTGGAAGGACGAATAGTAGTGAGGCTATCAGAAGTGAGAATGAAGTTAATATTGCGGCTAACGGTTTTTGTTTTCTAGGCATCTTAGTTCTCCCTCCTGCTCATTTTTAAATTGATTAGAGAGAACACCATAACCAATGCAGTTAGCACAAAGGCGATTGACGAGGCATACCCCATTTCAAAGTTTAAGAATGCTTCATTGTAAATGGTTTGATAAAGGACAAGAGTTGCATTGCCCGGACCGCCTTTTGTGAGAACGTTTGGTGTAACAAAGAGCTTCAGACATTGCAATATCGCCCATATTCCCGTAACGACGAATGTTTCCGAAAGGTTTGGAATTATTATGTAAAAAAGCTTTTTCCAACCAACGGCACCATCGATTTCAGCGGCTTCAAACATATCCTGAGAAATACTCTGAATGCCCGAAAGGAAAAGTATCGTACTAAAACCGACTTTCCCCCAGATACTCACAATTATAACCCACCATCTTGCGGTCTTTGCATCGGTTAACCAGTTATGCGTAAATCTCGAGAGCCCTATATTTATCAGTAATTTGTTTATGATTCCAAAGTTATCTGCCAGCATCCATGTAAAAAGAAGGCAGATAAGTGATGCGGGAACTACGATCGGCATGAAGATTGAAGTTCTGTAGAACCAGCTCCGTTTCTTCTTATGAAAGAGAAGCAAAGCAAATGCCAATGAAAGGACAATAAGAAGAGAAAACATAAATACGGTAAAAACAAGTGTGTTTGACAATGCGGCTAAAAACTGCTTGTCCTTAAACATATTTGAAAAGTTTTTAAATCCCACGAATGTTGGGGTTGTATCAAATGCAAAATTATAGTCACAAAAACTAAGAATCAATGTGTAACAGATTGGGTATACAACAAATAGAAAGAGAACAATACAGGTTGGAAGTACGAACAACCAGCCCCACATTTCTTTAATTTTACGTCGTTGATCTATCGTATGTTGCATAGTGCATATCCCTTGCTAATTGAAAATGGTCGGCAGAATTTAATCTGCCGACCGGCAGACAATGGTTACTGCATTACTTCTTGAGTGAATTCGATAGTGCGACCATCTGGTCTACAATATCGCTACCTGTAAGCTTAGGATTCACAAGACCTTCTTGGAAAATTACATTAAGACCTTTGAGCCACTTGGCTTGTTCTTCCCATTCCGGAATATTTACAGCCTTGTTCATCGAGTCTGCTATGTTGTTCCAAAGTGGAGTCTGTTCAAGAGCTTTATCAAAATACGTCTTGATTACAGACATCTTACCGTACGTAGTGAATGCATTTGTCTGGCAATACTCGCCATACAGTGCTTCTTTAATGAATTGAACGGCAAGATCAGCATTCTTTGATGCACGAGGAATCGCCATCTGACAGCCGAAGCAACAAGTCCCTTGACCTCCAGGAATCTCTACTAAAGAAACACTTTCGGCTCCCAAGGTTGAGAGGGCTTCCATCCACCGTCCTGCAGCTTCATAACACATTGCAATTTGACCGGCTTTAAACCCATTTCGGCCACCAGCATTATCTACGAATGTAGCGGTAGAGAAATATCCATTTTCCACACCTTTCTTCCAGAGATCGACAATGTGTCGCATTTCGGGGTTGTCAATGTCATAGGTATATCCATCTTCAGTCGTACAATGACCAAACTGAGCGATTACCGTCCCACCAATGATTGACGCAAGATTATTACCAAACTGAACCGAGGCACCAACCTGTGTTACCTTTCCGTTAGTATCCTTTTTCGTGAGCTTCTCTGCAAAATTATAGAAATCATCCCATGTCTTCATTGGGAGAGGATTGCCTTTTTCATCAAGAAGCCCCGCTTCTTTAAACATTGCAGTGTTAATAGAAACCCCATACACTTCATAAATTGCAGGCAAACATACTTGAGCACCTTCGATCACACCTGTTCCAAGAGCCCCTGGCTGGAAATTTGATTTCGGGAAATCATCAAAGAATTTAAGATCCTTTTCAAAATCATAGATCAAATCCTGAGCAGCATAGGTCTTTGAC
>Ga0172377_10002830_pt1 | contig 17821 bp, 12 predicted proteins | sample Pumphouse3metaG_FD_119749 | JGI IMG/M metagenome (GOLD analysis project Ga0172377, IMG submission 119749) | Leachate microbial communities from a municipal landfill in Southern Ontario, Canada - Pumphouse #3 metaG | ecosystem: Engineered > Solid waste > Landfill > Unclassified | place: Canada...
AACGAGACGATTCAATCGCTCTTCATCAACTTCCTTATGAAATTCTTGATAAATTTTTAGAGCAATGGTTTTAGTAGACAAAGTAGAAAAATAGGAAAGAGAAGTATCAGCATAAATACGATTTGCAAAATACTTCGGGGCATCATAACAACTGACTCCTTGATAAAATAAGCCCTTGGAGCGAATAATCCCACTCAGAGTTAATAAAAACTCATGGATGGTGGTATCTTGGCGTGCAAAAATACCCACTTTTGAATAACGTCCAATTTCAAAATTTAGTAAATAATCTTGAAATGAAAACTCATTCGCAGCGAGGATAATCTCTTGATGCTTATTTAAGATAGGGGCATTGGTCTCTTCCATATTCATTCCTCATAATACATTATACTGAAAAAATGATGAAAAGAAAAGAGTTAATACTTATTTCTAACAATTGTGAACCCATGTAGATGTTGTTTGATGTCAATGAATCCTCAATAGATAATAATCATCCGTCTCTTTTCATGGCTATGGCTTTAAAAGCAAAAATTTTATGATACATCACATCCACTGATGTGATAAACCATAAAACTATGTGCTTTATTTTTGATAAGCATAAACTTTTTATAAAGTTATTGATTATTATATTTTATCACAGCAAATTCATACTGTCCTAAAACCAATTCCTCACCGATCTTTTCTTTTGTAAACCATTCTATCAGAGTTCCTCGATCTCTAGGCATCGAATAAGCTAATGCATCCTCACTCATATTAATAAGAACGAGAATGGTTTCGTTCATCCAAGTCCTCGAAAAACCAATTTTTCCATTATAAAAGAATTTTTCTCGATAAATGCCTTCTTGAAATATAGGATTATTTCGCAATTTTCCCAAATCTTTATACCACTGATTAATTTGGTTACCCACTCGCTCCCACCTAAAAGTTCCTCTACAAAAAGGATCCTTCATCCCTTCAAGACCAATTTCATCTCCATAGTACATACAAGGAATTCCTGGAAGAGTGTATTGTAATAACGTAGCAATTTTTAAAAGGGGTAACGCCTCGTCTTTATTCATCAAGGATACCATCGTATAGAGTCTTTCTGTATCGTGGGTTCCAAGAATATTCATCAAGCGATCAAGAACCCGTTTGGGATATTGACTAATAAGTAATCGCATGGTATTTCTTAGCTGCGTTCCATCACTGGTTTCTAATAAGTTTAAAATAGCATCCCTTAAAGGATAATTCATAACAGAATCTAGTTCATGTCCATTAAAATAAGACCGCCTTGCACCATAAGCACATTTAGTAGAGGCTTCTTCCCACACTTCACCAATAATAAATTGTTCAGAATCTATGGATTTTAACGTATTTTGAATGTGCTCAACGAATGGTGTTTGTAATTCATCAACCACATCTAGACGAATTCCACGAAAACCAAAGGTAGTCCATTGGGATAAAACCCCTTTAGGCCCTGTAATAAATTTTAAATAAGATGGATGATCTTGGCGAACTCGAGGCAGATTTTGAAATCCCCACCACGATTCATACACCGTTGGATAATCACTAAAATAATACCATGAGTAATACAAAGAATCTACCGATTCATAAGCACCTATAGTTGGATAATGATGATAGCGATTAAAATAGAGAGAATCATCACCTGTATGATTAAAGACACCATCCCAAATAATGGAAATTCCCCGTACACTGGCTTCTTCTATTAACCGATGAACATCATTTTCCGTCCCAAACATCGAATCAATTTTTAAAAAATCTCCTGTATCATATTTGTGATTACTTGCCGCTTCAAAAATTGGATTTAAATAAAGGATTCCAACCGACAATGATTGTAAATAATCCAGCTTTTTAATAATTCCATCCAAATTTCCTCCAAAAAAATCACGACCAATGTTTATATCTGCTAAAGGAGTCCCATTCCAATCATCATGCACGATTGAGCCTACCTTACAAGGAATATCCCGGCCTTTATGAAAACGATCCACCATAATTTGATACATTATTTTTCCAAGAGGCCACTTTGGAGGTATAGACGCTCCATCATAAACCCCTAAAAACCAGTAACTAGATAGAGCATCAGAAAGAATGGCATCAAATCCGCCGTCTGGTATTAAATAATGGGTTCCATAAACATCATGGACTTCATAATAATACCAATAATGGCCCTCCTGAGAAAGAGATAGCCGTCCTACATAAATCAGTTGATTCACTTGTTCTTCACATGGCTCCATGGGAAGTCGATAAAGAATATCGCGTTGATCATTTGTAACTAAAAGATTCATCCAATCAAAGTGATATTCTTTAGAAATAATGAGTCTAAGAGTCGCTTCCTCCTTCATATTAAGAGCCCCTAAAGGGCTCTTATGAAATGAAAACGAAGGATTAAACTGAATGGGTTTCATTGCATTTAATGGCTTTTAAGTGCCATATCTTTTTCGCATATTCTTTAATACTACGATCAGCAGAGAAATTTCCAGAAGATGCAATGTTTACGAGAGCCATTTTGTTCCAATTGAGTTTGTTTTGATACGCTTTATCCATCGCCTCATATGCTTTCATAAAGGAAGCAAAGTCAGCGATACACATAAACGGATCAGCAACAGGATATTTATTTAATAGGTAATTTGATATATTAGAAAATGTTTTACCTGAAAATCCATGATTCAACCGATCAATAACTTTTTGTAATAAGGGATTTTGCTCGTAATAATCCATAGAGCGATACCCTTTTGTCCATAAAGTCTCGACTTCATCCGCCTTCATTCCCAGTAAGAAGATATTGTCTTCACCCACCAGTTCACTAATCTCCACATTTGCACCATCTAAGGTTCCAAATGTTAATGCCCCATTCATCATGAATTTCATATTTGACGTTCCACTAGCTTCTTTACCAGCCAAGGAAATTTGTTCACTGACTTCGGAAGCAGGAATCAGCCGTTCAGCAATTGACACATTGTAGTCTTCAACAAACACAACATTCAGCTTTTCTTTAATATCAAGGCGCTTCGAAATATCATAAGATATCGCATTGAGAAGTTCAATAACTTCTTTGGCTTGATAATATCCTGAAGCTGCTTTTCCTCCAAAAATAAACGTTTGTGGAGTCACCGATAGTTGTGGATTTTCTTCAAGTTGAAGATACAACGCCACAATTCGTAACGCATTGAGTAATTGCCGTTTATATTCATGAACTCGCTTGATTTGAACATCAAATCGAGTTTTAGGATTAATAACGATTCCTGTTTTTGCATAGTAATATTTAGAAAATTGAACTTTGTTTCTAAATTTAATTTCTTCAATCTTCTTAAGACTATCTTCATCATCAACAAACGCTAACAACTCTTTTAAATGAGATGCATCTTTATAAGCACCATGTCCGATTTTTTCTTCAATGAATTGAGATAGTAATGGATTTGATTGATAAAGCCAACGACGATATGCAATCCCATTGGTTACGTTTGTAAATTTCTGGGGAGTTAATTGATAAAATCCTTTGAAGATACTTTTTTTAATAATATCGCTATGAAGTTTTGACACTCCATTAACCATGTGTGACCCAATGACACATAAATTAGCCATACGGATTTGCCCAGATGAAAAGATGGATAATTGCTCACATGATTCGTTCGTTCCACCAAGACACTTGGCTTCTGATAGAAAATGATCATTGATTTGTTGTAAAATCATATAAATTCGTGGAAGCAATTGTTTCACAAGTCCTTCATTCCATTGTTCAAGGGCTTCGGCCATAACCGTGTGATTAGTATATGATACACTTTTCAAGACATATTCCCAGGCTTTTTCAAATGGAATTTGGTATTCATCCATAAAGATTCGCATTAATTCCGGAATACAAAGGGCAGGATGCGTATCATTAATATGAATCGCAACATATTTTGGAAACAAATGAATATCTCCATAATAGCGAATATGATCGGCAATGATATTTTGAACTGAAGCACTCACTAAAAAATATTGTTGTTTGAGGCGAAGTTCTTTTCCTCCCGGATGGTCGTCAGATGGATATAAAACTTTAGTAATCAGTTCCGCTTCATTCGAGTCATGCATCGCTTTTAAATAATCTCCTTGTGAGAAAGAATTTAAATCAAATCGATGAATATTTTTACTTCTCCATAATCTCAAAACAGAAATAGCCTCGCTATCTGCTCCTGAGACCATCATATCATAAGGAACCGCTTCAATGGTTTGAGCATCTCGATAAAGATAGACGGTCTTTTCACCCACTTTTTGGGTTTCAATATGACCTCCAAACGAAACAATATAATTTTTATCGGACCGAACCGTTAACCAAACTTCTCCACCTGGTAACCAAACATCAGGAAGTTCAGTTTGCCAATTATTGATAATCTTTTGTTTAAAAAGACCATATTCATATCGCAAAGAATAGCCCATGGCTGGATAGTCACCTGAGGCGAGGGCATCCATATAACATGCGCCTAATCGTCCAAGCCCTCCATTTCCAAGTCCGGCATCGGGTTCATATTCATATAAATCTTCCAAAGAATAACCCAGTGATTCCACAACGGTTGAAAATTCTTTAACAAGGTTTAAATTATAAATATTATTTTTAAAAGATCTCCCCATTAAAAATTCTATTGATAAATAATAGATACGTCGTCCTTTGAATTGTTTGACTTGTCCATTAAAATTTTTACGTTTTTGACGTAAAATATCATTGACAGCGGTCGCACATGATTTATAAATTTGCTCTAAATTGGCTTCTGATAATTGAACGCCGAAGCTTTTTGTTAGATTTTCTTCGACGAGTTCCCTGATGTAATCATTCATAGTTAGTCTCCTTTATTATTTAAGTAATCGATTATATTTTTCTATATAGAGAGTTGCAGACGCATTCCATGAAAAATCAATTGTCATGATCCGTTTTGCAAGTTTTTGAAAAGCAGGATAGTTTGAATACAGTGTGACTGCTTCTTTAATTTTGTCAAACATTTGATTAGCCTCAAAATCTTTAAAAACAAATCCATTTCCATTTTTTTCATGATAATCTTTGATAGAATCAAAAAGTCCTCCCGTAGCGCGAACAATCGGAATCGTTCCATAACGACAAGCAATCATTTGACTTAACCCACATGGCTCCATTTTTGATGGCATAAGGAATAAATCACTTCCAGCATAAATTCGTTTAGACAAATTAATATCAAATGCAATAATCGTCGCAACCCGCCCTGGATAGGCTTTGGCTAACTCTACAAATTTTTCTTGATAATAATCATCACCCTTCCCTAATAGGACAATTTGTATGGGAAGTTTCATTATTTCATGAAAAACATCTACGACTAAATTTAATCCCTTTTGTGTCACCAATCGCGAAATAATAGCAAGAACGGGAACAGATGGATCAACCGTTAATCCCAAGGTTGTTTGTAAATCTTGTTTGTTTTTTGCTTTTCCAGTAAAATCGATTGATGAATACGTAAACGGAAGACTCAAATCTTCTTCGGGATTATAAAAACGAGTATTAATCCCATTTAAGATTCCTTCCAATTTTTCAGGATGCAAGCGAGTAATGTATTCCAATCCACAAGCATATTGGGAAGTTTTAATTTCTTTTGCATACCGTGGTGACACCGTTGTTACCAAATCACTAGTAACAATGGCACCCTTCATATAGTTAACTAATCCATTATACTCCATAATAGGAAGATATTGAGAAGGAATTCCTAAAACATCTTCTAATATATCACAAGAGAATATTCCTTGATATTGAATGTTATGAATAGTAAACACGGATTTAGTATCGAGTAGTTTTCCATTTTTTTTATATAAAATATCTAAATATACACTTACCATCGCACTATGCCAGTCGTGACAATGAATAATATCTGGAACAATATGAAGCGTCTCTATTAAACTAAAGACGGCTTTAGAAAAGAAAGCAAACCGTTCCCCATCATCATAATGACCATATAATTCATCCCGATCAAAATAATATTGATTATCAATAAAGTAATAATCCACTCCAGCATCTTCAATTTTAAAAAATCCACAATATAAATTTCGCCAACCCAATGCAACATCCGTAGAAGCAATTAATTTTAAACGATCGTGATATTGTTTTTGGACCAATCGATACAATGGCATGACCACGGCTACATGATAATCCGAAGACATCGCTTGAATGGCTTGAGGAAGAGAGCCAATAACCTCTGCCAGCCCTCCTGTTTGAGCAAACGGATGGACTTCTGAAGCGACAAATAAAATTTGTTTCATATTATTTCTCCTTTTTCAATATAGATTGGATGATCAGCTGTTCCATGAAGAATGGTTCCTCGACGAATCCTAACGTTTTTATCAGTAATGACATAGGATAATTGCGACCCTGCTTCAATCATCGTACTTTGCATCAAAATCGTATTTTGAGCACTGACCCCTTCTTCTACAATCGTTCCCCGAAATAAAACACTATTCATAATGTTTCCATCAATCAAACATCCATCAGCAATAAGCGAATTTTTAATGCTCGCATTCATTCCGTATTTAGTCGGAGCAGAATCACGGACCTTAGTATATATACTATATCCTTGTTGATTAAATAATTCATCTCGTATATCTTGATTTAATAATTCCATATTGAGTTCATAATATGATTTCATCGAACTGAGGGATCCAAAATATCCCGTAAAAGCATATCCAACAATCACCAATTTTTGAAGATTTTGTTTAATAATATCGTGATTAAAACTCTTTAAGCCTCGATCAATGGCATCATGAACCAATTTTGATAACAATTCTTTTTTCATAATCCACGTATCAATGGATCGAGAGGCCATGCCTTGATAGGTTTGATAGGAGTTCATATCAATAATGCGATCGTCTTCATTAATAGTAAAGACATTAATCGGTTTATAATCATCATCCCTGATGACGTGATTATGATACATACACGTGATATCAGCCCCTGAATCAAAATGTTTTTGAAAGACTGGTCGATAATCAATGTTACACACATGATAACAATCCGTCAATACAACAAACTCTTCAGGAGAAACATCAATAAAGCGAATAATAGTTTTAAGTGCTTCTAGACGAGTGTTATAAAAATCACATGTGGTTCCATAGGGAGGAAGAATGGTTAATCCTCCTCTTTTCCTAGCCAAATCCCAATCTTTTCCAGAACCAACATGATCCATAAGCGATTGATAATTATTCTTAGTCACCACTCCAATGTGAGAAATGTTATTATTTACCATACTAGAAAGGGCAAAATCAATTAATCGATACCGTCCCCCAATCGGAGTTGAAGCAATAGTCCGCTCTTTGGTAACATCAAAGTTTTCTTGATTATGAATATTAGAAAATATTAATCCTAAAGTGCCCATACTTACCTCCGATCCTTTTCAACAATATCACCACTATCAATATGTATGCCTTCACCAATCACCGTATCCGATGCAATAACGGTTATTTTTCCGTCCCCACCAATCATCGCATGATCGTGAATGACAACATTTTCATCAATAATGGTCCGTTTAATATGACATCCTTCACCAATCACCGTATCCGCAAAGATAATAGAATCCTGAACAATCGATCCAACTCCTACTTTTACATTACTAGAAAGCAACGAATTAATAACCGTTCCTTCAATAATAGATCCATCTGTGACAAGTGAATTAATGGTAACCGCCCCTTCCTTAATATATTGAGGAGGACGAGCTTCATTTCGAGAGTAAATTTTCCAATCTAAATCAAAAATATCAAACTTGGGATGACTACTTAGTAAATCCATGTTGGCTTCCCATAAACTATCAATGGTTCCAACATCTTTCCAATATCCGGCAAACGGGTATGCACTCAAATATCGTCCTTCTTTTAACATAGTAGGAATAATGTTTTTCCCAAAATCATTAGAAGACGTAGGATTTTTTTCATCAGCTTCTAAATACGAAAACAAGACATCCGTATTAAAGATATAAATTCCCATTGAAGCAAGGTTACTAGTAGGTTGTTTGGGTTTTTCATCAAACGCCGTGATGCGATGGTCCTCATCCGTGGTCATAATTCCAAAACGACTTGCCTCTTCCCAAGAGACTTGTAAAACGGCAATGGTTAAATCAGCTCCATGATCTTTGTGATGGGCAAGCATTTTACTATAATCCATCTTATAAATATGGTCTCCTGACAAAATCAGAACATACTCAGGTTTAAACCGTTTAATAAAATCAATATTTTGGTAAATGGCATTGGCAGTGCCTTTATACCATTCACCTTTGGTTTTTCCTTGATAAGGCGGAAGAATGTGAACTCCCCCAAAGTTTCGGTCGAGATCCCATGGTTGACCATTGCCAATATAACGATTCAACAACAATGGTTCATATTGGGTCAAAACGCCCACGGTATCAATGGCTGAATTGATACAATTGGACAATGGAAAATCAATAATGCGATACTTCGCACCAAAGGTGACAGCAGGTTTTGCTATTTTATTGGTAAGAGCATACAAACGACTACCTTGTCCACCAGCTAATAACATGGCGACACTTTCTTTCTTATTAAACATAATCTAATCCTTTCTTTTCGAATATATGAGAATGGATAAGGCGGGAATATGAAGGCGAACTGAGGTCGGGACTCCATCGCAAGGAAACTCTTCACACCAAACTGCAGAAAGCAAAGTTCCCTGTCCACCATAGGATTGATCATCACTATTGATAACCAACTCATAAGTTCCTTTTTCTAACCCAAATCGATAATTTTTATAAGCCTGCCCTGAAAAATTCATAACAATAAGCATTGAGTCATGATTACGCGCGATTCTTTTAGTGACGAGGATACTATCATTCGGTTTTGATACTACCCAACTAAACCCTTCCCAGCCATCGTCTTGATCCCACAAAGGGCGGCTATTTAAATACAAATGATTCAAATCTTTCATATATCGATGAAAAGACTCATGTTTAGGATAGGCAAGAAGAAGCCAATCCAATCCTTGACTATCATTCCATTCAATAAATTGAGCAAATTCATTTCCCATAAAGGTAAGTTTTTTCCCAGGATGGGTCATCATATACCCCATGAGTACACGTAAATTCGCAAACTGTTCATGATAGGTCCCAGGCATTTTATTAATCAAAGATTTTTTACCATGAACAACTTCATCATGTGATAATGGTAACACAAAATGTTCATGAAACGCATACATCATCGAAAACGTTAGTTTTTCATGTTGATGACTTCGAAACAACGGATCAACTTGCATATATGAGAGAGTATCATTCATCCATCCCATATTCCACTTGTAATGAAAACCAAGTCCACCCTCTTCTGTTGGTCGCGTCATCTTCGGAAAAGCCGTTGACTCTTCAGCAATCATCATCCCATGAGGATAACGAGTGCGAACTTCGCGATTTAAGTCTTTAAAAAATTGAATTGCTTCTAAATTGAGATTATTTCCATCTTTATTGGGCTTCCATTGTTCACGATCATAGTCGAGATAGAGCATTGAGGCAACCGCATCCACCCGAAGACCATCAATGTGATATTGTTCAAAATAAAATAGAGCACTTGAAATCAAAAAAGATTTCACAGGGGGAGACTCAAAATTAAAAATCCGCGTTCCCCATCCTGCATGTTCCATTCGCAATGGGTCTGGATTTTCATATAAAAAAGTTCCATCAAATTCAATTAATCCAAATTCGTCTTTCGCAAAATGAGCCGGAACCCAATCTAAAATGATCCCTAAGCCCACTTCATGGGCTTGATGTACAAAATAACGAAAATCATCTGGAGTCCCATATCGTGAAGTGATACCAAAATAGCCAGTTACTTGATATCCCCATGATCCATCAAAGGGATACTCCATAATTGGCATGATTTCAAGATGTGTATAGCCCATTTCTTTGGCATAAGGAATGAGTTCATCCGCTAAATTACGATAACTATAATAAGATCCGTTCGCATGACGTTTCCATGATGAAAAATGAACTTCATAAATGTTCATAGGGCCACCAAGAGACGCCTGTTGATCATGGTCTTGATAGGAATAAGGCATCAATGGATAAACCTTTGAACTTGTTTTTCCATTGGTTTCATAATGATAAGCATAAGGGTCTTGTTTTAAAGTCGTATAGTGATTATGCGTTATTGCATATTTATAATTACTGTATGGAAGGATATGATCAACCGACAGTTCCCAAATTCCGCCTTCTTTTAACACCATGGGATTGTTCATCGGATTCCAATTATTAAAATCACCCACCAGATGAATAGCAGTCGCACAAGGCGCATAGACTCGAAAAGTAACCCGGTTGGGCATATTGGGATCCTCATAATGAGATCCCAAATAGCGATAAGCATCCGTTGCATAGGTGGAAAGAAAAGAATTAATAAATTGTTTCATGCGCTCTCCTACAGACAATTTCTATTCTCATTATACACTAAATCCATTTTTATCTCAACAAAAAAGAAGAGGTCCTTTTCAATAAAAAACGATATCCTCTAATAGATATCGTTTTTATCGTTTCGCCAATTGACTTCTTTTTGCGATTTTCTCCACGAGTGTCTCGGTCAAGGAGCGTTTTTGTAACCTCCATGTCCAGTTCCCCTCAGTTGTCCCCGGAGTATTCATCCGACTTCCCTCTCCTAAGTGAAGATAGTCTTGCATGGTGACAATGACCATTTGTGCCTTCGAATTAAAGCTTAAATCAATGATTTTATCAATCGCTTCCTCTGTGGTAAGCACTCCCAATTTTTGAAAAAGCATTTGCTTGTCTGCCCGTGAAAGTGAAACAATCCATAATTTTAAAGGAGGATTATCATGAGTTCCTGGATATATTACTAAATTTTTATTCCAAGAATCAATATTATCTTCTGCACGATGACTCAATAATGTAAATTGTAAAACTTTCATTCCAGGAAATTGACATTTTTTTAATAGGTCATCTACTTCAGGAGTGAGAAACCCTAAGTTTTCAGCAATAATAGGAGCATCTACATGGTCTTTTAATATTTGACTCCATAAGTTCATTCCAGGACCCTTGACCCAGTAACCCTGTTTAGCCGTAGTCTCTTTATAGGCAATAGCATAGTAAGCCTCAAATCCACGAAAGTGATCAATTCGAATAGCATCAAATAATTGGAGAGCGTGAGTCATGCGATGCCTCCACCAACTAAAATGATCCTTTTCCATCACTTCATATTGATACAAGGGGTTTCCCCATCGTTGTCCATCCTCCGAAAAAGCATCTGGTGGAACTCCGGCGACTTGCGTCGGCACAAGCGAGGCATCTAGTTGATAAAACTGTGGATTCATCCATACATCACTTGAATCATAGGCTACATAAATTGGAATATCGCCCATGATCTTGATTTTGTTTTTTTTGGCATATTCATGAAGTTGACGCCATTGGAAAAAGAATTTATATTGTACAAAATACCAAAATTCAAGCTCGTTTCGATGCGTATTAGTAAATTTACGTAGCGTACTTTTATCTTTTCTTCGAAAAGCCTCATCCCATTCATACCAACCACGTCCATTCATGGTTTCTTTAATAGTCATATATAGAGCATATTCATTAAGCCACGTAGCTTCTTCTTCAATAAAGGTTTGATATGGTTTGTGCGTTTTATCAAACTGAGCATAAGCTAGTCGTAATAAATCAATTCGTTGAAGATACATTCGATGATAGTCAACCTGTTTTAGATCTTTGACTTTATGGTCTTTTAAATCTTTTAGCGATAACAATCCATCTTGATATAAAAATTCAAGATCAATAAAATAAGGATTTCCAGCAAAGGTGGACAAGGTTTGATAAGGAGAATCTCCATATGAAGTCGGTCCTATTGGCAAGACTTGCCATACTTTTTGATTTGATTTCTTTAAAAAATCAATAAAATCATAGGCAGACTGACCAATGGATCCAATCCCATAAGGATTAGGCAGCGAAGAAATATGCAATAAAATGCCACTAGTTTTCATATCACTTATCCTCCATTTCTATATTATTATACTACATAAAAGCGTAATTTTAATCAATTGAATTCGAATATTTATTATTCATGTTTACATTGATTTCATAAAAAAACTCTAAAGAGCGTCTTTTGTGAAGACGCTCTTTAGAGTCAATAAGTATTATCCGATAGACCCTTTCATTTCGAGTTTGATGAGTTGATTTAATTCTACGGCATATTCCATAGGAAGTTCTTTCGCAAAGGGTTCAATAAATCCCATAATAATCATTTGCAACGCATCTTCTTCACCAATACCACGACTCATTAAATAAAATAATTGTTCATCACTCACTTTAGACACCGTGGCTTCATGTTCAATCCGCGATTGTTGGTTTTCAACAATATTAAAGGGAATCGTATCACTCGATGACATGTCATCTAAAATAATAGTATCACATTCAACATGACTTTTTGAATGAAGTGCTTGTGGAGTATGGCGAACGGTTCCCCGATAATTGACAATCCCACCACTTCGACAAATCGATTTTGAAATAATAGTCGACGATGTATTCGGTGCCAAATGAATCATTTTCGCTCCGGTATCTTGATATTGATCTCGAGATGCAAACGCAATCGACACGGTATTTCCTTTAGCCCCTTCCCCCGCTAAAATACAAGCAGGGTATTTCATATTCATCATCGATCCCATATTTCCATCAATCCATTCCATCATCCCGTTTTTTAAAACATAGGCTCGTTTTGTGACTAAATTGATGATATTATTGCTCCAATTTTGAATGGTTGAATAACGGCAATAGCCATTTTCTTTAATAATAATTTCAACAACCGCCGCGTGAAGTGAGTCTTTTGAGTAAATTGGGGCAGTACACCCTTCTACATAATTGACACTTCCTCCCTCATCAACAATAATCAAAGTCCGTTCAAATTGTCCCATCTGTTCAGAATTAATTCGAAAATACGATTGAAGCGGCTTTTTAATAGCAACCCCTTTGGGAATGTAGATAAAAGTTCCGCCGCTCCATACTGCTGAATTAAGAGCTGAAAATTTATTATCAGAAAAAGGAACTATTGTTCCAAAATATTCCTTCACCAACTCTGGATATAATTTTAACGCCGTATCGGTATCACAAAAAATGACCCCTTTATCTTCTAATTCTTGAATAGTAGAGTGATATACCACTTCAGATTCAAACTGAGTAGAGACTCCAGCTAAGAATTTTCTTTCAGCTTCAGGAATTCCCAACTGTTCAAAAGTATTTTTTATGTTTTCAGGAACATCTTCCCATCTGTTTTCCACTTTATCAGAAGACTTAATATAGTAGGTATAATCCTCATACCGGATATGACTCAAATCAGGTCCATAGGTTGGATCTTTTGCTTGAATAAAATGATGATACGCTTGAACACGTTGAGTCGTCATCCATTCAGGCTCCCCTTTATAATGAGAAATAGCACGAACTACCTCTTCACTAAGTCCTTTGCCAGAATTCATCACATCTTTTGCATCGGTTTTAAATCCATATTTATATTCACCTAAAATATCATCGACTTTATTGTTCATGCGACTCTCCTAACAATTCTTCGAGTGCTTTCCATGAAATCGTTGCACATTTTGTGCGAGCAGGAAATTGAGAAACCCCATGAAAAGCAAGAGCATCTTCTAATAGTTCTTCTTGAAAGGAAGTTTCTCCTCGAATCATTTTATAATATTCATTAATAATTTGATGGACCTCTTGAATGGATTTGTCACTGGTCAATTCACACAACACCGACGCCGATGCACAACAAATAGAACATCCATGACCATCGTGATTGACTTCACAAACATGCTGGCCTTCAATACGAGCTTCAATGGTAATATCATCTCCACAAGAAGGATTGCGTAAATGGCATGAAGGATATCCTTTCAATCCTTTATGATGAGGGTTTTTGGCGTGATCCATAATTAGACTACGATATAATTGATCTAAATTCATATTATTCCTCCAAATAGGATTCAAAATACACAAGCGTTTCTTTAACGGCCGCAATAAAGCAATCGATGTCTTCTTTGGTATTATAAATATGAAGAGAGGCACGAAGCGATCCATAGCAGTGAAAGAATCGGGCAACTAATTGACTACAATGATAGCCAGCTCTAATAGCAATGTGCTGAGTATCAAACAAAGTCGCCGCATCATGAGGATGAATCCCGTTGAAATTAAAACTGATCATTCCGATATCCGCCATCGGATTATAAATCGTCAAATGCGGAATCGATTTGATTTGTTCATGTAAATAAGTAAGTAATTCCTGTTCATGCGCCATCATCACCGGATAGGTAATCGACCGAATAAAATCAACAGCCTGACTTAATCCCAATACTTCAGCAATCATCGGTGTTCCCGCTTCAAACCGATAAGGAATGACTTTGGTTTCTACTGAATACAAGTCGACATCATCATTCATATCTCCCCCATATTCAACGGGTGAGAGTGTCTTTAAGATGGCTTCTTTTCCATATAAAACCCCCACACCGGTGGGTCCAAACATTTTGTGTCCTGAAAATGCTAAAAAATCACAATCCAAGGACCGAACATCCACTGGAATATGAGCAATGGCTTGAGCAGCATCGACCACAACCAAAATATGATGTTCATGCGCAAGTTGAATAATCTCTTGAAGAGGACTAATATAACCCATGACATTAGATACATAGGTAATAGCCAATATTTTAGTTTTAGAAGTGATGGCTTGTTTAACCCCTTCGACGGTGATTCGCCCTTCTGTTGTCAGCGGCACATAATCTAGATGAATTCCTCGTTCTTGCATCAAATGTTGCCACGGTAATAATGAAGAGTGATGTTCTAATTGAGTGGTCAACACCACATCATCTGCATTCAATCTATCTTTCAACATCATCGCTACCATATTAAGTGATTCAGTTGCATTTCCCGTAAAAATTATTTCTTGTGAGGATGCATGAATAAAAGAGGCAATATTTTCTCGAGCTTGTTCAAAAGCTTGAGTAGCTTGATAACTTAAAGTATACACTCCTCGATGAATATTAACTCCATAATGAGAATAATATTCATTCATTTTATCTAAGACAACCTGCGGTTTTAAAGAAGTCGCCGCACTATCTAAATATACCAACTCAGGATGATTGTTTAAGAGTGGAAATAAGTGTTTATATTGATTTTCTTTCAACACAATCCCTCCTTTTATGATTGAAGTTGTGTTTCAATTTCTTGTAATATATACGTTAAGAGTTTTTCATCATGTATATCTTGATAATAAGGAGCCACATAGGTGTTAATCACCAATCGTTCGCTCTCAGCTAAGGTTAATCCACGACTCATTAAATAATATAATTCTGTTTCATCCAAAGATCCAATCGCAGCTCCATGATTGGCAATGACATCATTTTCATCAATTTCAAGAATGGGATTGGCCGATATATAAGAATAAAGATCCATAATCAATCCCTTGGTTTTTTGACGCATATCGGCATTTTTAGCCCCTTTTGCGATTTTACCACGACAATTAAAAATTAATTTTGAATTATTTTTACTAATTCCATATGATTTCATCAGTGATGTCGTAAAAGGAGCATCATGATAAATTTCATAATTATAACTTTGTTCTTTTCCCGTGGTATTTAACACCGTATTATTCATTGAACAACAACTACCCTCATCAACTAGATAGATATTGTTTTGATAACGAACCTTTTGGTCACTCATCGACAAATCATCCAATTTAAAATCAGAATTTCGCAAACAAAATCCCGTGATATTCATCTCTAAGTCATCATACGCATTGGTGATGTTTTTAAAAATTACTTTGGCATCCTCGCCAACCACCACATCCATTTTAATTTTAGTTTTCCCGGTGACTTTGTAATATATATTCGTAATGCGGCATTCCACACATCGATCAATAATAATATGATAATCAATATATTTTTCATTTTCATTAAGATGAATAACTTTCAAAGAAGTATTGGCACGAATCCGCAATGTTGGAGAAAAAGGAGCATGCTCTTGAATTTCTTCAATATACGCGTTACTCGTATTCGTGCGATAATCAGTCGCATCAAAATTATTATCCATTTCTACGTTTAAATTTTCTCTTAAATGAGTTCGAATGGGTTTTCCATCATAAAAGATAATATAATCCTCATCCTCTTGAATGAGGGTTTTTGCTTTATTGATATTGTCTTGAAAATTCATTATTTCCTATCTTTCACAGCACACGTACCCAACACGATCGTGTGTTTTTCTACAACTTCTTCTTCAATTCCAAGCTCGTATTTTAACCAATCATATCCCTCTTTGTCAATTTTAACAATGAGATCTTGAGTTCCACTTTTCACAATTTTCCCATTCATCATAATGTGAACGTGATCAACATTGATATAATCTAAAAGCCGTTGATAATGAGTGATCACTAACGCACAAAATTGTTTGCCACGCATACTATTGACATTTTCACCTACAATTTTTAAAGCATCGACATCTAATCCTGAGTCAATTTCATCCAAAATTGCAAAATGAGGTTGCAACATTTTCATTTGTAAAATTTCATTGCGCTTCTTTTCTCCACCAGAAAAACCTTCATTAACATACCGATGAGGTAAATCAGGATTCATTTTTAAATCAGTCACTGCCCGATCAATTTCACGAACAAATTTAAACAAAGAAATATGTTCTCCTTCTTGAAGACGAGCTTGCATAGCCGATTTAATGAAATCAGCATTGGTAATTCCACTAATTTCATTGGGATATTGCATCGCCAAAAAAATACCTTTGCGACTTCTCTCATCGACACTCATCGCTAAAACATTTTCACCATCTAAGAGAATTTCTCCCTCCGTAACCCGATAATGAGGATTGCCCATAATGACGGCCGCTAAAGTAGATTTCCCAGTTCCGTTGGGTCCCATAATCGCATGAATTGATCCCGTTTCTAATTCAAGATTCAATCCTGTTAATATTTCTGTATCTTCCACACTTGCGTGAAGATTTTTAATTTCCAGTTTCATTGTAAACTCCTTTATATGTATAGCCAAGGCTTGTAATTTGATCATTAAAGACAAATCGCCCTTCAAGGCCAGATGATATATATATTTCTTTTTGATCTGTAATAAAAACAGCTTGCATGTTTGGTTGTTCTTCAACAAGCCTCATTCCCGCGCTCAATCCCAAACTAAAGGAGGCCGTTGAATAAGCATCCGCTATCATTGAAATTTGGGTCAAAATAGTGACCGATATCAATCCTGATTGCATTGGATACCCGGTTCTTGGATCCAAGATATGATGATAATCCATTCCCTCTTCTGTTTTAATATATCGTTCATACACACCTGAACTAACGACGGTAATATCACTATCATAATAAGTTCCAATAAATTTTGTTTCATTATAGAGCGTTTCATTATAATTGGATTGATAGATATTCACATACGGAGTTTGAATTTTGATTGGCCATTCATGATTATCTCCATTATAAAAGTTATATCCCATAGTCATAATATTTCCACCAACATCAATAATAGCTCTTGTTAACCCAATGGATAGTAAATAAGTTTTCAATTGGTCACACGCATATCCTTTAACAATCGACCCCAAATCAATTTTCATACCAACTTCCATTAAAAAAACGGTTTTATCCTCTGAATTGACGATGATCTTTTCATAATCAACCAACGGAAGAGCCTCTTCAATTGTCTGACTTGTTGGAATTGTTTCTCGATTATCATTAAATAAACTATAATACTTCAAATTAAATAGCCATTTTTCCCACACTGGTAAAATTGACACATCATATAAAGCAACACCCTCCACCTGACTTTGTATTGAAACGGCAAGAGCTTCTTCTATAACAA
>Ga0172377_10002832_pt1 | contig 17812 bp, 17 predicted proteins | sample Pumphouse3metaG_FD_119749 | JGI IMG/M metagenome (GOLD analysis project Ga0172377, IMG submission 119749) | Leachate microbial communities from a municipal landfill in Southern Ontario, Canada - Pumphouse #3 metaG | ecosystem: Engineered > Solid waste > Landfill > Unclassified | place: Canada...
CCCTGCCCGTTCACAAAAAAGTCTTTCGCTGTAAGATGTAAAAAAAGTGTAGTGCCAGCCGACCACTTAAGTCGTTGACTATCAACATGTCAAATTTTTGAGTGCGAAAGATGGGTTAGGTTTAAACGTTCAAATTACAGTTGTTCTACGATGTCAAACCAATGGCATAAATTCGGAGTACTGGGCTGGTTTTTTTCTGACCGGTTTATTTTCTTTACATAAAATTATTTGCGGCAACGGATAATCAGCGGCTGGGATTCGGCCAGATTGAATGGATTCAAAGCGAAATTACCATAGGTTTCAATATCTGTAAATCCGGTTTCTGATAATGCTTGGATTAATTCGTCATGGCAAACTGCATAGAGCAAAACCTCAGAAGATTCGCTTTTGCCATCAGCATGCAGAATTGTTTTGAATTTAATTTTCGGAAGCTCAAACTCATAATAACGTTCGAAACGCACACCGTGTTCGGAATTTTCAATGGTCGGCAATCCCGGCAATTTTTTGTTTATAATGCGGTCATAATTGATAATCTGCAAGACGAGACGGCCATCATTTGCTAATAAGTTGTAAAATTGTGAGCAGACATCAATAAGTTGTTTATGATCAGCGACATGTGCCAATGAATTGCCGATACAGAATATTCCTGAAAAATGTTCATTTTCATAGTATGCAGTCAACTGGGTCATGCTGCCGACGGTAAATTCAATTTTAAGATTTTGCGATTTGGCTTTGGCTTTGGTAATCATGTCGCTGTCCAAATCAAGACCGTACACTTGGAAACCTGAATCGGCTAACCCGACAGCGTATTCACCGCTTCCGCAACCGACATCCAGGATTCTACTGCCGGCAGGAAAGGAACTTTCCAGAAATCGCAGTGTTACCTGATTGAGCGGAAAAATATAATCATAATAATTCACAATTTTTTCATATGACATAGCGGTCTCCTGATTAATTTGTTAAGTTTAAAGCAAAATCCTGATTCCGTAATAAATATATGTTTTTAACGTGTTAATCAATCCTGATTTTAATTTAACTGGCCTGGAATTTTCTCGTATAAAAGAAAATATGGGCGCGAACACAAAAATACAAACTAGTGGTAAAGCTTTTGTAAAATGGTTCAGGGCCGATATATTTAAATTCTTTATATCTGGAGCGTTATTATATGAATTCAAAAAAAATCGAACTGTTGGCCCCGGCAGGAAATGCCGCAGCGGCGTTGGCGGCATTTGATGCCGGAGCGGATGCTGTTTATGCAGGAATGGCCAAATTCAATGCGCGTGAACGAAGCGAAAATTTTTCAGAAAAAATGTTGGCGGGAATCGTTGAATACGCACATGGCATCGGACGCAAAGTTTATATTACTTTCAATACCATCATTAAAGAAGATGAATTAGCACAGGCGGTAGAGTATCTAAGCATTCTGAATTCTATCAGACCTGACGCATTAATCATTCAGGATCTTGGGATATTAAATATTATCCGCGAATATTTTCCGAAATTGAAAGTCCATGCATCAACACAAATGGGTTTCCACAACTCTGCAGGACTGAAATTAGCTGGAGAACTTGGCTTCAGCAGGGTGATAATGGAGCGTCAGGTGACATTCGGAGAATTGCGCGCAATCGTACCGCAATCACCGGTAGATCTGGAGATTTTTGTTCATGGCGCACTTTGCTGTTCTATGTCAGGTCAATGCCTGTTTTCGTCCTGGCATGGCGGAGCCAGTGGTAATCGCGGAAAATGCAAACAGCCATGTCGCCGCCGATTCTACGGCAGTAATGGCAACGGATTCTTTTTTTCAACGCAGGATTTATGCCTGATCGACAGCCTGAGAGAAATCCGGGAACTTGGTGTGGTGTCATTGAAGATTGAAGGACGCCTGCGGCAGCCGGATTATGTTAAAAACGCGGTTTCCGCTTATCGAATGATGCTGGATACGCCATCCGATTCTCCTGATTATATGAAACGGCTGGGTGAAGCGCGTTCCATGCTGGCACAAACCTACGGCCGAAAATGGTCACAAGGTTTTTATACCGCGGAATCGCTGAAGTCCTTGATCAGCCATGAAAGCCTCGGAGCATCAGGTCTTCTTTGCGGCAAAATATGTGAAAACCGTGATCATGGCTTTGCCTTTGTCGCGAATAAAAAAATTCATATCGGCGATCGGATCAGAGTCCAACCGAAATCCGGTGACGAAGGTAATGCGTTCACCGTCACCAAAATGTTTGTCAACGACCGCAGCGTCATGAAAGGAAAAGCCGGTGAACGTGTTTTCATCTGCTGTGATAATAAAATGCCTTTTGATGGTCTGGTTTTTAAAATCGGTGAAAGTGTTTCTGATTATTCAGGGCGCATCAAATCGCTACCTGAACCGCGCGTAAAAATAGATATGAAGATTGCAATTTCCCGGAAGAATCTAACCGTTGAAGTCATCAATGCATCTTTACCGCCGTGGCATTACGAATGGAGTCTTGAACCAGCACAAAAACATGCCGCCGACAGTAATATTCTGGTAGAAATGTTTCGGGCTGCGGATTCTTCTGTTTTTGCCGCCGGCGCCATTTCCTGTCAAATTGACGGCGAGTATTTTATTCCCGCTGGAATTTTAAAAACGGCCAGACGCGATTTCTGGAATTATTTAAAAAGCAATTTGGATGTGGATGAAATTTATTCAGGTTCAGAATCGGGTGTGCATCGTTTTAAATCAGATTATCAAAAAATGTCTCCGGCTCCAATTGAGCCAACGGCACAACATAAAACTATTGCCGTAACCCAAAACAATGCGAACACTGTTGACCACAACGCCATTTATGCCGCTGACATCTTCAATATGACTAAGATTGCAACTGAAGCGATTCTGCCGGAATTTTGTGCGGAGGGCCAGCTTGAAAAACTCGCCAACGCGATAAAGCAAGCGTATTCGCGCGGCATCAGAAGATTTCGCGTTTCTGCTCTTTTCGGTTTGGAACTGCTGAAGAACTACCAGGATATCGTTGTTACCGCAGGTGGTGCATTACCGTTGTGCAACTCTTTTGGTGCTATTGAGCTTCAGCGTTTCAGAGTCGCAAAAATTCTGGGACACTGCGAATTAGAGTCAACCGCGCTGAAAGCATTGGCGGCTCACTCGCCATTGCCGGTAGAACTATATCGTTTCGGAGCACCGCTTCTCTTGATCACGAGAGCGGCAATTCAGGTTGAAGGGGTTTTTCGTGATGCCAGAGGTCAAGAATTTATAGCCAAATACGATAAGACAACCCAGCTAACCAGAGTCTATCCGGTAAAAACCGTTGCGTTGCCGCATCTGCCCGGATTATTGGATTTTTATGATTTTAGAAATAGCGCTCCTGATAACAAAACGGTATCGGAATTTAATTTCAATTCCTGTCTGCAATAAAAAATCAATCAGCAGCGTATTCGGCTTCGTCGGCAAGCCAGGTTTTTAGTTTTGAAAGTGCCTGATTCTGAATCTGACGAACGCGTTCCCGGGTTCTTCCGATTTCCTGACTGACATCTTCCAACGTTTTCGGAGTCGTATTTCCAAGGCCAAAACGCATTTGCAAAATCCGTTTTTCCCTGTCGTCAAGTTCATTGATCAAGGTCCGCAAACGCTTACGCGACTCTAAATCCGCAATAATCTGATCCGGCATGACCGCACGACGATCCGGGATAATGTCCTGGAACTCGCCATCCTCACCTTGCTGAATCGGATCGTGAAGGGAAATAGTTTGTGGCGCCGCCATTCTCAAACCGGCGACAGTCCTTTGACTGAAATCGAGATGTGACGCTATTTCGGCGTCAGTAGGTTCTCTGCCCAACTTTTCCATTAAAGCCATTCGGGCTGATTTTATTTTATTGATTTTACTGGCAGACTGAACCGGAATACGAATAGTACGGCTTTGATTGGCCAACGCCCGACGCATTGACTGCTTAATCCACCATGCGGCATAAGAGCTGAATTTTGCGCCTTTCGCAGGATTAAATTTCTCCACGGCACGCATCAAACCAATATTGCCTTCCGAGATAAGATCAGTCAAAGGCAACCCCAGACCTTTAAAGTCATGAGCAATTTTAACGACCAGTCGAAGGTTGGCATTGATCAGCGTTTCGCGTGCGGTGTCATGTAACATTTCATCATCACCGTGAATCTGAGCGGCAAGTTCGACTTCTTCCTTCCTGGTAATCAGGGAATATTGAACAATGTTGTCCATATAGCCCTTAATCGCATCACTGCGCGCTCCCGGATTGGATACTTCGGACCGCCCGTCACTAGCGCTACTTTTACTGGTGCCGCCGGTCACTTCAACTGAGGCTTTCTTTTTTCTGCCTCTGGTTTTCTTCGGGGCAACTTCAGCATTCTCAACTTCTATACCGGCGACAACATCACCAAGTTCTTCAACTTCTTCAGTCTCGTCAAATCCGTCATTATCATCGCTGATGTCGGTATTTTTTTTCTTTGATGATTTGGTGTTTTTGCTGGTTGTTTTCAGTCGTTTACTCTCTTTGGGGATTTTAACAACATTTTCTTCAGCATTATCAGTAGCCGTCTCAACAATTTTTGAACGAGTTTTTTTCTTGTACGCAGTGACTTTTGATGGTGTAGCAACAGAATCCGGAGTAATTATGGATTCTTCAGATTCAGATTTATCTACAGATTGCGGTAAAGGAACAACTCTGACCAAAATTTCTCTTTTGGTGTTTTTAAGCACGACTTTGGACTTTTTCACCTTGTCTGGTAATTGCTTATTCTGCTTATTTTCATTTGCCATTAGCCTGCTCCTTTGCAAAAATAAAATCTAACAATAATTATAAACTTATTACTTTACATCGTTTTTCAGGATTTTCAAGTTTTAATTTTAAAATACCGTTTTGCAATTGGCTCATATTTGTGTAATCTTGTTTTAAATCGACTGTGAAATTGTTTTTTTTAAGTAGTTGGATATATTATTCAGCTTCGAGATGGTATTTTTAGTGATAACCTCATAATTGTGGAGTAAAATGGATAATGAAAAATTTGCGACTTTGATGGTCGACGGTAAAGAGATAAAGCTACCCATAGTTGTTGGGACTGAAGGTGAAAAGGGAATTGATATTACCTCATTGCGTAAAAATACCGGGTATGTGACTATCGACCCGAGTTTTATGAATACAGCCGCATGCTTCAGCGAAATTACATTTATTGACGGTGAAAAAGGCATTTTGCGCTACCGCGGTATTCCGATTGAATATCTCATTTATAATACCCGTTTTGTGGAAACTACCTATCTTCTGCTTCATGGGAAGTTGCCAGACCAACGGCAGGGAGCAAAATTCTCCAGATTGCTGACTGAAAACTCCATGATGCACGAAGATATGCGTCATTTTTTTGAAAACTTTCCGCGTTCAGCACATCCGATGCACATTCTCAGTACCATGATCAATGCGTTGTCAACTTTTTATCCGAACGTGGACTCGTTGTCAATGCGGGAAGATATTGACTTGTCCGCAGCAAGGCTGATATCGACAATTCGTACGATGGCGGCAGTAGCCTATAAAAAATCCATCGGCGAACCGGTGGTTTATCCCCGTAATGATCTGCCCTTTATCGCCAACTTTCTGAATATGATGTTTTCATCTCCGGTGCGTCCATACGAAATCAGGCCGGAAATTGTCCGGATAATGAATATTTTGTTTATTCTGCACGCTGATCATGAACAAAACTGTTCAACCACGGCGGTACGGGTCATTGGCAGTGCTCAGGTAAATCTTTACGCGACTATTGCTGCGGGAATCAACGCCCTTTCGGGTCCGTTGCACGGCGGTGCTAATCAGGAAGTAATGAGTATGCTGCGTCGGATTGCCAAAGAACGCGATATCAAAAAAGTTATTGCACGCGTCAAAGATAAAAACAACAATGAAAAACTGATGGGATTCGGGCACAGAGTTTATAAGACTTATGATCCCCGGGCTGCGATCATCAAAAAAGAATGTAATAAATTTCTTGAAACAATAAAAATCAACGATCCACTACTTGAAGTCGCGCTTGAACTTGAGGAAGCTGTTTCTAAAGACGAATATTTTATTGAACGCAAACTCTATCCGAATGTGGATTTCTACAGCGGAATTATTTATCGGGCTGTTGGAATTCCGGAAAACATGTTTACAGTAATGTTTGCTCTTGCCCGGTTGCCCGGCTGGATCGCACACTGGAAAGAAATGACTACCAGCGGTACTAAAATCAGCCGTCCTCGACAAATTTATATCGGAAAGACTGAAAAAGATGTTCCAGCGGAATGTTATGACTTTGTGAGAAACGGATTACCAGACTGATAAGGAGAAATCTGAAATCAGCTCAAAAAGAGGTAGCTGAATGCAACGGGTTTTGTCGCATTTTTGCGGATATTTAACGGTTGAACGCGGGTTAAGCAAAAACACGGTTTCGTCATACGGTTGCGATCTCAGCGATTTTATTGAGTTTCTCAATGAACACCAACTCACGGTTTTTGAAGACGTGACTCGCAATCATATTATCGACTATTTAAGTTGTTGCAAAGACCGCGGTTTGGAATCAGCCAGCCTGGCACGTCGTATGGTAGCTATCAAGGTTTTGTTTCGCTATCTTTTCCAGGAACGTTTGATCAAAAGTAATATTACGGACATTATGGATTCTCCTAAAATCTGGCGTTTACTGCCTGATTTGCTGTCCGTGCCTGAGGTAGATGCGTTGCTGGCTGCTTATCCGGCAGGTCGGGATCCACTGATTTTTCGTAACCGGGTCATTATGGAGGTTCTATACTCTTGCGGGTTGAGGGTTTCGGAAGCGACGTCGCTGAGAACCGGCTGGATCAACTTCGACGATGAGATCCTCCGCATCGTGGGCAAAGGGAATAAGGAGCGGATAGTGCCATTTGGGAGGATTGCCCGCAATCTGCTTAAACGATATCTTGAAAATGTTCGGCCGCAACTCTCGCATTTTGAAAATGAGACCGCTTTGTTTCTGTCCAAAAATGGGCGACGGCTTGATCGTGAGCGAATTTGGCGTATAGTCAAAAATGCCGCCATACTCGCCGGAATCAATAAAAATATTTATCCACACACACTTCGACATTCATTTGCCGGGCATCTTTTGGAAAATAATGCCGATCTCAGGGTAATTCAGGAACTGCTGGGACACGCTGATATCAGTACGACACAGATTTATACTCATGTCAATCAGAAGCAGCTTTTAAATATTCATCGGCAATTTCATCCAAGGAGTTAAAATTTATGAATGAACAAATTTTCATGAGTCGCAAGCAGACCTGGCTGATTCTTATGACCATTGCGCTTATTTCTGTTGCCGGCGTATTAATTAACCAGCGTACCGGGCGGAATTCGCGTCATCATGTTGACTCCGAAGAACGCCAGTTTCCAATTATGAGTACCATCGCACAAATTAAATTTTATGGAACTCCTGAACAAGTTGAAAATGCCGCCAATCTGACTCAAGACGTTTTTGAAATGGTGGAGAAAGCCTGTAATACCTTTGATCCGGAAAGTGAGTTATTTCAGCTTAACCGGAACGCATTTGCCGCGCCGTTCAAGTGTTCGACACTACTTTGGGAGGTGCTGAGCAAAGCTCGAGAAGCATATCGGATTTCTGACGGTATGTTTGATCCATCAGTCCGTCCGTTGATGACGGTTTGGGGCTTTTACCGTAAACGCAGTGAAATGCCTCCGCAGGAAGAGATCAAACATGCTTTGAACATTTGCGGCATGGATAAAGTAGTGTTTGACGATGACGCCAAAACTGTCAGCTTTACGGTTGACGGCGTGGCGCTTGATCTCGGCGGAGTTGCCAAAGGTTATGCCGTTGATATGGCCGCGGAAAATGTACTCAAGACAGGGGTCCGTGCCGGAACCATCAATCTGGGTGGGAATATTTTTTGTTTACCGGAAACGCCGCCGGGCCGTCGCTTTTATACGGTCAGTATCCGCAATCCACTGGATAAAAACAAGACTTGCGGAGTGGTTCGAATAGTCGGCAAATCAGTTGCGACCAGTGGTAATTATGAGCGATATGTCACTTTTAACGGTAAAAACTATACTCATATTATCAATCCCCAAACCGGAATGCCGGTAGAAGATATGCTTTCGGTGACTGTCATCAGCAATCATGCAGTTGATGCCGATTTGCTTTCCACTGCGGTTTTTACAGGAGGCGTTGAGCTGGCCGAAAAACTGTACCGTGAATTTCCCGACGTACAGTTTTTAATAATGTGCCGCAGTACCGATCATGAAGATGGGTTTAAAATTATCAAAATCGGCAATGCCTGGGACAGTGTTAATCCGACTGGTAAATAAGCATTGCGCATACCCGGTTTGTGAAGTCCGATTAAATAGTTTTACATCGCTTTCGGATTTTCAATGCCGGTTGTGATCGCAAAAATGGTCAAAAAAGTTAAAAAATGCTATCGGATAAGCTTGCAGAGTTGCAGTAAGCTTGTATATTACAGTTTTTCTTGATTGTCATGGGGGCAATCATATTGATAGTATATGTCGTTACAGCGCGGCGCGGCAAAATTGGAATCGGCGGCTGGCTGAAGCTGTGTTTGTAAGATATATACTGAACCATAAAGCAGAAGAACTTATAACGAGGTCTGAAAGAATGTCTGTAAAAATCAGATTAAAGAGAACCGGAACCCGCAACAACCATTGTTTCCGGATCGTCGTGATGGATGTCCGCTGTTCAAGAGACGGCAAAGCAATCGAAGAGATCGGTCTTTACGACCCACGGCACAAGAATGAAAACATTGATATGGAACGATACGCTTACTGGCGTCAGGTTGGTGCGCAACCTAGTGAAACAGTTGAATTGATTGTGAAGCGTGCCGAAGAAGGACGTAAGCTCGGTGAAAAAGCCAAATCCCCGCGTTTGAATAAAAAGGCTAAAGCTCGTCTTGAAGAAGAAAAGAAGGCCGCCGAAAAGGCTGCTGCAGAAGTGGCTGGAGCAGCCGATGCTTCCGCGAAATAATGTTTCCAGTATTAAATTTATTTAAGGAACCGGCAAAGTGATAAAATCATTTTTTAAATTTCTCACCGGTAAATCCGGAGCTTCTCGCGGAGTTCAGGGTTCATCGAAATCCACCGGTTCAACGGGTAGCCTGAAGGATCTTGAAAACTTCGTCGACTATGTAGTCCGGGCGCTGGTGGATTACCCAGATTCAGTCAGAGTTTCATCTGATTTGGAAAAGGATATTAAAGTAATAAAAATCGACTGTAAAAAAGAAGATATCGGCAAAATTGTCGGCAAGCGCGGAAAAACCATCATGGCGATCCGCTCACTGGTCAGCGGCGCTGCCGGTCGTCTTCGTGAAAAAGTTTCAGTCGAAGTGGTTGATTGATAATTGCGATTTGATATTATAACGTTGTTCCCCGATATATTTTTCGGACCGCTAAATGAAAGTATTATTGGAAGAGCCAGAAAAAATGGTCTGGTCGAAATTAATGCGGTTAATCTTCGTGATTTTGCTCACGACGAGCGTGGTACTGTTGATGATTCGCCTTATGGCGGCGGTCCCGGAATGCTGATGAAGCCTGAACCGATTTTTGAGGCAGTTGAGTCATTGCGCAGAGCAAACAGTCTGGTGTTGATGACCAGTCCGCGGGGAAAACGTTTTGATCAGCCAACCGCTCGCAAACTGTCCGGCGTAGAACATATTATTATGATCTGCGGACACTATGAGGGGGTGGACGAACGAGTTCGTTCAGAGCTGGTTGATATAGAAATATCTATTGGCGATTATGTGCTGACCAGCGGAAACCTGGCGGCGATGGTTATTTGTGACGCAGTGATAAGACTGCTTCCGGGAGTTTTGGGTTGTGATGAGTCAAGTTTTGACGAGTCTTTCAGTAGTAATTTGCTGGAATATCCGCAGTATACTCGTCCAGCGGAATACCGCGGGATGAAAGTTCCGGAAGTCTTGCTTTCCGGTAATCATGCGGAAATTGCAGCATGGCGAAAAGGAAAGGCGTTTGAGTTGACCAGTCAACTGCGACCTGATTTATTGGATAAAGATACAAATTAGCTTGGAGAAACAAGTATGAATGTGATGGACAAAATAAACAAAGAACAGTGCACGAACCAGCATCCCGAATTCAATGTCGGAGATACTCTGAAAGTGTTTGTGCGTATCGTAGAAGGCGGTAATGAACGTCTTCAGGCTTTTACCGGGGTGGTAATTGCCAGAAAAGGTGGAGCAATCCAGGAATCTTTCACACTCCGCAGGGTTATTTCCGGACAGGGTGTTGAGCGAGTTTTCCCGATAAACAGCCCCCGCTTGGCGAAGATTGAAGTGGTTCGCAAAGGTGAAGTCCGCCGTGCGAAGCTTTATTATCTGCGCGATAAAATCGGTAAGGCTGCTAAAATTAAAGATAAGAAAGATTGATTTTTTTGCCGCATTGTGCGGCAGACGATTTGATTGATGGAATATCTTTTACCAGACGATAAACTCCTCGCCCATGAACGAAATTTTTGGGACGGGGGGTTTTCTTTTGTCGGTGGAACTGATGAAGCGGGCAGGGGCCCGCTGGCCGGCCCGGTGGTGGCAGCTGCGGTAGTGTTTCCACGTTCGGCGAGAATTCCCAAGGTAAATGATTCCAAAAAGTTGACGGAAGCGCAGCGGAACGAACTTTTTGCCGCAATTTTAGAGGTGCCGGGAATTCAGTGGTCAGTGGCGGAGTTAACTGCTGAAGATATTGACCGGATGAATATTCTACAGGCCTCAAGAGAGGCTATGCGACGTGCGGTCAAAATGATCAAGAAAATTGATTATCTGTTGATAGACGGTTTGCCGGTGCCCGGTTTTGATTTGCCTAATAGCGCATTGGTTAAAGGAGATGCCAGCTCGGCATCGATTGCTGCCGCCAGTATTTTGGCAAAGGTTCATCGGGATAAATTGATGAAGAAATTTGATGCTGAATTTCCGGGTTATGGTTTTGAAAACAATAAAGGGTATGGCACTAAAGAGCACATGGCGGCATTGCGGTACCTTGGCGTATGCCGGATTCATCGGAGAAGTTTTGCTCCGGTCAGAAATATTATTGAACCAATGCCGCAACATCCGGAGCTTTTTTGATTTTGGTTTGTTAAAGAGTAATTATCAACCTTACGGTCGTTATTGTAATTAATGCTTTGAAAGAATGAGGTTTTAAAAATGGCACAATTTGATTTGGTGACGTTGCGGCACAGCGCGGCGCACCTGATGGCAGCAGCAGTTCAGGAATTATTTGACGATGTCAAATTTGACATTGGTCCTGCTACTGAAGACGGCTTTTACTACGATTTCGACATGAGCAGCCGTTTGACACCGGAAGACCTCGGAAAAATTGAAGATGCAATGCGTAAACTGGTCAATAAGCGTTTACCGTTTGAACGTCTTGAACTCTCGCGCAGTGAAGCCAGCGCGCTACTCAAAGAAAAAGAACAGACCTATAAACTTGAGCGTTTGGCTGACATCCCTGAAGGCGAAACCATAACTTTTTATCGACTCGGCGAATTTGTTGACCTTTGCCGTGGTCCACATGTTGAAAACAGCGGACAGATCGGCGCATTCAAATTATTGAATATTGCCGGTTCATATTATCGCGGTGATGAAAAAAATCCAATGCTTCAGCGGATTTACGGAACCGCTTTTGAAGATAAAAAAGCCATGCATGATTATTTTCAGATGCTTGAAGAAGCCAAGAAGCGCGATCACCGCAAACTTGGCAGAGAACTCGATCTGTTCAGCATTTCAGATACTGTGGGACCTGGGCTGGTTTTATGGCATCCTAAAGGCGCATTTGTCCGGCATACTTTTGAGACCTATTGGCGCGACGCGCATTACAGGAATGGTTATGATATGCTTTATACTCCGAATATTGGCCGCAGCGCGCTTTGGGAAACCAGTGGACATCTTGATTTTTACAAAGATTCCATGTATTCGCCGATGAAGGTTGACGAGCAGGACTACTATGTCAAACCGATGAACTGTCCGTTCCATATTGAAATTTATAAATCACGTTTGCGCTCTTACCGCGAACTTCCACTGCGCTGGGCCGAGCTGGGGACGGTTTACCGGTATGAAAAAAGCGGAACCTTGCACGGTTTGCTCCGTGTGCGTGGCTTTACTCAGGATGATGCGCATATTATCTGTTCTCCTGAGCAGATTGAACACGAAATTTCCGAGGTTCTGCAATTCAGTCTTCAGGTTTGGAAAGATTTTGGTTTTAAAGAGATCAAGCCATACCTGGCAACGCGTCCTGCCAAGGCAGTAGGTGAACCTGAAAGATGGGATCTGGCGATCCGGTCATTGGAAAAAGCCGTAAAAAAAGCCGGACTTGAGTGTGAGGTCGATGAGGGCGGCGGAGCTTTTTATGGACCTAAAATTGATTTGAAAATAAAAGATGCAATCGGTCGCGAATGGCAAACGTCCACCATCCAGTTTGATTTTAATTTGCCGGATCGCTTTGATATGACTTATATCGGTGAAGACGGACGGAAACACCGTCCTTTCATGGTGCATCGCGCTTTGCTGGGGTCGATTGAACGTTTCTTCGGTATTCTGGTTGAACATTATGCCGGCGCTTTTCCTCTGTGGCTGGCACCCGAACAGGCACGCATTATGCCGATTACCGATCGTCAGCATGAGTTTGCCGCTCAAGTGATGTCAGCACTCAAGGAACAGGGGTTCCGGGTGACGCTGGACAGCCGTTCAGAAAGTGTCAATTCCAAGATCAAGGACGCCCGCAATGAACGCATCCCTTACATGCTGGTAATTGGTGATCGCGAAGTCGAAAATGTAACCATGGCGGTTCGATCGAGACGTGAGGGACAGCTTGGAGAAATGAATATTGACCAAATTGCAGGCAAAATGCGGTTTGAAATAGATAATAAGCAGTGCTAATTTAAATTTTACCAGCTTAATTATTGGAGGATACTAATATCGCTAAGTTGATTAAACCGAATGAAAGTTTCATTCATCGCGAAGTTCGCCTGATTGGCGCCGATGGTGAACAAATTGGAATCGTCAGTTATGCTGATGCAAGACAACGTGCAACCGATGCCAAACTGGATTTGGTGCTGGTCGCGGATAAATCCATTCCGCCCGTATGCCGGGTCATGGATTTTGGGAAACTTGTTTTTGAGCAGAAAAAGAATTTGAAAGCTCAAAAGAGAAACAACGTCGCCCAGAAAGTAAAAGAGATTCAGTTTCATGCCAACATTGATATACATGATTATCAGGTAAAATTGAATCGTGGAATTGAATTTTTAGAGAAAGGTTGTAAATTAAAAGTCGCTCTTTCTTTCAGAGGAAGAGAGATGCAGCACCAGGAGATCGGTCATGAACTGATTGCCAAGGTACTTGATGACCTCAAAGAGTTTGGAGTTGCTGAAGATCAGCCGAAACTCAACGGTCGTACTATTTTGGTTCATCTTAATCCGGTTAAAACCGGCAAAGGTAAGTCGAAATTGCAAGATTCACCTGCCGAGTCCGATGAAAGTGCTTTGCTTGAAGATTAGATGACTGTAAAATTTTGAATTTGATATGTAAAACTCTGCTGAACGATGGCAGAGCTGATTCCCGATGATGGCTGGTGCATAGGCCGCTTCGGTTGAACATTTAACCTCCAAAGGAGAACAACTATGCCTAAGATGAAAACAAGAAAATGTGCCGCAAAACGGTTGAAACAGACCGGTACCGGCAAATTCCGCCGCGCCAAGGCGGGAGCCCGTCACTTGCTGACTGGTAAATCCGCCAAAGTCCGTCGTCGTCTCGGCAAGGACGCTGCTGTAAAACCTAGCGAGCTTAGCCGCATCAAAGCTGCTTTGCCGTATGGCCTGAAGTGAGGAGAAGACAAAAATGAGAGTAACATGTTCAGTCGCTTCACGCAAACGTCGTCGTCGTGTCCTGGAACGCGCCAAGGGTTTTTATGGACGCAGCAGTAAGACCATCCGCGTCGCTTATGACGCAGTCGATAAGGCAAAAAGTCATGCCTATCGCGGACGGAAACAGAAAAAACAACAGTACCGCCGTCTGTGGACTGTGCGTATCAATGCGGCTTGCCGCTTGAACGGAACCACATACAGCAAGTTCATCAATGGACTGAAGAAAGCTGATATTAATCTTAACCGTAAGATTTTGGCTGATTTGGCTGTTTTTGAACCTCAGGAATTTAAAAGCCTCGTAGAAAAAGTTGCGCAGGCCTGATTAGATTCTTTTTACTAGTATTTTGTATAAGATAAAGCTTGGACTGGAAGCGCACTTCCTTTTCAAGCTTTTTTTGTTTTTTTGTGGTAGATCAAAAATAAAACGGATGAGAGAAAAATGTCAAACCCGATTGCTGAGCAGATTAATTCGGCATTGCTTGAGGCAGAGTCAAAATTAGCCGCTGCCACTTGTGATGCGGACGTTGAAGAAGTCAGAATTCATATCCTGGGGCGCAAAGGCTTGCTGGCGTCGTTGAGCGGCTCGATGGGCGCGTTGTCGGCAGACGAACGCAAAGAAGCCGGAATCGCTTTTAATACTGGCAGGAGCCGCTGCAAAGAGTTGGTTGATGCCGCTTTGCTTCGGATAAAATCTGCTGCCAAAACCGGGGATCGTGCACAGTTTGATCTGACATTGCCGGGAAGGCGTCAACCGGTGGGGCGAAAGCATCCGGTAGTCACAGTGATTGATGATGCAGTCGCAGTATTCCGGCGGTTGGGCTTCATTGTGGCTGACGGTCCGGAAATTGAAGATGTATTTCACAATTTTGATGCTTTGAATACTCCGGCAGCGCATCCTTCGCGAGATCCGGGGGATACTTTTTATTTTTCTGATGGTCGGCTATTGCGTACTCAGACTTCTCCGGTACAGATTCGGACGATGGAAAATCATGAACCGCCGGTGCGCATTGTCGCTCCGGGGCGCTGTTTCCGCCGTGACACTCCGGACGCCACTCACAGTATGAATTTTCATCAGATCGAAGGTCTGCTGATTGACCGTGGGGTTTCGTTGGCTGATCTGAAAAGTGTTTTGCAGATGTTTGCGATTGAAATGTTCGGGCAGGGGGTGAAAATTCGTCTGCGACCGCATTTTTTTCCGTTTACCGAACCTAGTGTCGAGTATGATTTTTCCTGTATCATGTGCAACGGAAGCGGTTGCAGCGTATGCAAACATTCCGGTTGGCTTGAGATTGCGGGCGCAGGGGTTGTGGATCCTAATGTTTTAAAAAATGTCGGTTACGATCCGGAAATTTGGACCGGCTATGCGTTCGGACTGGGTATTGAGCGTATCGCAATGCTGCGGTATCGGATTAACGATATCCGGTTGCTTTACGAGAACGATGTAAGATTTCTGGAACAGTTCTAAATTAAGGTGAAACGATGAAAATATCATATAACTGGCTGTCGCAGTATGTCAAAATTGACTGTGGAATAGCGGAACTGGCCGATAAACTGACGATGGCCGGTATTGAAGTTGAAGCGATTGAGGCGGTCGGCCGAATTCCTGACGGAGTGGTGGTCGGTGAAATTATTGACCGGAAGAAACATCCTAACGCTGATACTCTGTCCTGTTGTACCGTAAATATCGGAACTGAAGAACCGCTTGCAATCGTTTGCGGCGCTCCCAACTGCGATGCCGGGAAAAAAGTTCCGGTGGCGACTATCGGCAGTGTTTTGTGTGATCAGGAAACCAAGACCGAATTCAAAATCAAGAAATCGAATCTGCGCGGCGAAAAGTCTTTTGGCATGATGTGCAGCGCGCGCGAGCTTGGTCTGAGCGGTGACCATGGAGGATTGCTTGAATTGTCTTCAGAACTGCCGGTAGGCAAAGCTCTCAATGAAGTTTTCCCCGGTGATACGGTTTTTGACTTGGAAATAACTCCTAACCGTCCCGATTGGCTATCTCATTGGGGCGTTGCCCGCGATATTTCCTGTTTGCTAGGCGCTCCGGCGATTTTCCCGGAAATTCCGCCGCCGCGTGTTGCCGCCGAAGGTGCGCCGGAAAATCTGGTAACGGTTGAAGATTCCCAATGCTGTCCACGTTATATGGGGCGGGTTATCCGTAATGTCAAAATTGCGGAAAGCCCGGAATGGTTGAAAAAACGTTTGCGTGCGGTTGGACTGCGTCCGATCAACAACATTGTCGATATTACTAATTTTGTGCTGTTTGAACTTGGGCAGCCATTGCATGCTTTTGATCGCGACAAACTGGCCGGCGGCCGGGTGGTAATCAGACGAGCCGCAAACGGCGAGAAAATAACATTGCTGGACGGTACGGAGTTGAAGCTGAATCAATCCAATCTGGTGATTGCCGATGCTGAAAAACCGATGTGTCTGGCCGGCGTTATGGGCGGAGTCGATTCCGGAGTCAGTTTTGATACTGTTAACGTGCTTTTGGAAACAGCGGTTTTTGAACCTTCCAATATTCGTGCGACTTCCCGGACAATGGGTATTTCCAGTGATTCATCTTATCGCTATGAGCGTGGTGTCGACTGGAAAATGGCTGAAAAAGCGGCTGATCGTGCGGTTCAACTGATCCTTGAAATTGCCGGAGGCGAACTGGTCGGACCGCTCGCCGATGTGCGCGGTAAACTTTTTGAACCGGCTCCGGTAAGTTGTCGTTTTGAACGTATACGGCTGTTGACCGGAATGGTTTTGAGCAACGATGAAATTGTTGATATTTTTCGCAAACTGCATCTCGGCGTAACCGAAATTGATGACATAAAATGCAAAGTCCAGCCGACGACTTTCAGGCTGGATATCGAACGCGAAGCTGATCTGGCCGAAGAAGTGGCGAGAATTCACGGACTGGATAAAGTTCCGGATATCCCGGTAACAGTCAAGTCAGCTGCTTCAATCCGGGATGATGCTTATATCGCATACCAGTCGCTGCGTGATCAACTGGTCGGACTGGGATTATTTGAGTGTCTGCATTACAGCACGGTAAGCGCGGCTTCCGCCTTGTCGGATACGCGTTTTTCTGAATCAGACCTGATCCGTATGACTAACCCGATCGGTCAGGATTCCGGAGTGATGCGTCCTTCGCTGCTGGGCGAAATGCTTGCTACCGTCGAACGCAACCTTGCCCGGAAAAACACTGATCTGCGTTTGTTTGAATTGGAACGTGTTTTCTGCGGTAACAACGCAATGTTTCCCGAAGAACGCTATGAATTGATATTGGTTGAAACCGGACGGCGACATCGCGAGTTATACTCGGAAGGCGCGCAGGCGTCGTATGATTTCTATGATATGAAAGGACTTGTTGAATCATTGCTGGCTATTCGCAAAATCACCGACTACAATTTTGATGCATATGATGATAAGCGTTTTGAAGATGGTAAATGTGCCGCGCTCTATCTCGGAGGAAAATTGGCCGGCTGTTTTGGCCAGTTGTCAGATAAACTGACCGCAGGATTCAAAACTGAATATCCGGTTTTTGCCGGACAGTTTGAGGTAGCATTGCTTTTGGAGTCCACGCCCGGCTTACAACTGTACAAGCCGCTGTCGCATTTTCCATCGACTTCCCGGGATATTGCTTTTGCGGCGGACAGTAGTCTTACTCACCGCAAAGTCGTGGAGTTTATCGAATCATGCCGTCCGAAAAATATCGAAAGCATCCGGCTGTTTGATATTTTTACCGACGAAAAGGTATTGGGGCAAGGACGGAAAAGTATGGCTTATTCAATTACTTTCCGCAGTAATGAGCGTACACTGACAGATGCCGAAGTAAATAATGCCTACGAAAAACTTCGCGGGCAACTGGTTGAAGGGTTGGGTGTGGAACTGCGCTGATATGCTTGGCTTATTGCGTTTTAAAATTCGCGC
>Ga0172377_10002834_pt1 | contig 17797 bp, 14 predicted proteins | sample Pumphouse3metaG_FD_119749 | JGI IMG/M metagenome (GOLD analysis project Ga0172377, IMG submission 119749) | Leachate microbial communities from a municipal landfill in Southern Ontario, Canada - Pumphouse #3 metaG | ecosystem: Engineered > Solid waste > Landfill > Unclassified | place: Canada...
GTTATCGAGTTTTGCTGGAGTAAATTCGACCAATGAATTAAGTTCTCAATACTCTGTACGTGGTGGTAGTTACGACGAAAATAGTGTCTATGTAAACAACATAGAAGTTTATCGACCATTATTGGTACGAGCAGGACAACAAGAAGGCTTAAGTTTTATTAATCCGGATTTAGTTGGACATGTACAATTTTCGGCAGGTGGTTTTAGCGCTAAATATGGTGATAAAATGTCATCCGTCTTAGATGTTACCTATAAAACGCCCGAACAATTCGAAGGTTCGCTCGCTGTGAGTTTACTAGGGGCTTCAGCTTATGTAGGATCTGCCACAAAAAACTTCACTCAAGTACATGGAATTCGTTATAAGACATCATCTTACCTACTTGGTACACTGGATACACAAGGCGAATACTCTCCCTCATTTGTGGACTACCAAACGTATATGACCTTTAAATTTAGTGAAAAATGGAATGGTTCTTTCTTAGGAAACTTCTCACAAAATTATTATCGTTTCATTCCCACTGAACGAGAAACTTCATTTGGAACTTTACAAATGAATCGTAACTTCACAGTTTATTTTGAAGGGATGGAAAAAGATATTTTTAGAACTTATTTCGGCGCATTCACAGTCAATTATCAACCTTTGAAAAATCTGAAATTAAGTTTTATAACGTCTACATACAATACTAACGAACAAGAAACCTACGATATTACAGGGCAATATTGGTTGTCCGACATAGACATAAACAATACGGGAAACACTAACAATCAAGGTGTTGGGACTTATCACGAGCATGCTCGTAACCGTCTATCTGCGACCGTGATAAATCTTTCACATATCGCGGAATTAAAATTTGCCAATCATCACATACAATGGGGAGTTGGTCTTCAACAAGAAATCATTTTAGACCGTATACGCGAATGGGAGTTTAGAGATTCTGCCGGTTATTCGCTCCCTTACAATCCTGATCAGGTAGAGCTTATTTACAATCTTTCTGCCAGCACAAATTTAAGTACTACACGTTTTACCAGTTATATTGAAGAAACTTATAAAATTCCTTCAAGTAATGGATTATGGACATTCAATGGAGGTATTCGTGCTAACTATTGGTCATTCAACAAAGAATGGTTAATTAGCCCCCGTATATCAGGTTCTTATTTCCCAAATTGGGATTTAGATGTAAACTTTCGAATGGCTGCTGGCTTATACTATCAAGCACCATTTTACAAAGAAATCAGAACTGAAGTCACCGATGATAATGGTAACACCACGATGGTTTTAAATCCAAGCATACAGGCACAACGATCATTACACTTATTACTTGGATCCGATTATTTCTTTAGATTATGGAGTCGCCCATTTAAATTTACAGTTGAAGCCTATTACAAACCTGGCGACCGTATTAATCCATATTATGTCGACAATGTTCGCATTCGTTATAGTGGAAACAATAATGCCACTGCACAAACGGCTGGTGTTGATTTAAAACTATTTGGAGAATTTGTTCCTGGCACTGATTCCTGGATTTCATTCTCTTGGATGTACTCAAAGGAAAACCTCTTGGACGATTCATATAATGTATATAGCAATACGGGTAACTTATTAGGAACGGTATATCCAGGTTATATTTCGCGCCCGAACGAACAACGCTACAATATATCGATGTTTTTCCAAGATTATTTTCCTGATCACCCAGAATACAAAATCTATTTGAAATTAGTTTGGTCCGATGGCTTGCCATTCGGTCCACCTCATAGCGAACGTTATCAGGCTGTTTTACGAACAAAAGCATACAACCGTGTTGATATCGGAGCATCACGTGGTTTTATTCAAGGGCAGGATAAATTTATGAATAAACAAAATGTGATAAAAGCTTTTTGGCTCAATCTAGAGTTATTTAACCTTTTCGATATCAAAAATGTAAATTCCTACTATTGGGTTACTGATATATACAATCAACAATTTGCAGTGCCAAATTACCTAACCGGATTTATGATCAACTTTAAAGTTTCTGTTGATTTTTAAACTAAAAAAAGCTACTCAATAGAGTAGCTTTTTTTAGTTTTTTATTATCAATTGACTTACTTCTTAAGGAATACAACTATTTCTTTGCGACGAACAATTCCCCAAGCTATTAAAGCGCCAAGCACATATCCTCCAAACACCCAAAGCACTAAAGAAAGAATTAATAATGGGCCGGATAATACTAAATCTGACTGAAAATTAATATTATGTTGATTCTGAGCCAATTGAGTCGCCATATGGTCACGCGTGTCTATTAATGCAAAAATACTCTTGTAAAAAAGCTCTTTATCTTTTTCAACAACTACAAAGGTTCTTCCACTTTCTACTGTCGTCGGTTTTGATTTAGAAAAATATTCATAATTAGCCAAACTATCTACACGTTTGATTTCTTGAGTATACACGTCCATATTAGTTTGCAAACGACTGATTCCTCTTTTTGTTAGAAGAGAAACACCTGCTTGATTATCAAAATAGGTTTGTAGACTCTTTTGAATAGGTTTAAAGTCCGTCAGCCCTTTAGCCGAAATACGCAAATATAAACGATCATTCATGACCACGTTTACGGTATCAACCAAAAAATCTGGTGATTGATCAAAATCTGCAAAATCTGGTATCTGATCATTTTTTAAATCAATGAAATTAAAAACTTCAAATTTTCTAATTTTATTGGTAATAGAATCTGGCAAATTTAAATCAGTCGCTAAATCCTTAGTACGGCAATGAGAATTTAAACGCACAATGTGATCAAATACAGCTGGCCGAGCTTCTTCAACAAACAAAATAGTTGCTCCGCCTTTAAATGTAGTATGAGCTGGACGTGTAAAAAACCAGCCAGCAAAGAAGGCAAGAATCATAACAATAAGGATAACCCAAATATTTTGTATTGAAAATCGAAACAAAAATAACAACGAATGGCCCAATTGTTTCAACAATCGCCAAATTCCTCTAAAAATAAGATAAATAAAATCTAATAAATTAAGCTCTTTGTGTTCGTTTTCCATGGTTAACTTGATATTTAAAAATTTAAGTGTACAAAGGTAAAGTAAATTGTTCGATTAAGAAAGTTTTTCATCATTTTCAAGTGGTACATCCCAATACGCGTCTTCTTCATCCAAAATATCGTCATCCCACTTTTTTATTGGTTTTTGCGGTCCTTGATGTCTATACATCAACGCAAGAATGACTCCTATTATTGCCCCAAAAAGATGACCTTCCCATGAAATGGCATCAGTGAATTTCCAAGGAAAAATCTGCCAAACCATACTGCCATATAAGAAAGTAACAATAAAAGAAATAGCCATCAAAGGTATGTAATGACGAATAAAGCCGCTTACAAATAGAAAAAAAGCCAATGAATAAATCAATCCACTAGCTCCAACATGCCATCCATCACGAGCACCTAACCAAATACACAAGCCAACTAAAAACCACTGATAAAGAATCACTTTAAGAGCTATATTATGATAAAAATAAAATAAGGTAACAGCTAAAATCCAAAAGGGAAGTATATTATTAAACAAATGCTGCCACGATGAATGAATAAAAATATGAGTCATAATTCCGACAAGACCATTCCATCGTCTTGGTAAAACCCCAAATGTATGAAAGTCTGTATTCAGAAACAAACCAAGCACAAACACAAAACCCATTATGAATGCAAGTAATGAGGGTATAAATAAGGCATAAAATAAACGTTGTTTATTAATTTTATCTGTCATAACCTTACTTCAATACTGTTTTTAAATAATGTCCAGTATAAGACTTTTCACAAGCAGCGATAACTTCAGGAGTGCCTTCACACACAATATCACCACCACCCTTACCTCCATCTGGTCCAATATCAATAATATGATCAGCGCATTTAATAACTTCTAAATTATGTTCAATAACTAATACAGTATGTCCTTTGGCTAATAAGGCATTAAATGCTTTTAATAAAGTCCGAATATCATGCGTATGTAATCCCGTAGTCGGTTCATCAAAAATGAACATCATAGGTTTTAAGGTCTCATTGACCAAAAATGAAGCCAATTTTACCCGCTGGCTTTCACCACCGGACAAGGTATTGGAAGCTTGCCCCAACTTAACATAACCAATTCCCACATCCTCTAAAGCTTTAAGTCGCTTTTCAATGTGTTTTTCTATGGTGCCTTGATGTTCTGAGAAAAACTCTATCGCTTGACTAATGGTCATCTCCAGTACATCAAAAATGTTTTTATCATGATAACGAACGTCTAAAACATCTGACTTAAAACGTTTTCCATGACAAGCCTCACACTCCAATTCTAAATCAGCCATGAACTGCATCGGTATTGTCACCGTACCTCCACCCTGACAAACTTCACAACGTCCACCATCCTGATTAAATGAAAAATAAGTGGGTGAAAAATTCATTTGTTTAGCCAACGGTTGTTCAGCAAATAACTTTCGAATATCGTCATACGCTTTGATATAGGTGACAGGATTTGATCGTGACGACTTTCCAATAGGACTTTGATTAACAAATTCGACATCAGAAATAAGATGAAAACTGCCCCTCATACCTGCAAATACTCCAGGAGACATAACAGCGTCACCACTTAATTGCTTTTTAAGACCAGCATAAAAAACATCACGGACCAACGACGATTTACCAGAACCACTAACGCCAGTAACAACCGTCATAACACTTAATGGAAATTTTACAGTGATATTCTTCAAGTTATTAGCCGTAGCTCCGTAGACCTCAATATAATTGGCCCATTTTCGACGAGATGTCGGTATCGGGATTTGTTCTTTTCCCAAAAGATATTTTAACGTGTAAGACTTTTCTATATCTGATTCTGTAGCCATCGGTACAGAGCCACTGAACATTACTTCGCCACCTAATCGACCAGCCAAAGGGCCCATATCGACCAGATAATCGGAAGCTTGTATAATTTCGTTATCATGCTCCACTACCACAACCGTATTGCCAAGTGCTTTTAGTTGTTGCAAAACACTTATCAAACGCTCTGTATCTCTTGAATGCAAGCCAATACTTGGTTCATCAAGAATATACAATGACCCCACTAAAGCACTTCCTAGTGAAGTCGCTAAATTAATACGTTGACTTTCGCCGCCGGATAGCGTATTCGACTGACGATTAAGTGTCAGATAACCAAGACCAACATCCACTAAAAAACGCAAACGGTTATCAATCTCAATCAACAAACGTTTAGCAACTTGTTGATCGTGTTTAGTTAGCTCTAGATTAGTGAAAAACGGGTATAATTCATCTATTGGTAAATCGACTAAATCAGCAATTGATTTACCTGCAACATGCACATATTGAGCCTCTTTTCGCAAACGCGTGCCTCCACATTCTGGACAAAGCGTTTTACCTCGATAACGGGCTAACATTACCCGATACTGAATTTTATATTGTTGGGATTCAATGTATTCAAAAAACTTATTCAAGCCTCCAAAATAGGTGTTACCTGTCCATAATAACTCTTTTTCTGAATTGGTTAGCTCAAAATAGGGCTTATGAATAGGAAACCCAAATTTATCAGCATTGTAGATAAGTTCCTTTTTCCATTCACTCATCACTTCACCTCGCCAACAGACAATAGCATCCTCATAAATAGATAATGATTGATTTGGAATCACTAAATTAGGATCAACGCCCATGACTTTGCCATAACCTTCGCATTTAGGACAAGCACCCAAGGGGTTGTTAAAACTAAACATATGATCGCTCGGTTCATTAAAAACAATACCATCAGCCTCAAACGATTGAGAAAAGACTTTTCTTACTGTTTTATCAGCCTTTTGATAAACAACAATACAAGAATTATGACCTTCAAAAAAGGCTGTTTGTACTGAATCTGCTAAACGATTTTGAGTTTCGTTATCATGTTTCACTACCACACGGTCAATCACCAAATTAATTTTCTCAGGCTGTTTAAGCAAAGAAGGTTGTTCCAATATATCGACAATGCGAAAATAATCACCCAATAATTCAACACGAGAAAAACCTTGCTGTTGAAACAACTCCAACTGTTGGCTAATAGTACGATCCTCTATAATATCAAAATGTGCTAATAAATAAACCGTCGTGTTTACAGGCAATTTTGTCATGTAATCGACCACATCAGAAAGACTATCTTTACGTACTTCTACACCAGATATGGGAGAGAATGTACGCCCAATACGAGCGAATAAAAGTTTAAGATATTCGTAAATTTCAGTAGATGTGCCAACGGTTGATCGCGGATTATTACTAATTACCTTTTGTTCAATAGCAATAGCTGGCGGAATTCCTTTGATATAATCAACCTCAGGCTTATTCATACGTCCTAAAAACTGCCTTACATAAGATGATAAACTTTCGACGTAACGACGTTGGCCCTCGGCATACAAGGTGTCAAATGCCAACGAAGACTTCCCCGAACCTGACAAACCTGTAATAACCACTAATTGATTACGAGGAATCTGTACATCAACATGTTTCAGATTATGAACACGCGCATTTTTTATTTCTATAAAATCACTCATTCTTATTTGGATATCGACTTAATCGTACCGAAATTCGTAAATTCCACCTTAGTTACAACACCATCAAACATAACTGTAGGCAAATAAGCTACCGTACCAAATTGTGGCATTATAAAAGTTTTTTGAGCTAAAACGGTCACATTATCAGTAATTACAACATCAGCCGAACCAGGTACATTATAATAATGGCCACACATCTTTTTAGAGTTTGTGATAACTGGAGGAGCTGTTACCACGCAAGGTTTTACTGACAAATAAATTGGTCGACCTAATAAATTATCCGGTTCTACAATACCAGCTAAAGTAGACATACGAAAGACAATATGATTAGTAAGCTCTTCTGATGGCGTTACATAAAATTTACGAGATGCTGGAATTGAAACACGTTTGCCTACAAACAAGGCCACCAACTCTCTTTCTGCATCATCTAATTTTTGTAACATCAACGTCAGCGAAACACCATCGGGTAAATGTTCATTATCTCCAGACAATAGATTTGTGCGACTTTCTCGAATACGATAAATTTGCTTAGCGGCTATTTCTGCCATTTTAGGAATGGAACTTGAGACAAGCGCTTCCTCACCCAACTGAGATAAATCAAATTGAATCACCGTGTCAGAAACGACTAGCGACAAGGGCTTTGGAGCATGTGTTTTAGAATGAACAGGTTGATTAACTGACAGAATAACTCCTTTCTCATTCAATTGAATATTTGATGCCGTGGTTTTTTTATTAATCGCTATATGATAGCATTTTGAAGAATCTCCATCCATACGATAACGTAAGCCAACATCCTTCAACGTCCATTCTCGTTTAGATTCTGAAATAAAATCGGTTGTACCCAAAAATCGTTCCGTATATTTATAAAAAGGTCCAGGTTTTTCAATTGTTTGAACGGCTTCTACATTTATTACAAGTGTTGTTAAAGGCAATCTATAAGTAATCCCATCAGGTAAAATTTCACCAGAAGATACGGGTATAATATTGGTTTGAGCCATTTGAGAAATAGCACAACTCATTAAGGTTACAAAAAATACAAGACGTTTTTTCATAATTTTCCATTTAAAATTTAGTAAAAACAAAAGTAACTGATTTTTTTCATATTTACGACAACAAACCTGAAGGTTTTTGAACCTTCAAGGTTTAACAAGTTATATTTGTCTCATCCCACAAATAATTATATCTTTGCAAAAGATTTATCACCTATCAGAACCACTTTACAAATAGATAAATCAAGTTTCAAATACACATTTATTCCATTGAACCAAGGTTTTTACATCGTGAAATCCGGGAGTAAATTAGTTTAAAAGTACTTTAAATAGATCTCATGGAACAAGCAGAACTTATTGACAAAATCAATCAATTACGTCAGGAAAAGAATGCTGTCATCATGGCCCATTACTATCAAGAAGGCGCTATACAAGACATTGCAGATATTATTGGCGACAGTTTAGCTTTAGCACAATGGGCCACCAAAACAACAGCTGATATATTAGTAGTTTGTGGCGTTCATTTTATGGGCGAAACAGCGAAAATTCTTTCTCCACAAAAAAAAGTATTGGTTCCTGATATGAATGCGGGCTGTTCATTAGCCGATAGCTGTAAAGCCGAGGATTTTGAAGCCTTTATAAAACAACATCCTGACCATACAGTCATTTCCTACGTGAATACAACCGCAGCAGTCAAAGCACTTACGGATGTCATTGTTACGTCTACCAATGCACGCAAAATAGTGGAGCAATTTCCACAAGATGCCAAATTAATTTTTGGTCCTGACCGAAATTTAGGTGATTACATCAACAAGGTGACTGGTCGAAAGATGCTATTATGGGATGGCGCATGCCATGTACATGAACAGTTTTCAGTAGAACAACTTATTGCATTAAAAAAACAATATCCTGAAGCCAAAGTATTGGCACATCCAGAATGCAAAAATGTGCTACTCATACTAGCAGACTACATCGGCTCAACACAAGCCTTATTAAATTATGCGACAGAAAGCAAGGATAATACGTTTTTAATTGCGACGGAAAGTGGTATTATTCATGAAATGGAAAAACGAAATCCAACCAAAAGATTCATTCCTATTCCGCCTATGGACAGCACTTGTGGTTGTAACAACTGTGAATACATGCGACTCAATACATTAGAAAAAATTTATAACTGCCTCAAAAATGAGACACCAGAAATTGTGGTTGAAGAATCTATTCGCGTAAAAGCTGTAAAGCCTATTTTAAAAATGTTAGAAATGAGTAAATAACAAAACTTACCCCAATAAAAAACGGATGATTAATAACTAATCATCCGTTTTTTATCATTTCTATCATTCCCTATTAATAATGCTTAGCAAAACCATACACATGGTGAATATGCAAAATCCCAATAATGGGTGCATCTTCCATTTCTTTTTCAACCACAGCCAACGTTGTAATTTTATAACGATCCATAATTTCTAACGCATCATTGACCATTAAAGACGCTTCTATACATTTAAACGTAGGACTCATAAAATCAACAGCCACTAAATTTTGAAAATCCGTATATTTTTGAGTGGCTCGACGAATATCACCATCGGTTATAATACCAATCACTTTCCCTTTCTTATTGGAAACCATAGTAATACCAAGACGTTTCAAACTCACTTCGGCAATCACATCTTTAAAAAGTGTATCTTCGCTAACCATTGGCACAACATCGGTCATACAATCTCTTACATGAGTCAACATACGACGTCCCAAAGCACCACCAGGATGATATAAAGCAAAATTTTCAGGTTTGAAATTACGTTTTTCCATCAGACAAACCGTCAACGCATCTCCCATAACAAGGGCTGCAGTGGTAGAAGTTGTCGGTGCTAAACCTATTTTACAAGCTTCACGTTGAACTCCCACATCTAATATGTAATCAGCTTGTTTAGCCAAACTCGAATTCACGTCGCCAACAATCGCAATCAAAGGGCACTCCATCTTTTTTAATGTTTGTACCACATTCAAGATTTCTTCAGACTCACCACTATTTGAAATGGCTATGACAATATCACCACGAGAAACAATACCTAAATCGCCATGTAAAGCCTCAGCAGCGTTTATAAAAATAGCTTGTGTTCCGGTAGAAGCTAATGAGGCAGCAATTTTTTTCCCAATAATACCTGTTTTACCAATACCCGTAATCACTACTTTACCACTATGCGCATAAATCAATTCAACTACTTGATTAATCTCGTTACCAATACGATTTGCAACGCGTTGAATTTCAATTATTTCAACTTGAAAAACTTCCTTACTCCGTGCTACAAAATCCATAATTTATAAATTTTTAGTGATTGCATCAATAGCTTGAGCATGTTCTAAAATAGATCGTACAGTACTTAAACGCAACTGGTTAGCAGCATCAGAAAAGGCTTTATCTGGATCAGGATGAACTTCGGCAAAGATAGCATCAACACCAACAGCCAAAGCCGCATTCATTAAATACGGAGCCATCTCGCGATTTCCACCCGTTGTAGAACCATTACCAGAAGGTTTTTGCACCGAATGAGTGGCATCAAAAACCACAGGATAACCAAACGAGCGCATTTCTACCAAGCCAGTCATATCAACGATTATATTATTATAGCCAAACGAAGAACCGCGTTCACAAAGCATGATATTGTGATTACCAACCGATTCCATTTTTTGAATAACCTGTTTCATATCCCAAGGAGCCATAAATTGCCCCTTTTTCACATTCACAATTTTACCCGTTTGCGCAGCCGCTAATAACAAATCGGTTTGGCGCGATAAAAAGGCTGGAATTTGCAACGCATCAACCACTTCAGCAACAGGAGCACATTGCCAACTTTCGTGAACATCAGTAATAATTGGCAAATCGAACTCCGATTTTACTTTCTGCAAAATTCGTAGACCTTCATCCATACCAACGCCACGAGGTGAATCTAGTGAAGTACGATTGGCTTTATCAAACGATGATTTAAAAATCAAGTTGATACCCAAATCTGAACAAATTTGTTTCAGATTTTCAGCCACTTGCAATATCATTCGTTCATTTTCGATAACGCAAGGACCTGCAATAAGGGCAAAAGGACGCCCACCGCCTATTTCAAAGCGATTAGGGACTGAAACCGTATTTACTATTTGTGGCATAAGACTCATACTTATTGTGCGCGATAAACCTTTATCCAATCAACCTGCATATTGCCTTCACCACCTTTCTGTTTGTTAGAAATAAATGAATTTAACATCGGGAATAATGGTTCTGCTGGAATTCCATCAGTTGTACGGAAAACCTCAATATTATTAATCGACCAAATTAACTCTTTAGGCGTCCACTCCACTGAATAGATATAATAATCTCCCACATTTAAACCCGTCACTTTGGTAGACGTATATTTCTTTTCAAATTTTGTTGCCCAATGAGTTCCAACTTCAATACTCTTACCATCACACACACAAACATTTATATGTGGTAATTGATGAGTTCCTGTCAACCAAAATGCATGACTTAAATCTTTGCCAGAAAAACGAATTTTAGCACGAAAAATACCACCTTTTTGATAAATAGCGTTTGTACCATGTAAAACATCTGATGTATATTCAAATTGACGATTAACAAATCCGCGCGTTTTGTCCCAAGCTAAAGCCAACTTACGTTCTTTACGAGTATGAATATTCAATTCACCAGAATAAACGCTAACATTGTTACCTTCATTATTTGCCTGTTTTTCATTAGTAAATGAATGATTACCAACTAATTTATCACTCACATAATTAAAACCACTTTCCCAATTAGACGCATTTAATGTGTTCCAATCAAATTGATCTTGAAAAGCTAATGTATATTGACGTATGTGGGCAAATTTAGACGAATCTGTTTTTTCAAAAAACTTAATATCTTCATTTTCAAATAATTCTAGATAGCGTTTTTCCTCAAGGAACTCTGGCGTTTTTTCCCAACGTTTTGGATCTGCCCAAAAATCGTTCAACTCTTTAAATTCTTTAGTCGATACTTTTTGGCGTAACTCTTCTACACCTTTAATGATATAAGAATTATGAAAACGCATATAATTTTTATACGCTTTTGATTTATCAAAATCATGCAATCGCTTCAATTCTGCCGATTTTTTGACTTCACTCGATTTACCTAACAATTCATATTGAGGCGTTGCTTTGAACGCTAAATAATCTTTAAGAATTTGACTATTAAGGGTCTCATAATACAAAACAATGTGTTTATCATTATTCAAACGATTAAACTTCTTCGTATCGTGACACTCTTTGGTATCTTTATACTTGCGACTCATCAAGGTTTTTTTCTTTTCCTTGAAATCTGCGGATTTTACACGATGAAATAACTCGCGATATTCCGCCAATTCTTTCGATTGTTCAACACTTACATAGCGTTTGTACTCTGCTGTTAATGCGGCGTATTCAGCCTCCATTTTAGCAGCACTCTGCATACGTCCAAAAATTCTTTGCCAAAAAAGATTCATAATATTGATTTGAGTTTAAAGTTTTATCGTATTTACTATATAGTGTTGTCTTATCCAGTTTCTGTTTCAAAAAATCAATTAAGCATTATCACCTAAACCGTCTAGCCAAGCCACACATTCCTCAGCCGATTGGCAAATATGTAAACCTGCTTGACGAGGTTTGTATCCCAAGCCTTCAGAAACCATCCGATCGATTTGCTGTAATAACCCTGCAAAATAATTATCAGAATTAACCAATATAGTTTGTTTATCGTGATAACCGACCATACCGGAAGCTACCACATCAAACAATTCATCAAGTGTACCAAAACCGCCTGCTAACACCACAAAGGCATCAGCATATTCTTTCATCAATTCCTTGCGATCACTCATGGTTTCTACTTGAAATATCTGTGTAGGTAAATCGCTTTTACGCCCTTTCTCTACAATTAAGTCGGGCACAACACCAATAATTTCACCACCAAATTCGTGTGTTGCTTCCGCCACGGAATCCATTAAGCCACCTGTGGCACCACCATACACCAATGTATGCCCTTGCTCTGCTATAAATTGCCCTATCAAACGCGCTTCCGATTTAAAGACATCACTGACTTGCGAACTTGAAGCACAAAAAACACAGATATTCATGATATGATTTTATAAAAATAAATTAACAGATGTTCTTCACAAAGTATATAACTAACCATTAAAACGCACAAATGTACACATTTGTATGCAAATTTCAAAAAAAAGAGTTAAAAAGGACTTAAATTTCGCCTAGTTGTATTTTAGCATGCATGGCAGCGGCCGCTTTTCGACCATCACCCATGGCTAAAATAACTGTTGCGCCACCACGTACAATATCGCCACCAGCGAAAATGATAGGAATGGAACTTTGCATATTTTCCTCAGAAACTAGAATTGTGCCCCGATTAGAAACTTCAAGACCTTCGACAGAACTAGGGACTAATGGATTCGGAGATACACCCACACTAACAATGACTTCATCTACATCAATCCATTCTTGTGCGCCTTCAACAACTAAAGGCTTACGACGACCCGAAGCATCAGGCTCGCCCAGTTCCATCTTTTGTAATAACATAGCCGACAAACGTCCTTTTTCATCCCCACGATATTCGACAGGGTTATGTAAGGTCAAAAATTCAATTCCTTCTTCTTTGGCATGTTTTACCTCTTCGAGACGAGCTGGCATTTCCTCTTCCGAACGACGATATACAATCATAGCACGTTCGGCACCAAGTCGGCGAGCTGTACGCACCGAATCCATAGCGGTATTACCACCGCCAATAACCGCCACATGTTTTCCTTTCAAGACTGGCGTATCTGTGTCATCACTAGCAGCACCCATCAAATTCACGCGGGTTAGGTATTCATTCGACGACATAACGCCAATTAAATTTTCGCCTTTGATATTCATAAAATTAGGAAGACCAGCTCCACTCGCCACAAACATAGCTCGGAAACCGTCTTCCTTTAAATCGTCGAAACTAATGGTTTTACCCACAATACAATTTTTGATAAACTTAACACCCATTTTGGCTAAATTTTCAATTTCCACATCCACAATTTGATTGGGCAAACGAAATTCAGGAATACCATATTTCAAAACACCACCAATTTGATGAAGGGCTTCAAAAACAGTCACATCATAGCCTAATTTAGCCATATCACCAGCAAATGATAAACCTGCAGGACCTGAGCCAACAACGGCAATTTTAATACCGTTCAGTTGTGCTATCTCGGGCACACTCATCTGTCCACTTTCACGCTCATAATCAGCAGCAAAACGCTCCAAATGACCGATAGCAACAGCCGGTTTATTCATTTTGAGATGAATACATTTAGCCTCACATTGTTTTTCCTGAGGACACACACGACCACAAACCGCAGGCAAAGCCGAAGTTTCTTTTAATGTTTTAGCAGCCTCAAGTATATTTCCACGCTCAATATTTTTAATAAATTGAGGGATATTAATAGACACCGGACAACCGGTAACGCACTGCGGGTTAGCACAATCAAGACAACGGCGAGCCTCTTGCATAGCCTGTTCCAATGTTAATCCCTGATTTACCTCTTCGCTATTATGAGAACGATATTCACCTGAAAGTTCATTCATGTGAACACGTTCAATCGCCACACGTTCCTTTGGATTCATGGCCTTTCGTAAAGCTTCTCGCCAATTTTCAGTTCTACCTTTTTCTTCCATTTTACAAAATAATTGTGATATTAAATTATTCTTTGGCTTTCTGTTCTTCGTCACGATAAGCTCCTAATCGCATAATCATCTCATCAAAATCTACTTGATGTGCATCAAATTCAGGACCATCAACACACACAAACTTCGTTTGACCGCCCACCGAAATACGACAAGCGCCACACATTCCAGTCCCATCGACCATAATTGTATTAAGCGAGGCCACGGTTGGAACGTCATATTTTTTTGTCAATTGCGACACGAATTTCATCATCACAGCAGGTCCAATGGTAACACACAAATCAACTTTTTCGCGATTGATAACCGATTCAACACCGGTAGTTACCAAACCTTTTGTACCATAAGAGCCATCGTCAGTCATTACAATAACTTCATCCGAAAAAGCGCGTATTTGTTCTTCCAAAATAACTAATTCTTTAGTACGAGCCGCCAAAACGGTAATTACCCGATTACCTGCTTTTTTCAAAGCAGTTACAATCGGTAACAACGGAGCTACACCGACACCACCACCAGCACACACCACCGTACCAAAATTTTCGATATGCGTAGCTTTTCCTAACGGTCCGACCAAATCAGTAATTTCGTCACCCACATTTAAATTACATAATTTAGTGGAAGAAACACCCATTTTCTGAACAACCAACGTAATTGTGCCTTTTTCAAGATTCGAATCCGCTATTGTCAAAGGAATACGTTCACCTTTTTCACCGACCTTAACAATAACAAAATGGCCTGCTCTACGAGATTTTGCTATAAGTGGGGCCTCTATTTCAAGACGTACCACATTCGGAGAAAAGTAAGACTTCTCTACAATTTTATTCATAGTAACTAATTGAAAATTTAACTTCTAAATAGAAGGTCAAAGATACAAAAAAAGGCAACAAAAATCCCCATTTTGATAAAAAACAAAAATGGGGATTACTCTATTTATTAATAAATTTAATTTCAAGGAGTTTCAATAATGACACCATCACGCATGAAAACAACTCTATCAGAGATAGATGCCAATTCCATATCATGCGTAACAATTAAAATTGTTTGATTAAAATTATCCCTTAAATCAAAGAAAAGACGGTGCAATTCTTCCTTATTTTTACTATCTAAACTACCCGAAGGCTCATCAGCCAAAATTACGGAAGGTTTATTAATTAAAGCTCGTGCAACCGCTACTCTTTGTTTTTCTCCACCCGACAATTCTGAAGGCTTGTGTAGTATACGATCTGATAATTTTAAATAATCGAGTAACCTATTGGCTTCCTTTTGAGCATCTTTAAAATTAACACCCGCAATCAAGGCAGGCATCATCACATTTTCAAGTGCTGTAAACTCTGGCAATAACTGATGAAACTGAAATACAAAACCAATATGTTGATTGCGGAAAGCTGACAATGCTCGCTCACCCAAATTCAAAACATCAATACCATCTATCTGAATCGTACCAGCATCAGGTCGATCAAGCGTACCAAGCAACTGTAGCAACGTTGTTTTCCCAGCACCACTTGCCCCCATAATAGATACAATTTCATGCGGCGCAATATGCAAATCTACACCCTTCAACACTTGAAGTGCATCAAAACTTTTTGTTATATTTTTTGCTAATATCATAATTTTCAATTTATTAATAAAACAGAATCTTACGCTTTTGGTACCGCTAATTCACGAATAATATGAGATGCCAAATAACAACCAAAAATAGCTGGCATATAAGAAACCGTACCCACATTCGATTTTTTATTTTGTTCTCCCTCGATAATTAAGACACGCTCTGGAGGAACTACTTCTGCCGAATAAACGACCGTAATCCCACGCCGTATACCCAATTGGTGAAGGCGCTTACGTACCATACGAGCCAACTTACAATAATCAGATTTAGAAATATCGCAAATTTTCACCTGCATAGGATCAAGTTTACCTCCAGAACCCATACTCGAAACAGTGGGAATACCAAGCAAATATGCTTGTTGCAACAAAAAAACCTTAGGACTTAACGTATCAATGGCATCAACCACATAATTATAATGAGCCACATTAAGTAACTCAACAGTACGGTCATCTTGCAAAAATTCAGAATGAAGATGCAATTTCACCTCTGGATTTATATCACGTAAACGAGCTGCAAGAACCTCCGTTTTAAATTGTCCGATAGAAGATGTAAGCGCTACCAATTGACGATTGCGATTCGTGTCATTAACCGTATCACCATCGACCAACGTAAATTCGCCAACGCCTGCTCGACACAACATTTCGACCGCATAAGCACCTACACCACCTAATCCAACTACCATGACATGAGCTTGACGCAAAGACGTCACATTTTCAACACCAAACATTAATTCTGTACGATTTTGCCAATCCATGAGTGGAATTTCTGAATATAAAAGGGTCAATAAATAAATAATCCTATAATCGCCGCCACTACAATCATCAAAATGGGATGAATCTTAAACCATTTAGTAGCCACAAAAGCTACTGCAAAGATAATCCAACTGATATAGTCAGCACAATTTTTACCAAAGTTTTCTTCATTCATCAATAATAATGCCGCAGCAGCAATCAAACCAATCACCACAGGTCGAAGCCCTTGCATTGCACTATCGACATATTTATTAGTCTTAAATTTGGAAAAAAAATGAGCAACTAACAACATAATAATGAACGACGGCAAAACAACCGCTACAGTTGCAATAAGCGAACCAAAGACATTTCCTGACGCTAAATAACCAGCATAGGTTGCACAATTGATACCAATTGGGCCTGGCGTCATTTGAGACACGGCGACCATATTGGTAAACTCAGTTGAAGTAATCCAAGCATAATGCTCCACCAATTCAAATTGAATCAACGGTAACATGGCCGCACCACCACCAAAACCAAACAAACCAATTTTGAAAAACGTATAAAAAAGTTGCCAATATAACATAACTATGAATAAAAAAACTATATTTATTTACTGTTTTTGGAGGCTTTATAATCTTTATAAAGTCGTACTAAAATACCAGCGACACCAGCAACAAGAATAATCCAAACAGGCGACACTGAAAAATACCAAATCAAAAAGGCTGAAACGATTGGAATCCAAATGGTTTTCCATGTCAATTTTGCTGATTTAGCCAAATTAAATACCGGCACCGCAATAAGTGCCACAACCGCTGGACGAACGGCTTTAAACATTTTTTGTAACACTGGCGATTCCTGATATTTGGCCAAAAAGAATGCAAAAAGTAAAATAATGACAAACGAAGGCAATGCCGCCCCAAACGCACTCACAAAAGCGCCGCGCTTCCCTCTCAATTTATTGCCAACAAGAATCGAAATATTCATGGCTAAAATACCAGGTGCCGTTTGCGAAATCACAACCATATCCAAAAATTCGTCGGCAGCAATCCATTTGCGATTAGTGACCACCTCACGCTCAATAAGAGGTAACATGGCATAACCTCCACCAATAGTGAAAGCACCTATTTTAGTAAATGTTCCGAAAAGTTGCCACAATGTTACCATCACACGAGTTGAAATATCTAAATCATAATTAAAAAAACGAATAACCATTTCA
>Ga0172377_10002835_pt1 | contig 17797 bp, 16 predicted proteins | sample Pumphouse3metaG_FD_119749 | JGI IMG/M metagenome (GOLD analysis project Ga0172377, IMG submission 119749) | Leachate microbial communities from a municipal landfill in Southern Ontario, Canada - Pumphouse #3 metaG | ecosystem: Engineered > Solid waste > Landfill > Unclassified | place: Canada...
ACGCACAGTTCGTTGCACAGGAGGTTCAGATGGACGGGCACATCCCCCATGCCACAATCGGCGCCGTAGAGGCCGTAATCGCCGAAGGAAGGGCCCGTGCCAAACATGATAACCAAACAGGACTCACCCTCAGACTGAGGGAGTTGGGCGGTCTGATCCGCGCTGCCGGTGACATAGCCGTGACAGAGAATGCTCCGTTGATAACCGATGACCACATAAGGAGAGCCATAAAACGCTCGAGACCTGCAGAGGAGCAGATCAGAGAGAAATACGGTTCGTACACCAAGGGGCTTTCGAAGGATATCTCCGATTCTCAAAAGGAGAAATCTCCGTATTACATGGAAAACCAGCATTTGGATGATCAGATGTTCAACTGAACGGGTCCGTCCATGCGGATCCCGTCCCCTCCGTCCTGATAGTAATCCAAAAGGACCTCGGTTTCCATGAAACCGTTCCTTCTGTAGAACCGTCTAGCGCCCTCATTGGCAGGCCGGACCTCCAGGGTTATGTTCCTGATGCCTTCCATCAACGCTTTCATCCTAAGGGCGGCCAATAGTCTGTACCCTATTCCTTTGCTGCGGTATTCCGGTCTCACGGCGAAAAGTAATATCCTTACCCTTCCATCGAACAACTTTGTGGCAGAGACGAATCCGACCGGTTTTCCCGCAAAATCACATGCCACCAATTGTCCTGCGGGCCATTGTACAAAGAACGAATAGAACACCTCCGGTCGGTAGTACTCATCGAACGACTCCATCGATATGTCGTACAGTTCATCGGAATCCTCTATCCTGAATTCTCTTACGATCAATTACCTGTCCCTCGACCTTATTATGCATTTCACCGCTAAGACGGTTACGCAGATAACCAGCAATGGAACATATTTGATACACGCGGAGATGTCATATGAATCCTTCTCCGCTGCACCTACCGTAACGAGATATTCCGAGGAATATTCATTTCCGAGATCGTCCGTGACAGTGAGCAGAACATTATGATTCCCCTCTGACAGTTGCAGAGGGACCCTGTTCCCCCACCTATCGACCACGTTGTCATCGTTGAGGTCCCATCCGAATACGGAACCTTCCGGTACAGTGGAATCCGTTGCATCGAGTATGAAGGCTCTTCCCTCAGTAGGTGTAGGTTCGTTGATCCGGATCCTCAGATTTACTTCTCCGACGAATGTGTTTCCCCAGTCTTTCAGAAAATAGGACTCGTAGTAAGAGGATATTTCATATGAGTTCATAAAAACAGCAACTTCACGATTGTCCTCGAAAGAATTAGATGTCCAATTTATAGAACCCAACCATACCGAATTGTCGATTATGAGGCCTTTGTTGTGTATCAGAGCAAAATCGTCACCGCCCTTCATAGCCTTTACATAGAGACCGACGTCCCTTAGCGCCGAATACGCTCCATGACAATCCTTTGAGGATCGATCATCGGAATCATCGAAAGTGGTATCGACGATCAATCTCGAATCGATGCCTTTAGAGGCCGCATCGATCATCCAACGCAATGGTGAGTCCGTCTCCGTGGATATCCATGAATTTTGAACTTCCAACTGTTCGGAATACACTTTGTGCTCAGCTTGTGCGATCAGTTCTCTCAGCATAGGGAAAGAATAATCAGGAGAGATCACCGGGATGACTTCTGCCGAATATCTCAAACCGCTCTCCTCTGTTCGGTCGGCATATCCTTTGACCACCTTGGCGATCGAGATGGGATAGATGTCTCTGAAAGATCTTACGTCGCAATTGTCCGATGATGAATCGTCGATGAATATATCATGCATATACCTCGCATAGTCTTCATTCTCGATTACCGCACCCCATCCTCTATTGCCCTCGAATGAACTCTCGATCCAATTCTCCGAAGTTATTATGACCGTCTTAGAATCTATGACCGCATACTTGTTGTGCAGATAGGTATACCTTCTGAATCCATTATCGCCATTCATCATCCTTACATCGATGCCCATGTCACTCATCAGGGCAAACATTCCGATCTCGTTGCTTGGAACACCCCCTGCCGGAGAACCCTCCGACAGTATTGTGATATCGACTCCTTTCTCCTTCAGAGAGATGAGCAATGAGACTATGTCCGGATGATTCATCGTGTATATAGAGACGAGAACCTCCGACTCTGCTTTTTCCAAGGCGTTGAACACCGGAGCACCGGAGGATTCCGGGAACACGAATGGTTCCACCGTAGATTGGTAGCCGTCCGTGATCCTAGCCCTATCCGTTCTGCCGATCCTCCTTAATTCCCAGTCTTCTGCCGAATCCGTATCGAATGCCGAAACCCTCGCCGCATAGTTGTATCTGGGGATCGTATCGAACGAATCTCCGGACCAACCATCATCTGCCACTGCTTTTCCGAATACGAACGCATCGATTACGGAATCCCCCATCATCAGGTACATGTCATCACCTTTGTCGTTCAGTGTGAAATTCTTCGATGAGGTCCCATTTGTACCCAACACGATATACGGACCGTTTCGGAACCAATCGTCCGGTTCCGCTTTCAGAAGCGTGATCTTTTCTTCGTGCCCGAGTATCACGCTCTCTGAGAAAACAATAGTTCCTTCGCCGTCCGAAACGGTGTATTCTTTCAAATCGGTCTCGTTACCGTAATTGAATAAGGTAAATCCTTCAAACTCACCCGCAGGCATCACTTCGAAAAAACGCAGATCCGAGATATCGGATACAGCCTCAGAATCGGCATCCAACAGAGAAAACGGAGATATCGACAATAGTACCAAAAATACACACAGGACCCTTCTCATAAATGCTCCAGGTCAGGAGCACCATATATTCTGCACGACTACAGGTAATATGTATCAAAGCGGTTCGATAAGGTCCAAGAGCACAGCCTTGGGATCCTTGGCCCTTACGACACCTGAGGCGAGAAGTACACCGTCGGCACCGAGTTCCAAGGCTTTCTTAACATCCTGACCGGTCTTTATACCGGCACCGCAGAATAGTGCTATGTTCTTATCGACATCCTTCACAAGGCGGACCGCATCCTCTATGATATTGGGGTTGGCCTTCGTGACAGAGACATCGCCGCCTATCAATTCGGGCGGTTCTATCGCAATGAAGTCAGGTGAGAAAAGAGCAACATCCGCAGCTTTTCTCACCGACTCCGCACAGACCATCGACAGAAGCTCGTTTCCCCTGCAGAGGTCTATGCATCCCGATATACGTTCATCATCGGACCTGTGTTCTGAATGATTGATCAATGTACCGATAGCACCGGATGCCGCCGCCATGGAGGGGGTGACCCACCCTGTGGCCGAACCCTGATCGTAGGGATCGACGTTCTGGGAGAACACGGGGATCCCCACGCCGCATGCCACGAAACTGAGTTCGACCATCGGCGGACATACGGCAATGCATACTCCCGATTCCTCTGCAACGGTCTCGCACACACGTGCTAATTCCAGTGCACCCGGCCCGTCGACCTCACGGTAGGCTTTGAAATTAACGACCACCGCGGGTGTCCTCATATTCCTACTCAATATCCTCAAACCTCTTTTTCAATGCGTTCAGCACCTCGGGCCTGGATGTGTATTCCATCTCCTCTGGACCGAGTATCGCAGGCATGAAAGGTCCGTGGCTTCTCATGAACTTGCTAGCTTTAACCGCATTGTTACGCGCAGTATCCCATTCGGAATTGGCGAAGAAATCCATAGGTGTATGAACCCCTGCCTTGGAACCTATCGATTCCAATCCCTGGAGATGTCCGTTACATAGTTGGAACCCTAGACAGCATATCCTGGGTGGACCGTCGAAATAAGTTGGGTCCGAATGGTCCGGTGAGCATGGGAAAAATGCTCCGTAATGGGATCCCCTCATCCATCCCGCGACAAGCATAGTGTTCATGAATGGTTGAAGATACTCTCCGACGGACGGCAATCCGCTCTGTGCCCTGCAGACGCATACGGGATCATCCTTTCCGACGTATTTGCCCGCCGTAAGGTTGAGTTTGTCTGTTGAAACCACCGCCGCCGTCCCAAGACCGGCACGACTGAATACTTTCTTGATCGCATATCTCGACGTGTCTCCCAGCAGACTGAGGATGCTCAATGTCTCTTCGGGTGACGACATCGTGACCTTCTTGTGGGACATCACATCGTGCACCTCGAAATCAAATCCTTTCTTCGCTCTCGCATCGATGACCAGACCTGTTGTCGTAAACGGATCCAGGTATATTCTGGATAGAGGGAGAGAATATGCAGACGGCTCTGTTTTGTCAGCCATGAAGAACAAGATTGGTTCGGAATCCCTCTCCGCGAACTCCATCTCTGCGGAACCGGGTCCGGCACCGCGTATGTTTCCGGAAAAAGAATCGGAGAGAAGATCCTGTCCGGCACCGTATAGCTTCATACTCTTCGCGACCTTGGCCGCATCAAGGAACGAGTTCCATGCGAGCTCATGAACGTCCTTGCTATTCTCACCTTTGTAGTGTGTCATAAAGAGATTTATGTCGTCGCCGACGCGAGTTACATAGAAATCCTCCAGAATTCCCTGTTTTACACCGTCAGCTAGATTCTCTCTGCACTTATCCAACATTGAAGGATGCGGCCGGGTATGTCCGCATACGGACCCTACATCGGCCTTGATGACTGAAACTGTAATCTTCTGTACCATTGGTTTCACCGATCGAATATCTCGGTCAAACACTTGCCCGTATAATACCTTTATTGAACGCGTACGCACAGTGACCGCATCAGCAGATTTTTATCTCCGTTGACAATCAACATGGACGTTAACATGACCATTCTCTGCAGAGATTCAAGCACAGTGACCGTCAATGATGCTACCGTAACGGTAAAAGGCTGGATTCAGGAAACCAGGAATCTCGGAGGAATATCCTTCGTTGTCTTGAGAGACAGGTTCGGTACCGTTCAAATCACATTACCGAAGAAAAAGATCGATCCGGAACTCTTTGTCAGACTCACAACGTTACCCAGAGAATCCGTGGTTTCAATAACGGGTGAGGTAAAAGCTAGCACCCAGACGGACCTTGGTCTTGAAATAATACCGTTCGATTTTGAATTGTACTCCGAAGCGGCAACCCCTCTGCCGATGGGCATCGTGGACAAGGTAAATGTTGAAATGGATACACGCCTCAACAACAGGTACATAGACATCAGAAAACCCGAGATCAAAGCTGTTTTTGAATTGAAAAGTCTGATGATGCAGATGTTGAACGAAACGATGTTCCAAAATGGATTCACGCAAGTAAACACACCAAAGATCGTTGCTTCCGGTGCAGAGGGGGGAGCAACGCTGTTTACCATCGATTATTTTGGAAAGGAAGCCTATCTGGCGCAAAGCCCTCAACTTTACAAACAGATGCTGATGTCCACCGGACTCGACAGGATCTACGAGATGGGACCGGCATTTCGCGCAGAACATTCGAACACAAATCGTCATGTAACTGAATTCATATCCTTCGACGGCGAGATGTCCTGGATAACCTGTCAGGAAGACATCATGACCATGATAGAGAAAATCATAGACAACGTGATGAAAGGTATTGCAGAAAGGGGAAAAAGACAACTCGACATCCTAGGGAAGAACATCAGTATCCCGAAGACCCCGTATCCGATCCTGACATACGAGGAATGCTTGAAGATAGTCAACGACGCCGGATTTAATCTCAGGGAAGGTGATGATCTCGGAACGGAAGGTGAAAAAATCATCGGAGATCATATGAAGGATAAGGGATTCGACCTCTACTGGATAGCTGAATACCCCGAAGAAGCGAAACCTTTCTACATAATGGAAAAGGATGACACACCGTACTCGTATTCATTCGATCTGGACTATAAAGGTCAAGAGATCTCATCAGGCGGCCAGAGGGAACACAGATATGAACACCTCGTAAAAAGAATCGAGAAGAAGGGGCTCGATCCGAAAGATTTCGAGTTCTATCTCGATGCCTTCAAATACGGTATGCCCCCGCATGGCGGTTGGGGCATAGGGATCGAAAGGCTACTCGTAAAAATGCTCGATCTTTCCAACATAAGAGAGGCGATCCTCTTTCCGAGAGATCTTTCCAGACTCTCCCCGTGATTGTCGTTCACTGCGGTCAAGGGACTGCTGTATCCCTGTAGCGACCATTTTCGGTCACCCCTCCCTCCTTTCTTTATATATCCCTTCGGGAATTTTACCTCGATAACATGGCTGCGCCTGGAGACATCTACGAAAGAGAATTGAAATACCTTCTCTCTGGTGAGAAAAAGATCATAGACAAGATGATCAAGACCTGTGATGAACAGGAAAGAGCAGCATACTCTTCCATAATCAGGGACCCATTTGTTATGATCCGTGCTGCTGGCTCTTTGGGTGTTGACCTCGTTGCGCTCAGATGGGATTTCTCGTTCCCGATCGAAGTTAAAAGTTCGGGAGAAGAGATCATGCATTTCAGCAGGAATCCACGTTTGACAGAACAGGCGGAAAAAATGAAGAATGAATGTGCCAGATCCCATCTTCTTCCAGTATATGCCTTCAGACTGAAAGGTGTGCGCGGCGATCCATGGAGGATCTTTGCCCTGCCTACGGATGAAAAACTAAGAGGAAACATGGGACTTCTCCAAAGGAAGATTCCAGAGGTCGATATCAGTACCAACGGCAAATACATAATGAGATGGAACGATGGAATGAAACTAAGTGAGTTCATCGAATATATGGAAATATCAATAATGGAATGAGAGGCAGCCGTCAGCACTCATAGGGTTCATCATAGAGATCAGCCTGAGCTTATCTTCATCCGGCACAGATCCTCCGACGAACGTATGCAACGGACTTATTTTATCTCTATCATCCTTTTGACAGGGGTGTGGGCTTTGTCGATTATCTCCTTGCTCAGGGAGACCTCGCCTGACATATTCTGCATACATCTGAGCAACGAATTCAGGTCGATCATCTTCATTGTCGGACAGACCGCATTGCTGGGAAAAACAAACCTCTTGCCAGGACAAGCGATCTCCAATCTATGGAGCATACCAACCTCGGTAATGATGATGAATTCCTTTGAATCGGATTCTTTGCAGATGGTTATCATCCTTTCTGTGGAACCGACATGGTCTGCCAGGTTGAGAACTTCTGGCCTGCATTCAGGATGCGCTATCACTATAGCATTGGGGTGTTTCTCCATCAACAACCTCACCTGGTTGGCGGTAATCGTATGATGTACGGGACAGAATCCCTTCCATGGGATCATGACCTTCTCCGGAATCTTAGACCCCACGTATGCCGCAAGATTCGCATCCGGAACAAAAAGAATCTGCTTGCTGTCGATGGAATTAACGACTTTTACGGCATTCGATGATGTGCAGCAGACATCCACTTCGGTCTTTGTTTCCGCGGTGGTGTTGACATAACCTACGACGGTCGCATCTGGATACGAAACCTTCGCCTCCCTTATTTGTTGCGCCGTGCACATGGCGGCCATCGCACAGTATGCATCGACCTCTGGAAGCAAAACCTTCTTGGAAGGACTTACGATCTTCGCGGTCTCACCCATAAACGTGACACCGCAAAAAACTATCACATCCGCTTTGGTTTCGGCCGCCTTTATTGAAAGACCGAGGGAATCGCCGACAAAATCGGCCACGTCTTGGATCTCTGGCAGCGTATAGTTATGCGCCAAAATCACAGCATTGTGCTGTCTTTTCAATGTTTTGATGCGTTCGACGATATCTTCCATCATCCTCTGGTAACCGAAACTCGTTTAAAACCATTTTGAAACAACAGTCAAATCGAATCGGAAACCATTTCACCAGAATGCCCAAGACGCGAGACATACACCGTTCTTATGAACATATCCAGGGAGGTGATGAACCTGATTCGGAGGATCGGACGTATGGTACACCGGATTAAATATAACTATGAATCCCGCAATTACGATAACGATGAATGATAGGGAACAACGCGCCGCAAACATGTTCAGGTGCAGCACGAGAGAGCGTGCGATGTTCGAAGCTGGAATAAAGATGGGGACCGTATATCACCAATTCGTCGGTGTTCCCGTCGATGCGACTAGCGTCGACGTTCTCGAAAAGTCCATCGAAAAAGGGGTTCTTGTTCAGCCGTACGTACAGGATGTGAAGGTTTCGATAGACCGCTCGTCCTTCAAAGCTAAAAATGATGAATACAGCTACGTGTCGCTGACTGGAAATATGTTGGATGTTGAGATAGTGATCAAAATCGACAATATAAGGGTAACAGCCAAAATGAATTTTAACAAAGAACTCAATTACCCTCTCATGTACATCTCCGATGTTTCGGAAGACATCCAAGAGACCAGATTTTAGAGATATTCCTAAACACGCATTAATATGTGAAAAGCATACACAGGTCGCCGAATAAACAGGGAGGGGTGCTATGATTTCTGACATTAAAATTGGTATAACGGGCCTACCCGGAGCGGGTAAGACAAAAGCGCTCCTTTGCGTCATCGAGATGCTAAAGAAAGAAGATCTAACCATCGGAGGCATGATAGATGAGCCGATTGTCGAGGGCAGACATCGCATAGGATTCACCGTCAGAGATCTGATGACGGATCAATGCGAGATCTTTGCACATACTGATATCGAAAGCAAGATCATGGTGGGGAAAATCGGTGTCGATGTTTCGAAACTTGAAAAAGTAGGGGTCTGCGCGATAAGGAAGGCCTGTGAGGAATGCGATATAATAGTCATAGATGAGGTCGGAAAGATGGAAGTGGAGAGTCAGGCATTCATCGACATAGTAAAGGAAGCGTTGGACATTGACAAGCCCATGATACTGACACTACATAAAAAATCAAGAAATCCTCTCCTTCAGGATATCAGAAGGAGGGACGATGTCAGGATTTTGGAAGTGACCCCGACAAATCGCAATCTCTTACCCTACAAGATAGTTCGTCTTATGAACGGAGAAAATCTGTGATGCCGACAGGTGTCCAAATACAAGAGGGATCAACAAAGCTCATCGTACCCACGGATCACTCCGTGAACGGTCCCGGCCGGATCAACGGATCGGTGTTTTTCAACGAACAGATGGCGTTCAACAGAGACGTGAATGTCATGTTCCTTCGTGCGCTTGGAAGAAGGATCACAGTCGCCGATGCGATGTCCGCCACCGGTGCCAGAGCTGTGAGGATTGCCAACGAAGTACCTGATTCCGTCGTTACCGCGAACGATGTCAACGGCGACGCGATCCCGTACATTGAAACGAACATAGCGCTCAACGGACTTACGAACTGCGTATCTTCACACAGAAATCTTCACTCACTGCTTGCCGAGAATGTGTTCGATTACATAGATATCGATCCTTTCGGCTCACCTGTTCCGTTCCTACATTCTGCGATTCAGGGATGTAAAAGATACGGCATCCTTGCGATCACCGCAACTGATACTGCGCCCCTTGCGGGCGCACACCGTGCAAAATGCGAGCGGAGATACCAATCCCGTCCCATAAGAGGACCGATGTGCCACGAAGGTGGACTCAGGATCCTTCTTGCTACCATCGCCAGGGAAATGGCGAAATTTGACAAAGGCATGACACCGATGCTCTCTTTCTATGCCGACCACTATTTCAGGGCATATGTTCACGTGGAAGACGGTGCTGGTAATGCAGACGACACCCTCTCCAAACTGGTTTACCTCTCGTACGATCCCGAAACCATGGAGAGATCGGTTTCGAACGAAATGGACAAGGACCATAAATACGGACCGTTCTGGGGGGGACGGCTGTTCGACAAGGACTGTCTTCTTAAAATGGACCCGACGAACACTGCAAGAGACAAGAGATGTTCCAAAATGCTCGCCCTTTGGAGACAGGAGATCGATGACATCCCTTACCTCTACGATATGAGTGAGATATCCTCTCATCTGAAGATCTCCACACCCCGTTACGAAACGTTCATCGAAAAACTGAGTGGATACGGAAGAGCATCGGCGACACACATGGGTCCCACTCTCTTCAAGACGGATCTGGAATTGAACGAAATAATATCGGTTTTCAAGGAACAGTCCTTCAAGTGATTTTTTTGTTCTCCCTAGGGTTATATAGAGTAAATCGCTACGTCTCCGTAGTGAAACCATGCCTACGGTTGCAATTATAGGTGCCCAATGGGGCGATGAGGGTAAAGGTAAAATAACTGATTATCTGGCAGAGGATGCCGATGCCGTCGTTCGCTTTCAGGGGGGTAATAATGCGGGTCATACCATTGTCGTCGGGGACAGGGTGTTCAAGCTTCACCTCCTCCCATCCGGAATACTGAGGAAGGGGATACTCGCCATCATCGGTAATGGTGTCGTCATAAACATGGAAGAGATGCTCGATGAGATGAAACAGGTCGAAGATGCGGATATACCGATAGACGGATTACGCATATCTGACAGAGCACACATAATAATGGGGTACCATAAGAGACTGGATGGCGCAGAAGAGATATACCGTGGCAAGAAATCCATAGGAACCACCAAAAAAGGCATAGGTCCGGCCTATCAGGACAAAATTGCAAGAAACGGATTCAGGATCTGTGATATTCTTGAACCGGATACCGTCAGCGAAAAGGCGAAGTTCAACCTCCCGTATAAAAACGATCTGCTTAAGATGCTTAACACAGAACAATGCGGATGCACCCTGGAGGCTGTGGAGGAGAGATTCGAAAGATGGAGGAAAATCTTCGGGAAATATATCTGCGATACGTCGGTCCTAATCAATGACGAAATAGATGCCGGAAAGAAGATCCTATTCGAGGGTGCACAGGGCGTGATGCTCGATATAGATCATGGCACATATCCCTTTGTTACATCCTCATCGACCATTGGTGGCGGTCTTTGTTCAGGTTCAGGAATAGCACCGAATCGTATAGATAGGACCATCGGATGCCTCAAGGCGTACACCACACGCGTAGGAGAAGGTCCGTTCGTCACCGAACTCAAAGGGGAAGAAGAAGAGGAACTGCAGAAGAAAGGCGGAGAATTCGGAGTGACCACGGGCAGGGGAAGAAGATGCGGATGGCTCGATCTCATCGTTGCCGAACACTCTACAAGACTGTGCGGTTTCGATTCCTGGGCCATTACCAAGTTGGACGTCCTCAATGATTACAAGAAAGTCCAGGTCTGCATAGGTTATGACGTCGACGGACAGATTCTTAAACATTTCCCAGCGTCATTGGAGAAACTCGAAAAAGCAAAACCGGTCTACAAAGAATTCGACGGATGGGAAGGGTGGGACGACTCTTCCAAGATGGCGGATAAGGGATTCGACTCATTGCCGGAGAACATGAAGACGTACATCAGATTCATCGAGGAATACACGAAGATACCCGCGGATATAATCAGTATCGGACCGAAGAGATCGGAAACGATAGACAGAAGAAGAAAATGGTGGAACTGAATCTCAGAGTGTTACTTTCCTGAACAGTGACTTGTCCGCACCGAACGGTAAAGTGGCATCTATGCCCACCTTCCAGGTTGTGTTGTCCGCACTCGGATCCAAGGAGGAACCAGCCGCACTCGGTATCCTGAGCATTCTGTTCGCCTGGAATCTCGTTGCGACCGCCCATTCCACCTGACGATCGTCGAAGATGTCGATATCCTGATCAACGATTATGACGTGTTTCATCGACGGATGTCCGGAGAACGCGGCCATTATGGCATTCATCCCATCGCCCTCCTTGTTCTTGGTTATGGAGACGACCCCATGGAGCCAACAGCATCCTCCTTCCGTAAGACGTACAGCATGCGTCCTAGGAACCGCTTGTTGTACGGTCCTGAATATCATCGGTTCCCTGGGAAGTCCCATCAGCAAGAAGTGTTCGTTTCCACCAGGCAGGAGCAGTTGCATTATCGGTTCTTTGCAACACCATATCTTGTCTATCTTGACGATCGGTTGTTGTCTCACATAATCATAGGTCCCCGTTATATCTACGAACGGACCCTCTTCCGTCGTTTCAGATGTGATCCTCCCCTCGAGAATGTAATCCGCATCCGCCGGAACGCACAACCCGTTTTCGGTCCTGCCAACTTCCAACGGCTCACCGAACACCTCGTTACACATCGCAGAAGCGACCTCCAGTTCGTCAATGTCATAGGATAAGGATGTCGCCGCTGCGAGAAGCACTTCCGGTCTCGCACCTATGCATATCGCAATCCTGAGTTCCTTGCCATCCTTCTTGGCATTATTGTACATGGTGAAGAGATGACGGGGGACCAAACGTATCGCTATCGTATCGCGGTCCTTTATCATCATTCTGTGGAAAGAAACGTTTTTCTTCCCACCATACTCGGACACTATCACACCCGACGTTATGTATCTCCCGCCGTCCTCTGGAAAATATTTACACACTGGCAATCTTGTCAGATCGACTTCCAGAGTCCTTTCCTTGAATCCTGGATCATTCACTTCCACGACCGGAATCGGATGATCAACGGCCCTCGAAAGATGACTTGATATTTTGTCGACATCTATCTTCATAGCATCGGCGATTTTCTTTCTGGTCGAGAACAGATTGCCGACCGCCTTTGAAGAATTCAGTCCTTCGAACAGGACCGTTCTGTCTTGATCTTCGAGCATCACACGCGTTGCATTCTGAGAATCCGCATCAATCTTATCTTTCACGACAAAAACTGAATCGTCAAGATAACGTCCGATCGCCATGGGCACTTGATACGCACGTGAATATTTTAACATGAGGTCTGAAAGGTAATATATCGGCATTCAATTGCACTGTTCATGTCAGGGGACGACGTCGATAGCATCGTAAAGAAATTTGCTCTGCAGAATGCTGTGTTCTTCAAAGGAACCGCCAATCCTAAATCTGTGATAGGGAAGATATTGGGAGAATTTCCGGAATACAGAAGCAGATCTGCCGAGCTGACGCCTTTGATATACTCCGTTGTTGAGGAGATCAACAAGATGGGACTTGAAAACCAGACGAAGCTCCTGCAAGAACTGGATTCCAGCATGTTGATCAGAGAAAAGAGGGAGAGAAAATACGAACTTCCGGAACTGGACGAAGTCAACGGCCCTGTGATCATGAGAATCGCGCCGGGACCCTCAGGACCTCTGCATATCGGCCATACCCGCGTATCGGTACTCAACGACGAATATGTGAAAAGGTACGGCGGCAAACTAATTTGCAGATTTGAGGATACCAATCCCGAGAAGATCGATCCCGATGCTTACGATATGATACCCGAGGATCTCGATTGGCTTGGAGTCAAGATAGATGAGTACGTCGTCCAGTCTGATAGATTTGACATTTACTATGATGTTACCAGAAAGCTCATTGAGATGGGCCACGCATACGTCTGCACATGCGAAGGCGATCATTGGCGCAAACTGAAAGAAAACAAACAGAGATGTCCTTGCCGCGAACTTCCAAGAGAAGAACAGCTCGACAGATACGACAACTTCCTTGCCGGAAATTATGATGACGGTGAGGCTGTGACCGTCATAAAGACTGCGATAGACCATCCAAATCCCGCAGTAAGGGATTTTGTCGCATTAAGATTGGTCAGACATCCTCATCCGCGCGTAGGGACCAGATACATAGCCTATCCGATGATGAATCTCTCGGTCGCCATAGATGACCATATGATGGACATGACACACGTCATAAGGGGAAAGGATCATCTCAACAACACGTTGAAACAAGAATACATCTATGACTATATGGGGTGGAAAAAACCCCACTTCTATCATTACGGACTTGTGAATATCCCCGATACCGTTCTCAAGACCTCTCTGATCAAAAAAGGCATAGAGGAAGGCGAGTATTCCGGCTGGGATGATGTCAGAACGGGGACTGTCAGAGCACTCGAGAGGAGAGGCATACAGCCCGGGGCGATACGCAGATATTGGATCGAAAGCGGAATGAAGCAGATTGACGTCCAATTCTCATGGGAAAATCTTTTTGCCATGAACCGTGACATTATCGACGATACCTCGAACAGATACTTCTTTGTTCAGGATCCGGTGAGGTATGATATCGAAGGGATAGATTTTATTGACGGAAAGGCCCCCCTCCATCCAGATCATCCCGATAGGGGTGACAGGGAATACCATATCGAAGGCAGCAAGACAGTGTTCATATCATCAAACGACTCCTCGCTGTTCAGTGAGACTGGAAAAGTCAGGTTAAAAGACCTTTGTAACATCGATTATTCGCTACCGGCAAAATATTCAGGTAACGACGTCTCTGTGATCAAAAAAGGAATCAGGGCCATCCAATGGGTCGGAAAGGATTCTACGGAGACCAAGATTTTGATGCCTGACGGAACCACTGCGATCGGGCTGTCAGAAAATGCTATACTGAAAGAAAAGAACGACATGGTACAGTATGAAAGATTCGGATTCGTCAGAATCGAAAAAAAGAACAAAAATGGAATTGTAGCCGTATTCTCACACCGCTGAACCTTATACGGCTGTCAATACCAGTTTGAAGGCGGTTCCGACGAGTACAGCTATGAATATCGATGCTAAACTGATCGCAACGGTCTCTTTTGCACCGACCTCTTTCCACATCGCCACAATAGTCGCGGCACACGGCATGTAGATAGCCATCACAACACCGAAGACGACGAACTGCTCGGGTGTCATGAAATCCGCAAGCGAAGCGAATCCCTCGGATGCCGCAAGTATGACAAGCATCCCATAAGCCATCTCTTTCCTCAGTATACCCACGAGGAACGCGATGATCACGATCGCAGGAAGTCCGAGCATTCCGACTGTGATGAAAGACAAAGGCTCCACTATCACATTCAACGCATTGTACTGCAGAAGAACCTCGATAACGATGCTGCCTATTATCAGCAGGGGAACGGCTATCATGAAAAAATCCTTTGTTCTGGTCCACATCTTGTACAGAACATTGCTCAACTTCGGTATCGCGAAATCTGGGAGTTCTATCGCAAGATTGGACGGTTCGTATTTCATGATCTTGTTCAGCAGTAGGCCGATCGATATCCCGAGCAACATCAGCACGAAGAATATCAGAAGCGAGTAGAACAGCCCTGCAAAGGCACCGGTTGTACCGAAGATGATGGCGATCTGAGCCGAGCATGGAACCGCCATAACTATCATCGTGATGAGTATCATCCTTTCTCTTTTTGACTTGATTGTCCTTGTGGCCATGATGGCCGGTACATTGCATCCGAGCCCGACCATCATAGGGATGAAACCTCCGCCGTGAAGACCTAGTTTATTCAAGGACCTGTCAAGCAGCACGACCGCCCTTGGCAAATACCCTGAATCCTCGAGAAAACCCAGAATTATGTAAAAGACCATTATGTACGGTATGATAAGACCGAGTATCGCCCTGAAGCTCTGATCTATGCCGCGAAAGACCGCCTCCAGTACCTCATTCCCAAGTGATATACCAAAATCGACAATCGCTGTCCCTATGACAACATCGTAAGCGTATTCGACCAATTCTGCCAAATACGAACCGAGGAAAATGATGCATGAGAAGATCAAGACTATGACGCCCAACAATATGGGGATGCCAGTAAGCGGTGCAACCGTCATATCAGAGAGACGCTCCCCGCGCGACATTTTTCTCTCCGTAGGTTTCATCGCATTTTGAGTGAGCACATGCGCTTCTCCGTACCTGTCACGCGCAATATGGACATTGATAGGTTCTCCGTGATGTCTGAAGAACTCCTCATTCATCTCCTCGATCCCGATCCTGGCATCATCAGGGATGTCGTCCGTGAAGGCGTTCAACCCTTCCAGGAGTTTTATTCGCTTTCCCCAGTCGTACCTCTTTCCTGGACCCAGCATTATACCCAGTTTTTCCACGCAGTCGATTATATGACTGTCGTATTTCACACGCATATCCGAGACTTTGGCACCTCCGCGCGTGATAGTGTCGACGAGTACATCTATCCCTTCTCCAGTTTTTGCCGAGACCGGTATTACTGTAACACCAAGCATATCTGAGAGTTTTTCAGCATCTATATCGAAATTCTTCCTGGCAGCATCGATCTTATTCAATGCAACTATCACCGGAAAACCGAGTTCGATGACCTCGAAACAAAGAACGAGACTCCCCTCCAGGTCCGTGGCATCGGCAACGATAACAACGATATCGTTCGAATCGTCGCTCAGCATATCGACAACCACCCTTTCGTCGGGAGAGTTTGTGGAGAGCGAATACGTACCCGGCAGGTCATGGATATGAACGGTGATTCCGTTCTTTATCACCGATGCCTCTTTGAATTCGACCGTGGTCCCCGCATAATTGGAAGATATTACGCCTACACCGGTGATTCGCGCAAAGAGATTGGATTTTCCCACATTCGGCTGCCCTATTAGGGCGACCTGGCAGGTCCCATCCATCTATTTCCTCCCAACATCAACGAATACGAGAGACGATAGACCCTTGTCCAAAGCAATGATGGAATTACCTATTCTTACTATCCACGGACCCTTGGAGGATACTTTGCTGTCAATTGTGACCTCCCTTCCCGGGACGAATCCCATGGATATCAGTTTTCTCATCCTGTCCGGTTCTTCACAGATCAAATGTGATATAACTCCGAAATCACCGACCTTCATATCGGATATGGTGAACGTGGAATCCGCTGAATCGGTCATACCATTACATGGATCACTGCACGTTTCACAATCAGAATCGACCTTGGCACCGATCATGCGACACATCTTGTTTGCGGAATCGTTCGACATCGAGTGCTCGAAAGCACAGGCTTCGTTATGGGCACTGTTATGATCCATGTCCAAAACATCAACGAGGAATCTTTCCACGATGTGGTGTTTTCTCCTAAGATTCTTTGCTTGCCGCAGACCATTCTCGGTAAGCGACACACCTTTGTATTTCTCGTATTCGACCAGACCCTCTTTGGAGAGCACTTTCAGCATCTCGCTCACACTGGCAGGAGAGATGTTCATGTACGACGAGAGCTCTGTGGTCTTTACCACACCCTCGCCTTCGGTCAATCTCAGGATATTGATTAGATAGTCCTCACGATTGCCAGTAGTCATAATTTTGGGATTTCGTCTTTACTATATATACATTAGGAGAGCCTAAATAAAGAGTTTTCGACGTTATCCGTCCTATTTGATTTCTTCTCTCTCCTTTCTTATCCTTTCTGCCTCAGCAGCTTTTCTTCGAGCCTCGGCATCCTTCCTTTTTTGTTCCTCTATCTTCCTGGTCTCCTCGTTGATGCGTCTTCTCTCTTCTTCACCGGTGTTTTTTCTGGATTCTATATCGTTTTTATACTCTTCGATAAGCTTCAAGCTGTCCTCTATTCCCTTGAACAGCCCCAGTGAGTCTCCGGTCGGTGTGAATTTTCCATCCGCATACTCGTTCCAGTAGTACTCTCCTATGTCGGAGGTGCTGAGGTTGATCTTCACTTCTTCATCCCTGATCTTCTTGTTGATCGCACTTATCTCGGAACTCTCTTGCTGCTTGCTTCCGAAAGTCTTGATCTTATTGTCCATCTTATCTAGCAGACCCATGGCTTCCACCTATGTTCGACCATTAACAATCGAATTTATAAGCTTAAGGGTAAAAAGAAGAAAGGGACAATGTCCCCGATATTCAATCGACCAGTTTGCGGTATGCATACGCGGGTTCGCCATCATTGAAACAGTAGTGGATCTTGGTGAAATCTTTCTTCAACGATTTCACGTCACCTTTGACCTTGTCAGGACCCTCCCCTTTGCAGACACGCGCGATAAGCGATGCGATCTCTTTCATCTCACTCTCTTTCATCCCGATTCGGGTGAGTTCCTGAACACCCAATCTGAGACCGGATGGTTTG
>Ga0172377_10002836_pt1 | contig 17789 bp, 15 predicted proteins | sample Pumphouse3metaG_FD_119749 | JGI IMG/M metagenome (GOLD analysis project Ga0172377, IMG submission 119749) | Leachate microbial communities from a municipal landfill in Southern Ontario, Canada - Pumphouse #3 metaG | ecosystem: Engineered > Solid waste > Landfill > Unclassified | place: Canada...
GACACTGTTAACAAAAGGATTTTTTTTACTTGCATAATAAATTAATTTTTGTTTTAATTCTTATTCTGTTTTTTTAATACGCAAATATAAAAAACACTTATGGATTATGTCTGTTAAAAGTTTTTGTAAAAGATGATATTTGTTTAATATTTTAGTTTGTTTTACCGTGATTAATTATTGTAAAATCTGCAAATAATATTAAAAATAAAAAGAAAAGTTTTCATTAGTTGGCGCTGTGGACCTTGGAAGCATGATATTTCTCTTTTTTTTCTGTTTTTTCTTTAGAATGTTTTTTAAAGAGTCGTAATTTCCATCTATTCCAAAAGAGAAGTTCTTTCAATTTGGTATATTCTTTTCGATACACGACACCTACGCCTTGAGTAACCAGGTTTGTTTTGGTATAATAGCGATCATTCGTTTCGTTGTAAGCTTTCAAACGAATGTTTCCGGTATGGTTAAGTAACAATTCGGCCTCAAAATCACCAACAAAATTAGTATTGGCCAGCGGATTTTCACGGTAGCCAAAATTTCCATTGACAAGCAGTCGATTGTTGAGCAATTGTCCGGAGAGTATGCCCTCGATCTCCATATCTGTCCATCCGTTTTCGCCGGTACTTAGGTTCGTGCCAACATTCCATTTATTATTGTTGATGACTTGCGAAAGTACATTATTTAATTGGCCGGACAATGTTGAAGAAAGTACTGATGACATTTTATTGGAGTTTGCCGTCGTAGCAGAATTTTCTTGGGTGTAGAATTTACCTATACTTAATAGGTAGAGGAATTGCATATCCATTTCTTCTGCCGATCCGATATAATTGCGAACTAGTGATTGAATTTCATCTTTTTCATTTGGTAATTCGATATCCAGATTGACGGTAGGGTTTAGCAACTTTCCTGTCAAATTCATGATGCAATCTACTTTTACGTTGGTTTGCTGGACAATAGATGAAGCATCAGGTATCAGATCACTTAAAACAACCGAATTGACAGTATAGGTTGATTTGATATTTGCAATAGCATCAAAAGGAGAACCACTGAAGTTGATTGTACTACCATCTTTGATATCAAAATCTTTGCGAATAACTTGCTTCAGGCTGAATTTGTATACCCCGTTGCTTATTCGATAATTACCGAACATTTTGAATTCTCCTTTATTATAGAATTCACAACGAATATTGCCGTTTCCGTTTACTTTAATGTAATCTCCTGAAATAGGGTCCATAATAATTCTCATATCGGCATCAGGGGTAACATCTATGAGTAAGTTTAGATGAATATCGGATTCTTGTTCTTCGTCTTTATTTTGCTGTTGGTGTAATTTCTCGTATAATGAAGAAAGTTGAAGCGAATCGGTTTCATTGTATCTGGGAGTTTTGTCAACAAAGTTAATGAACTGATTGCTGGTAGCTGATGCTACACTTCCGTCTATGTAGGTGAAAGAGGTTTTAGTATTTGTAGTTAAAGCAGCTGTGACATTCAATCCTTCCGGGCCGCTGCCATAGATAGTAGCATTGCCTGTGCCATAAACTTTTCCGTAGAATGTATTATCGGGTGATTCGACCGTATTCATCACAAGCATATTTTTGGCATTGATTTCAAAATTATATTTCATATTTTTGAAATTTTTATAATGCAGATAACCGTTCATTATGCCGGGATGTCCATCTGCATCGTAGATGCGAGCATTCTGTACGCTGATGCCTTCGGTAGAGAGATGCAGGGTATCTTTGATGGCAAATACGGTATTGAGTGATTCAAACTTCATGGAACCATCAGTCATAGCATCTCCAACGAGGTTAAGTGCGTTAAAGTGGCCGTACAGATGTACATTACCCGTGGCCCTACCTTTTAGATCTGTGGCGATAGAATTGATATAGGTGGCAATAAGTTGAATATTTAAACCTCCGGCGTCAATCTTAAGGTCGAGCCCGCTTTCCGGTTTCAGTGGATAGATGTAGCCCGTCACATGAGAATGATACAAGTCGGTATCTTTTATTTTTCCATCCAGATAAATGCCCCGTTTGCTTTTGTCCCATCGGCCGGTGATGTTCAAATCACCAAGCAGGCCGCTGTTTATAGTAAAATTCTTGATAAATAGATTGGCTTGCATATCCGATTGTTTTAGGGCTCCGGTAAAAGAGGCCTCACCCGTAGCATCACCACCGAAATGTACGTCATTGGTTAGTTGAAGGATATCAAACAGATAATTCATATTGATGTCTTTCAAATTAACTTTTACTGTATCTTTTGAATTCTTTGATAAGCACCCGTTAATTTTTATGTGACGATCACGATGACTGAAATAGAAATTGTTGATATTAACCTTATCTGAGTCAATCACGATAGTGGAAGAGTTGATATTCCAAAGGCTATCATTTAATATGGATTTTGTGGGCTTGATATTGATAATTGTTTTTAGTCTTGGCTTATTTCCTTTTATATATTGAAACATAGTGGTAGCTATAAGTTCTCCGCTATAGGTAATAGAATCGTTGTTTGCAAAATTGAGTACGGTTTCAAGGGCATTATTCTCGGCTTTTGCATTGAGAGAGATATTAAAAGCATTTTTCTTTTCGATATTTGTGGCCCGAGCAATTATATTTAAATGCTTGGAAGAGTTTTCGCAAATTAGTGTGCCTGATTCAAAAGACTTGTTGTTGTATTGAAATTTTGGGAAATAGCCCTCAATATGTACTTTTTTCAGTTTGTCGTCAATGCTGCCTGATAAATTTGAGTTTGTGTAAACTTTCAAAGGTATATTGAAAAGAACCGATAGAAGATCAGAGTTATTGAGACGTACATCGAAGGTCAGGCGATTGTTCGGAATGTTTTTTTGTTGCAATGGATGAAAAATAGAAGGTAAATAAGGTGAAAGCATATTATGAATACTACTGCTCAGGGAATTGAAACTGAATTCTCCGTCAATATTGGCAGTTAGAAACTCCGAACTGATATCAAGGTGCTTTTTGCCCACTAGACTTGTAGAACGTAGATAAATGTTTCTCGTAAATATACTTTTTCCCGGCGAAGTATACGTTAGACTATCTATGCTAATTATACCATTTATCTGATCAATTGATCCACCCGTAAAATCAGCCTTGGCACGACAGGATATTTCTGTATCTTTATATTTTTTTGTTAGGTTTAATTTATTGGGTCGTAGATTGTCAACAATAGCCTGAAAGTTAAATATCGGAGTCTTATTGGTCAAATCCGCTTTCCCTTTTATATGTACTGTGCCATTGGAATCGTCAGGATTGATTTTTCCTTCATATTTGTTTTTATTGTAAGTACCATCAATCGTGATGTTTTCATATTTATAGTTGGCATATTCAATAGAAGATATTAACCCTTTCATATTGATGGAAGGTGTTTGATTCTGCTTGATAATGTTTTGTATGTCCAGATTAAAGGCTATTTTACCTATTTTCTTTTCGGATAAGAGTGTGCCCAAGTCAAAATTATCTGTTTTTATGGATCCGGAATAAGTAAAGAGGTGCTTTTCTTTATTTGAACTTAATTTAACATCCGTTCTAACCTGACCACAGCTCGTATGCATAGATCCATACATAACGAGTTCTCGTAGATAACCCGAAATTTCTCCATTGAAAGAAATATCTCCGAGTTTGGTTAGTATAGGAGGTGTTCCTTTGTAGTTTTTGCTCAAATTACGGATAAGAAATTGTACGCCCTGACTACTAGCCGAGAGTTCGGATAGTTTGCCATAAATGTATGCGTCGTTGATATGTTTGAGGTCTTGCAATGATATACTACCCATTAAACGAAATTGATTGTCATCGGTCTTTATCGCCAACTTCTTACATGTAAGTTGGTTTGGGGATCCCTCTATATTCATCTTTAAAAGTAGAGGTTCTCTAAAATAATACAGAGCCGGTACTAAAGGGGAAAGGTCTTTGGGAGTAATTGTAGAAACAGGTGTATCAAAAGCAAAATGAACATCATTAGAAAGATGTTGAAGTGATTTCAGACTCTTATAATGTATATAGACGGTATTTAGTTTTAAAGAAGATTTTGAAAAATCAATGGTAAAGTTTTTAATGAGCATTTGCTTATTATTGGCAATAATATGTAATTTCAATTTTTTCAAAGATAAACCGGACTGTATTTCATTCATACTAAGACGCCGTATGTAAAAATTGACAGAGTCTTTTTGCATAGCCTTCAGTGAAATACTTGCGATAATATTTTGAAGATTTATATGTTTGGTGTTGAATTTTCCAAGTGTATTTTTCTCGGAGAGTACATCATAAGATATCCTTCCGCGGCGGATAAGTAAAGAGTTAATGCGCAGGTTAAGTTTGTCATTATTCTTTTTCAAAGAATCTTTGGAAGCAAAGGTGTCAATGATGAATTGAAAATTGGGTGCTGACTTGTTATCTTTTTTATTTAATTTTGCGTTGAAACTAAAGAGTTGTACGGTTCTGATGGATATTTTACCTTTTAATAAAGGTAGAATATCGAATTTGGCAGAAAGTCGTGTTATATTGAGCATCTCTTTGCCCGAATGATCGTCAATTTTCAAATCATCAATAATAATTCGATTAAGCAGCCCTATATCTATCTTTTTTATACTCAGCCGAGTATGCAAATGTTTTGATAATACTTTGGAAGTATATATAGCTGTCTGCTGCTGAATATATGGGATATTCAGCAGTATAACGATCCCTAAATAGAGCCCGACGATGAGGCCAAAGATCCAAAGTACAATCCATTTAAGTGTCTTGATGGTGATAAACTTTTAAATTTCGAGCAAAAATATAAAATATTACGTTAAGAATCGCAGTTTTATCATTACTTTTGCATTGTTTTTATAAGTTTATTTTTTATGAGTATAATAATATTAGCAATTGAATCTTCTTGTGACGACACTTCTGCTGCTGTTCTCAAAGATGGTTTCTTACTTTCTAATGTAGTTGCCAGTCAGGCTGTACATGAAGCTTATGGCGGCGTAGTGCCGGAATTGGCATCTCGAGCACACCAGCAGAATATTGTTCCGGTGGTGAATGAGGCTTTGAAAAGAGCAGGTGTAAATAAGAATGAGTTGAGTGCCGTGGCTTTCACCCGTGGTCCGGGTTTGATGGGATCTCTATTGGTAGGGGTGTCATTTGCCAAAGGATTTGCCCGCGCACTTAATATTCCGCTAATAGATGTTAACCACTTGAATGGTCACGTGTTAGCTCATTTTATTAAAGTTGAAGGCGAAGAGAATAAACAACCGAAATTTCCTTTTCTTTGTTTGTTGGTTTCGGGAGGTAATTCTCAAATTGTGCAAGTCAATGCCTATAATGACATGAAAATTCTTGGTCAGACAATTGATGATGCAGCCGGTGAGGCTATTGATAAATGCTCAAAAGTGATGGGTCTTGGATATCCCGGTGGTCCGATTATTGATAAGCTTGCGAGACAGGGTAACCCAAAGGCGTATAAATTCAGCAAACCTCATGTTTCTGGTTTGGATTACAGTTTTAGCGGTTTGAAGACTTCTTTTTTGTATTCACTACGTAAATGGTTGAAAGAAGATCCTGATTTTATTGAGCATCATAAGACAGATCTTGCTGCATCACTGGAGGCTACTGTTGTAGATATTTTGATGGATAAATTACGGAAAGCTGTCAAACAAACTCAAATTACAGAAGTGGCTGTAGCTGGTGGAGTATCAGCTAATAACGGATTACGCAATTCTTTTAGGGAGCATGCTCAAAAGTATGGTTGGAATATTTATATTCCTAAATTCAGTTATACAACGGATAATGCAGCAATGATAGGTATTGATGGTTATTTTAAATATTTAGATAAAGATTTTTGTTCTATTGACAAGCCTGCTTATTCGCGTGTAAGTATGTAATTTTTAGGATAATTAATAAAGTAAATGTATGTTTGCAGAAATTATAACAGTAGGTGACGAGTTACTGATCGGTCAGGTAGTAGATACGAATTCGGTTTGGATTGGACGAGAATTAAATAATATAGGCATTGAGGTTCTTCGTATTGTGACAGTTCGTGATCGCGAGAATGAAATTATAGAAGCTGTTGATACTGCGATGAAGCGTGTTGATCTTGTTTTGATGACTGGTGGACTTGGGCCTACAAAGGATGATATTACTAAGCAATCGCTTTGTAAATATTTTCATACTGAATTAGTGTTTAGCGAAAAAGTATTTGAAAATGTAAAACGTGTATTATTCGGAAAAATACCGATGAATGCGTTAAATAAAAGTCAGGCAATGGTTCCGAAAGATTGTCTGGTTATAAATAATAGAGTGGGAAGTGCTTCTATTAGTTGGTTCGAACGAGGGGCGAAGATACTGATTTCTATGCCGGGAGTACCGAATGAAGTGAAAACAAGTATGACCGAAGACCTTTTGCCTCGTTTACATCAAAGATTTCATACGGACGTAATTATGCATCGTACTTTCTCTATCCAGAATTATGCTGAATCTGTATTGGCTGTCAAAATTGAAGATTTTGAGACGGGGTTGCCGGAAAGCATCAGATTGGCTTATTTGCCTAAACTTGGTATTATCAGGTTGCGTCTTACCGCCCGCGGAAAGGATAAAGAGGAACTAACGGCTTTGATGGATAAGGAAAGTGAAAAGTTGGAAAATATACTTGGTGAGGATATTTTTAGTGAAGAAGATAGGCCGATAGAAGTTATTGTCGGTGAACTGCTGAAAGATCAACATCTCACTGTTGCCAGTGCCGAAAGTTGTACGGGGGGTGGTGTAGCTGCAAAAATAGCTTCAGTGTCAGGTAGTTCGATATATTTTAAGGGGAGTATTGTGGCTTATGCAAACGAGGTGAAGACAGAAATGCTACATGTAACCAAGGAGACTTTGGATAAATATGGTGTAGTGAGCGAAAATACGGTAATCGAAATGGCAAAAGGTGCGATGAATGCGCTTAAAACTGACTGTGCTGTGTCTACTTCCGGTTTTGCCGGACCAGATAATGAAGGTTCGCCAATACCTGTTGGAACGATTTGGATTGCTGCGGTATATCATGACAAGGTATTGACTATGAAGCAAGAAACGAATCGCGGAAGAGACCTTAATACGGAAAGAGCATGTAATAATGCTTTGTTATTACTCCGGAAGTTATTGAAAGTGTAAAAAAACGGATTACAAAGATGCTTTTTTTTAAAAAAACTTGCTTTATTTGAAAAAAAGTGGTTACTTTGCGGTCTCATTTGAGTAAAAACAATAAATAATTTAGATAAAATGTCAAAGATTTGTCAGATTACTGGGAACAAGGCCATGATTGGTAACAATGTTTCACATTCGAAGAAGAGAACCAAGAGGAGTTTTGATTTGAATTTATTTAGCAAAAAATTCTATTATGTAGAAGAAAAATGTTGGATAAAGATCAATGTTAGTGCTGCTGGTTTGCGCATTATAAATAAAAAAGGATTGGATGCTGCATTGAAAAGCGCTGTATCTAATGGGTATTGCGATTGGAAAACAATTAGAGTAATAGGATAAAAATATAGAGAGGATATAAATCATGGCTAAAAAAGCAAAAGGTAATAGAGTGCAGGTAATTCTTGAGTGCACAGAGCAAAAAGAGAGTGGTCTGCCTGGTACTTCTCGTTACATCACTACAAAAAATAGGAAAAATACAGCTGAGAGACTTGAGCTGAAAAAATATAATCCTATTCTGAAAAAAATGACTATCCATAAAGAAATTAAATAATAATTATTAATAGTATTCAATTATGGCAAAGAAAACAGTTGCAAGTTTGCATGAAGGAAGAGAAGGCCGTTCATACTCAAAGGTAATCAAAATGGTTAAATCTCCGAAGACAGGAGCCTATACTTTTAATGAGAGAATGGTTCCGAATGAAAAAGTGGATGATTTTTTCAAAAAATAAATTTCTTATCGGGTTATTCCGAATATAAAACCTCTTATTGATTATCAATAGGAGGTTTTTTTATCTTCTTCTTTTACTTATTCAAACATTTATTATATCTTTGTAGTTGTGTGACAGTTTATTAATAATAGATAGAATGGGAATATTTAGTTTTTTTTCAAAGGACAAAAAAGAAACATTGGATCAGGGACTTTTGAAAACCAAAGAAAGTGTTTTTGGGAAGATGGCCCGCGTGGTTGCCGGTAAATCGAAAGTTGACGATGAAGTTCTGGATAACCTCGAAGAAGTCCTGATTACTTCTGACGTAGGAGTTGAGACAACTTTGAAAATCATCGAAAGGATAGAAAAGCGTGCTGCGCGCGACAAATACATGAACACCAAAGAGCTAAATACTATACTTCGAGATGAAATAGCCGCTCTGCTTACAGAAAACAACTCTGATGACATGGAAAATTTTGATCTTAATACAGAGAAGAAGCCTTATGTTATTATGGTAGTAGGAGTAAATGGTGTAGGTAAAACAACAACTATCGGTAAGCTTGCCTATAAATTTAAAAAAGCAGGGAAATCTGTTTATGTTGGTGCTGCCGATACGTTTCGTGCTGCTGCAGTAGAGCAATTATCTATTTGGGGAGATCGAGTAGGCGTTCCGGTGATTAAGCAAAAGATGGGGTCTGATCCTGCCTCAGTAGCTTTTGATACATTAAGTTCTGCTGTTGCAAATAATGCAGACATAGTACTTATTGATACAGCTGGTCGTTTACATAATAAAGTTGGATTGATGAATGAGTTGGCTAAGATAAAAAACGTGATGAAAAAAGTTGTTCCTTCGGCACCGAATGAAGTTCTGCTTGTGCTTGATGGTTCTACCGGACAGAATGCATTTGAACAGGCTAAGCAGTTCACTTTGTCTACTGAAGTAACGGCAATGGCTATTACAAAACTTGATGGAACAGCCAAGGGGGGAGTTGTTATCGGAATATCCGACCAATTTAAGATTCCTATAAAGTATATAGGTTTAGGCGAAGGTATAGATGATCTACAAATATTCCGCAAGAAAGAATTTATTGATTCACTTTTTGGTAATTAATTTATGAAGGATAAGACGATAGATATTGTAACTATGGGATGTTCTAAGAATCTAGTTGATTCGGAGAAGTTAATGAGTCAGTTTAAGGAAAATGGTTACTTAGTGACGCATGATGCAAAAGAGATGAAAGGAGAAATCGCTGTAGTTAATACTTGTGGATTTATTGGCGATGCAAAGAAAGAATCTATAGATATGATTTTGAAATTAGCTCAAGCTAAAGACAAGGGAAGCCTTAAGCAATTATATGTTATGGGATGTCTTTCAGAACGTTATAAAGATGATTTAAAAAAAGAAATTCCTCAAGTTGATAAATTCTATGGAAAGTTTGATTGGGGTGGTTTGATTAAAGACCTTGGCATTATTAATCAAAAGAGTTATAAAAATGAGCGTGTATTGACAACACCGAAGCATTATGCATATTTGAAAATATCAGAAGGATGTGATCGTAAATGTGCTTATTGTGCTATACCTATTATTACGGGGCATCATGTATCGCGACCAATAGAAGATATTGTTGATGAAGTGAAATATCTCACAACTAAGGGCGTAAAAGAGTTCCAAGTGATAGCTCAGGAGTTGACTTATTATGGAATCGATTTGTATCATAAACAAATGATTTCTGAATTGATAGAGAAAATTTCTGATGTTCCCGGTGTTGAATGGATTCGTTTGCATTATGCATATCCCGCTCAGTTCCCCGTAGATCTATTACGCGTGATGCGTGAGAGAGATAATGTCTGTAAATACCTAGATATAGCCTTTCAGCATATCAGCAATAATATCTTGCAACGCATGCATCGGCATGTAACGAAAGAGGAAACGTATAAATTAATAAATCTAATACGTTCCGAAGTACCCGGAATTAATATTCGTACAACTTTGATCGTTGGTTTCCCCGGCGAGACGGAAGAAGATTTTGAAGAATTGGAGGCTTTTGTGCGCAAGACGAAATTTGATAGGATGGGGGCTTTTACCTATTCTGAAGAGGAGGGCACCTATGCTGCACTTCATTATGAAGATTCGATTCCTCAAAGTGTGAAACAGGCCAGGTTAGATAAATTAATGGATATTCAGGAAATTGTTTCCGCTGAATTGAATGAAACAAAAGTGGGACGAAAAATGAAAATAATCATAGACCGCCTTGAGGGTGAGTATTACGTAGGACGAACGGAATATGATTCGCCGGAAGTAGATCCGGAAGTGCTTGTTTTAAAAAATAATGGCGAATTATCTATCGGTGAATTCTATAATGCTGAGATTATAAGTTCAGACGATTATGACCTTTATGCTAAAATAATTTGAAAGATATAATGAATAACAAAGATTTTACATTAGAATTGGCAAAGAGATTAAAGCTTTCGACAAATGATACCTCAGATATGATGGCCAAATTGGTGTCATGTATGACTGATCAGTGGCAGTCCGGGAATGTAATATCTATTCAGACCTTTGGCAATTTTGAAGTGAGAAAAAAAAACGAGCGTGTTTCATTTCATCCATCTACCAAACAAAAAATACTGATTCCTCCAAAACTTATATTAACTTTTAAACCAAGTAATTATTTAAAAGGCAAATTGAAATAATCTTTCTAATATGGACGAAAAAATTACTATCCAAAATCTTATTGATATTTTAATTAATAATACCAGCATAAATAAAGAATATGCTGAGCATTTTGTGAAGGAGTTTTTTCAACTGATTGAAGAAACTTTAGAGAAAGAAAAGTATGTAAAGATAAAAGGATTCGGTACTTTTAAATTGATTGATGTAGAAAGTCGTGAGAGCATTGATGTTAACTCCGGAGAACGTTTTTTGATAAAGGAACATAAGAAAATTACGTTTATTCCTGATACAAGTTTACGAGATCTCATCAATCAACCATTCGCTCATTTTGAAACTGTGCCATTGAGAGATGATCTTGATCTTTCTAATATTGATACCGATGATGGTAAAGCAAAAGTTGAAGAGGAAAATGAAGAGGATGAAGATGTGGATGCAGATATGGTTGATAGCGAAGAATCTGTTGCAACTGAAAAAGAGGATGCTAAGGATAATATGGATGAAAAAAGAGGTGAAGATGAAGGTAAGGAATTTGTAAATATAGAAAAAAACAATTTAATTAGTACTCCCAATGCTAAATCAGAATTGGAATCTGATGAGAAAATTGATCTGGAATCAGTTAATAAATTAAAAGACAAGTCAAATGCTATAACAGAAGAAGTTGTAGAACAAGGAATAGAAAAAAAACAGGAAAATATAATTGGATCGGAAGAGAACGCTGAGAGGAAAACAGAGGAAGAGATTGATGCAAATGAGCAAAAGAAATCTGAAGTGCCAAAAACTTTAACTGACACGAAGAAACAATTAACTGCAGAAGAAATAATAGCTAATGAATTAAAAAAATCTAATAACTTATATCCGGCAAATCGTCACACTCATAAAACTACAAAAGTTACTCATTCTTATTTTCCGATTAAAATTCTAAAATATAAAATAGTAGTTGCTATTCTTTCTGTTTTACTATTGCTTAGCATATTTATTCCTCTTTTCTTTCCTGATTTTTTGATGAGTGCCTATGTTTCACTTAATATCAATCAAAAGTTTGTTCAAGAGAGAAAGGGAGGACCTAATGTCCCAAATATCATCGTTAAGTCGGATACGGCATTGGTTAATGCAATACGAAAAGCTGAAAATACAATAGCAATCAATGCTTTGCTGCATGCCGATTCTCTTCAACAGGATTCCTTATTAAGAATAAAAAATGAACAAACGATTGAAGATAAAAATTTAATGCCCTCGTTCAAACCCCAGAATTTAGTTAAGGCTGATTCTACATTATATAAAATAGTTGGAATAGAAGATGAATATATCTTGAAAGATGGTGAAACACTAACTTCTGTTTCTTTGCGTTATTATGGTACAAAATGGTTATGGCCATATATTGTAAAAAGTAATTCTGATATTATAAAACGTCCGAATCTTGTATATGGAGGAATGAAATTAAAGATACCAAAATTGGTGAGAAAGGTAATTAAATGATAAAACCTTATAAAAGTAATTTAATATAAAGCTTTAAAATCTTTTTTTAATAAAAATTAGTTGCTCTGATGGATTTAATAATTTACTTTTGAGATCGAAAATAGAAGAACTATTTTCAATAGCTTTATTTAAAATAATTAATAAAATAATATTTAGTATTTATGGCTGAATCTATTGATATCCGTGAGCTAAATGAACGGATAGAAAAACAAAGTGCTTTCGTTTCTAATCTTACGATGGGAATGGATCAAGTAATCGTTGGACAAAAACATTTAGTAGAATCTCTCCTTATCGGTCTGCTCTCTGATGGGCATGTTCTTCTTGAGGGTGTACCAGGATTGGCTAAGACATTAGCTATTAAGAGATTAGCATCATTGATTGATGCCAAGTATAGTCGTATACAGTTTACTCCAGATTTATTACCTGCCGATGTTACCGGTACTATGGTATATAGCCAGAAAGAAGAGTCCTTTAAAGTACAAAGAGGACCTATTTTTGCCAATTTTATATTGGCTGATGAGATAAATCGTGCTCCGGCAAAAGTGCAAAGTGCACTATTGGAGGCTATGCAGGAGCGTCAGGTTACCATTGGGAAAGAGACATTTGAACTTCCTAAACCATTTCTCGTTTTGGCTACAATGAATCCTATAGAACAAGAAGGTACTTATCAACTCCCTGAGGCTCAAGTTGATCGTTTTATGCTGAAAGTTGTTATTGATTATCCTAAGCTAGATGAAGAAAAACTGATAATCCGTGAAAATATAAATGGAAAGAAAATTGATGTAAAACCCGTGCTGAAAGCTGAAGAGGTTATTGAGGCACGTAAAGTTGTTCGTGAAGTTTATATTGATGAAAAGATTGAGCAATATATAGTTAATATAGTATTTGCCACACGTTATCCGGAGAAATATGATTTGAAGGATTTAAAGGGTATGATTAGTTTTGGTGGTTCTCCACGTGCTTCTATCAATTTGGCATTGGCTGCACGTACATATGCGTTTATCAAACGTCGCGGATATGTAATTCCTGAAGACGTTAGAGCTGTTGCTCATGATGTACTTCGTCATCGTATAGGTTTAACATACGAAGCAGAAGCTAATAATATGACTTCGGACGAGATTGTAAGTAAAATCTTGAATAAAGTTGAAGTACCTTAATAAGGTAGTATTTTATTAGAATGGAAACAAGTGAAATATTAAAAAAAGTTCGTCAGATAGAGATAAAGACGCACGGATTATCCAATAATATCTTTGCAGGTCAATATCATTCGGCCTTCAAAGGTAGGGGAATGTCTTTTTCTGAGGTACGTGAATACCAATATGGTGATGATATTCGCGACATAGATTGGAATGTAACGGCTCGATTTAATAGGCCTTATATTAAGATTTATGAGGAGGAGCGTGAATTAACAGTTATGTTGCTTGTTGATGTTTCCGGTAGTTTGGAATTTGGGACAATCAAGCAACTGAAAAGGGACATGGTAACGGAAATTGCAGCTACGTTGGCTTTTTCTGCTATCGAAAATAATGATAAGATTGGTGTTATCTTTTTCTCGGACAAGATAGAAAAATTTATACCTCCCAAAAAGGGGCGTAAACATATTCTTTTTATTATTCGCGAATTGATTGATTTTAAACCGGAGAGCAGAAAAACGGATATATGTTTGGTTTTGGAATATCTGACAAATGTGATGAAAAGACGGTGTACGGCATTTATCTTGTCTGATTTTATAGGCCATAGTGACTTTAAACAAGCACTTACTATAGCAAATCGCAAACATGATGTGGTGGCTGTGCAGGTTTTTGATCGTAGGTTGTGTGAACTCCCTAATATTGGTTTATTGAAGATAAAAGATGCTGAAACAGGTCATGAGCAGTGGATTGATACTTCTTCGGTAGCTGTCAGAAATGCTCATCATCAATGGTGGTTAAAAATGCAGGCAAAGTTGAAAGAAACTTTTACAAAAAGTAATGTAGATTCAGTATCTGTACGAACGGATCAAGATTATGTAATAGCTCTTATAAATTTGTTTGCTCAACGAAATTAACAGAAAAAATGAAAAGATATATTATTCTGATTACATTGTTTCTGTCTTTCTTTGGAAAGGCTGGGGCTCAATCTGTAACTGTAGAGGCAACGATTGATTCTCTGCAAATACTTATCGGACAACAGGCGAAAATCAAGCTTCAGGTTTCTATGGATGCCAAGCAGAAGGCTATTTTCCCAGCATTTAATGATACGATAGTCAGTGGCGTAGAGGTAGTGGATATATCTAAACCAGATACAACATTCTTGAATAACGGAAAACGTATTTCTGTTCAAAAAGTATATACCGTAACGTCGTTTGATTCTGCTTTGTACTATTTACCTCCTATGTATGTGGATATTAGTGGAAAAATTTATAAATCAAAAGCTTTAGCTTTAAAAGTCTTTTCGATTCCAGTGGATACAGTTCATTCTGAGCGTTTTTATGGTCAGAAAACTATTATGAAGACTCCTTTTGTTTGGAAAGATTGGTATGGATTGATAGCATGTTCTTTTTTTGCATTACCTTTATTAGGTCTACTTATCTATTTGATTATACGTTTAGGTGATAACAAGCCAATAATAAGGAAGGTTAAAGTTGAGCAGAAATTACCCCCTCATCAAACTGCTTTAAAGGCGATGCAACGTATAAAACAAGAGAAGTCATGGGAAAAAGGAGAGCCAAAGGAATATTATACGGAATTGACTGATGCTATTCGTACCTATATTAAGGATCGTTTTGGCTTTAATGCTTTAGAAATGACTTCGTCTGAGATATCTGAACGATTGTTGGATTTTGAAGATAAGGAAGCGATTAAAGATTTAAATTCTCTTTTTGAAATGGCTGATTTAGTAAAGTTTGCCAGGCATAATCCTCAGATTGACGAAAACGATGCAAATCTCATAAATGCTATCGATTTTATCAATGAAACTAAGAAGATTGATGATGAAGATGTAAAAGATCAACCTACAGAAATAACTATTGTTGAAAAAAGGCCTCTACGTACAAAGATTATGTTGATTATAGGAATAACAATTCTTTCTGTAGCTATAGTTACAAGTTTTATTTATATTGGTTTTCAACTTTATGATTTTTTTGAGTAGATTTGATTTTGTGAATAATAATTTATTATATGAATTGCCTGAATCAAAAGAAGATGGCATAGAAATTTAATTATAAATTGAATGGTATTTGCTAATTTTGGATATTTGTTTTTGTTGTTGCTTCTTATACCTTATATAATATGGTATATTTTGAAACACAAAAAATCTGAAGCATGTCTTCAGATTTCGGATGCGCGTGTTTATGCAAATACGCCGAAAAGTTATAAGAATTATTTGTTGCATGCTCCGTTCTTGTTGCGAATTCTTGCATTTATAATGATCATTATAGTGATTGCGCGTCCACAATCTACAAATAGTTGGAAGAATAGTAATATCGAAGGTGTGGATATAATGTTGGCAATTGATGTTTCGACAAGTATGTTGTCCGAAGATTTAAAACCTAACAGATTGGAGGCCGCTAAAGATGTGGCTGCAGCTTTTTTAAATAGCCGGCCTAACGATAATATAGGTATTACATTGTTTGCAGGTGAATCTTTTACGCAGTGCCCGCTAACTGTAGATCACGCTGTTCTTTTGAATATGATTCATAATATTAAATGTGGACTCGTGGAAGATGGTACAGCAATCGGTATGGGTATTGCTAACGCTGTTTCACGCTTAAAGGATAGTAAGGCTAAGTCTAAAATTATTATCTTACTAACTGATGGGACGAACAATCAGGGAGATATATCTCCTTTGACTGCAGCAGAGATAGCCAAGAGCTTCGGTATCCGTGTTTATACTATCGGTGTTGGAACTAATGGGACAGCTCCTTATCCCGTAACTGTAGGAAGTACAGTGCAATATATAAATATTCCGGTTGAGATAGATGAAAAAACCTTGACCCAAATTGCCGCTACTACGGATGCAGATTACTATAGAGCAACAAGTACTTCGAAATTAAAGGATATTTATAAAGAAATAGATAAATTAGAGAAGACGAAGTTGAGCGTAAAGCATTTCACGAAGAGGGAAGAGCGATATCAACCCTTTGCTCTTGTTGCTTTTTTATGTGTGTTACTTGATCTATTATTGAGTAATTCAATACTTAAGAGGAAACCATAATTATTTATTAGGTTATAAAGTATAATTAGTTAAAAATATAGAAGATGTTTCGATTTGAAGAACCTGCATATTTGTATTTGTTGATACTATTACCTCTATTGGCAATTTTTTATTATTATTCCAACTATAGAAAAAGGAAGGCTATTAAACGTTTTGGCGATCCAACTTTAATGGCTCAATTGATGATTGGGGTGTCTAAGTATCGCCCATATGTTAAGTTTTGGTTAATATGGGTAGCAATCGGACTTTTTGCCGTATTATTGGCTAGACCGCAATTTGGTTCTAAGTTGGAAAGTGAAAAACGTAAGGGGGTTGAAGCTATTATCGCACTTGATATATCTAATTCTATGTTAGCTCAAGATGTAAAACCTAGTAGATTGGAAAAGGCGAAAATGATAGTTTCGAGATTAGTTAGCAAAATGGATAATGATAAAATAGGTATGGTGGTTTTTGCAGGAGATGCATTTACTCAACTACCTATTACAACTGATTATGCTTCTGCACAAATGTTCCTTACATCTATCAATCCGTCCTTGATTTCTAAACAAGGCACAGCAATTGGACAAGCGATAAGTCTTGCTACGCATAGTTTTACGAATCAAGAGGGAGTAGGGCGTTGCATTATTTTGATTACTGACGGCGAAAACCATGAGCCAGGAGTTGAAGAGGCTATAAGTGAGGCAACCAGAAAAGGTATTAAGGTTAATGTTTTGGGAGTTGGTTTACCAGATGGTGCTCCGATACCTATTCAAGGTACGAATGATTATCGTCGTGATAAAAATGGTAATGTTATTGTAACACGCTTGGATGTAGGAATGTGTGAGTCAATAGCCAAAGAAGGAAAGGGTATTTATGTTCGTGTTGATAATACAGATGATGCTCAGCGGGCTATTAGCAAAGAGATAAATAATATGTCAAAGAAAGATGTAGAATCAAAAGTTTATACAGATTATGATGAACAGTTTGAATCTATAGCATGGATGATATTACTTTTATTAGTAGTTGAAACTCTGATTATGGAGCGTAGAAATCCGTATTTAAAAAGCATTAATTTGTTCTCTAAAAAAAATGATTATGTGTAAGCCGAAAACTAAATATTTATTATTCATCTTTTCCTTATTTCTTGTAGGCGGAATTTCAGCGCAAAAAGCTGAGCGCAATTACATACGAAAAGGTAACCGGTTGTTTAAAGATAGTACTTATGTGGACGCAGAAGTGAATTATCGGAAGGCTTTGGACGTTAATCCGAAATCGACAGTATCTATGTATAACTTGGGTGATGCGTTAAGTGAGCAAAAGAAGTTTAAGGATGCCATGACTGAATATGTGGCAGCTAGTAAAATAGAAAAAGGTAAGAAGAAATTGTCGCAAATATATCATAATATGGGTGTATTATTTCAATCGGCAAAGGAATATGCCAAAGCTGTTGATGCTTACAAAATGTCTTTGAGAAACAATCCTTCTGATAATGAGACTCGCTATAATTTAGCGTTAGCTATGAAAATGTTGAAACAACAACAAAATCAGAAGAATAAAAAAGACAATAAAAAGGACAATAAGAAAGATCAAAAGAAA
>Ga0172377_10002838_pt1 | contig 17788 bp, 15 predicted proteins | sample Pumphouse3metaG_FD_119749 | JGI IMG/M metagenome (GOLD analysis project Ga0172377, IMG submission 119749) | Leachate microbial communities from a municipal landfill in Southern Ontario, Canada - Pumphouse #3 metaG | ecosystem: Engineered > Solid waste > Landfill > Unclassified | place: Canada...
ATGCGATAGCTCTTGAACTCAGCTTCCATCTGTTCATTGGCTTCCTTCAGCTTAGCTTCAAACCACGTTGTGGCGATGCGGTTCTCTTCAGGTTGTGGGATGTCAGCAGTCTCCCAGCCATAGACTAACCTGAACGCATTCCAGATCTTGTTATTGAAGTTGCGTCCTTGTTCGCAAAGACTCTCGTCGAAGAGGATATCATTGCCGGCAGGAGCCGAAAGCATCATGCCCATGCGTACACCGTCGGCACCATACTTCTCAATAAGCATCAATGGGTCTGGCGAATTGCCGAGACTCTTACTCATCTTGCGGCCGAGACTGTCGCGGACAATACCTGTGAAATAGACGTGCTTGAAGGGGAATGTGCCACGATATTCGTAGCCAGCCATGATCATACGTGCTACCCAGAAGAAGATAATGTCCGGTCCTGTCACCAAATCAGATGTAGGATAGTAATACTTAATCTCTTCGTTGTCTGGGAAATTGACACCGTCGAACACGGACATTGGCCAAAGCCAAGATGAGAACCATGTATCCAAACAATCGCTCTCTTGTTCCAAATCCTCAGCTTTGAGTGCTGGATTCTTCTGCTGTGCAAGTCTAAAGGCTTCTTCTGCTGACTCGGCGACTACATAGTCATTCTTGCCTTGGGCGTCCTTGAAGAAGTAAGCCGGTATTCTGTGTCCCCACCAGAGCTGTCGAGAGATACACCAATCCTTGATGTTCTCCAACCAATGGCGGTAAGTGTTCTTGTATTTCTTAGGATAAAACTCAATGTCGTCGTTCATCACGGGATCCAAGGCGAGGTCAGCGAAGTGCTGCATCTTAAGGAACCACTGTGTCGAAAGCTTTGGTTCGATTGGCACCTTGGTGCGTTCGGAGAATCCAACTTTGTTGTCATAGTCCTCAACCTTTTCCATGAGGCCAGCTGCCTGAAGGTCTTTGGAGATTTCTACACGCACATCCATGCGGTCCTGACCAACGTATAGGCCAGCTTCCTGAGATATTGTACCGTCGGCGTTGAAGATGTCAATTGTTTGCAATCCGTGCTTCAGTCCAAGCGCATGGTCGTTGATGTCATGGGCGGGAGTGACCTTCAGGCAACCTGTACCAAACTCAATGTCCACATAGTCGTCTTCGATGACACGAATGGTACGACCTACTAGTGGCACGATGACGTGCTTGCCTTTGAGCCATGTGTTCTTCTCGTCGTTGGGATTGATGCACATTGCGGTATCACCCATGATGGTCTCGGGACGTGTGGTGGCCACTACTGCATAGTAACCCTTCTCGTCTTGATGCATAACGTTGGCCTCAGACAGGCGCACAATGCTTGCCTGATCCTCTGGTGCCACGTAATATTTGAGATAATATAGCTTTGAATGCTCATCCACATAAATTACCTCCTCATCTGAGAGGGCAGTCTGTGCTTTTGGATCCCAGTTCACCATGCGCACGCCACGATAGATAAGGCCTTTGCGATAGAGATCCACGAAGACATGGATCACACTCTTTGAGCGCGTCTCGTCCATCGTAAATGACGTACGATCCCAGTCGCACGAGCAACCGAGCTTGCGAAGTTGCTTCAAGATGATACCGCCATGCTCGCGCGTCCAGTCCCAGGCATGTTCCAGAAACTCATCACGAGAGAGGTCGTTCTTCTTGATACCTTGCTCGGCCAACTTGTTCACCACCTTAGCTTCGGTGGCGATAGAGGCATGGTCGGTGCCGGGCACCCAGCAGGCATTCTTGCCTTCCATGCGAGCGCGGCGCACTAGTATATCTTGTATGGTGTTGTTAAGCATGTGTCCCATGTGGAGCACGCCAGTGACGTTGGGCGGTGGGATGACTACCGTGTAAGGCTCACGGCTATCTGGCTTGGAACTGAACAGTTTATGGTTCAGCCAATATTCGTACCACTTCGACTCTACTTCCTTGGGGTCATACTTAGTTGCTAATTCCATTTATCTTTTCTTTTATACCTGAATCACATTATAAAAACCCTGCAAATTTACGCAATTTACGGCTAAAAGAAGTAACTTTGCATCAAAATAATAATCAAGTGCACACACGTAAAGAGAAGTTGGCGGCCATTGGTCGGCTCCTTGACATACAACACAGGCTACGAAAGGAATGTCCCTGGGATAAGAAACAGACTTTTGATAGCCTACGCCCCAATACCATAGAAGAAGTTTTTGAACTCGCCGATGCATTGATTCGACAGGACCATCACGAGATCATGAAGGAGTTGGGAGACGTGATGGAGCACGTGATGTTTTATTCGATTATCGGCGAAGAGGACAAGGAATTCGACATCGCCGATGTGTGCCATCAGCAGGCAGACAAACTGATGTTCCGTCATCCGTTCATCGATTGGAACAAGGATGAAGGTGAGTGGGGCATTGACAACGAACCTTTTACGGTCCAAAATCCCGAGATGCGCATAAACGCACAGGGCCAGGCGGTCTATCGCAGTGATGACACGACCAATGAGGACCACCCTGAAACTGCCTCCGAAGTGGAGCAGACATGGGAGCAAATCAAGCAGAAGGAACGCGATGGCAACGAGAGTGTACTGAGCGGTGTGCCCGCTTCGCTTCCCTCTATCATCAAGGCCTATCGCATTCAGGACAAGGCTCGCAATGTGGGCTTTGACTGGGAGAAACGCGAGGAAGTTTGGACCAAAGTGCACGAAGAGCTGGGTGAGCTAGAGGCTGAGTTGGAACGTGGCGACAAGGAACGCTCGGAACATGAGCTCGGCGACTATCTTTTCAGTATCATTAATGCTGCACGACTCTATCGGCTCAACCCCGACAATGCCCTAGAGCATACCAATCGCAAGTTTATCTCTCGTTTCAACTACATCGAGGAGCAGGTCAAGACTTCGGGTCGTGAACTCTGCGACCTGACGCTTCGTGAGATGGATGCGCTTTGGAACGAGGCAAAGACAAAAGAGAAACAATCAAACGAATAGCTATGAAGAAGTTTACAGTGGGACTAAAGGCCATCGTTGCCGTTTGCATTTCGGTGGCATTTCTTCTTTTCACGGGCTGCAACGGCCAGAAAAGTAAGTCTGCCGAAGTAGATGCAGACTCTATAACGGTAGACGATGCCGCAACGGATACGACTATTTATGGCACATGCGGAGAGGGCACGGCGATGCACTCCCTTGAGCTTATCACTGATACTGGCGATACATTGCAGTATATGATTGGCGAGAATGCCGACGGACGTCAAGACGTGCAAGGCGGACTGCTCGTAGGAGACCGCATGGCAGTGATCGAGGGTGCCTCCTTAGACGGCGAAAAGTCAACTAAAAAGATTATCAATCTTACAACCTTGCAAGGCAAATGGTTGAGCCTGGACAAGAACTTTGAGATACAAGAGGGTGGTGTGGTGAAGTCAAATGTCAAGGCAGAGAGTAAGCCCTGGACGAGTTGGAAGATCCTAAATGGACGGCTTTTGCTCAATAAAGATACGTTTGATATCGTTAAACTCGGCAACGATTCTCTCTATTTGGAGAACCGGGTGGGCATCTTCGCCTTCAAGCGCCCTTGATTTAAGATTGGGCTCGAGGTTTGATGGAACCCTTTAGGATACATATCCTTGGTTGTGGCAGTGCCCTGCCTACGATGAAGCACTTTGCTTCGGCGCAGGTAGTGGAGATTCGTGGAAAGTTTTTTATGGTCGATTGCGGTGAGGGAACGCAAATTCAACTACGACGTTCTCATGTTGGTTTCACCAAGATCCAGGCTATCTTCATCTCTCATCTCCATGGCGATCACTGTCTTGGAATCATCGGTCTCATATCTACTTTTGGCATGTTGGGGCGTACTGCCACACTTCATATCTATGCACATGAGGACCTGGGGCCTCTGCTCAATGACATGTTACAGATGTTTTGTCCCCATCTCGATTTTTCTGTTGAGTTTCATGCCATCAATACGACACAACAATCCGTCATTTTTGAGGATCGAAGTCTGACCGTAGAGACCATTCCGCTCCAACATCGCATGCCATGTTGTGGTTTCCTTTTCCGTGAGAAGCCTACGTTGCGGCACATTCGTCGTGATATGATAGACTACTACGGGATACCCAATTATCAAATCAACAATATCAAGAACGGTGCTGACTGGGTTACGTCCGATGGCGAAACTATTGCCAACGAGCGACTGACTAGCCCGGCTGATGCCCCCCGCAGTTATGCATATTGTAGCGATACACGCTACATTTCTTCTTTGCATAGCCGCCTTGAGGGCGTTAACGTGCTCTATCATGAGTCAACCTATGATGAAGCCAGTGCCGAGCGTGCTAAACTCTACTATCATTCCACTTCTACACAGGCAGCTACTGTGGCCCGTGATGCTCATGTTGGTCTTCTTCTTTTAGGTCACTTCAGTGCCCGATATGACAATGAACAGGGTATCCTTGCCGAGGCAAAGGCCGTCTTCCCCAACTCCATGCTAGCCAATGAGGGCTTAGTTGTGGAGGTGTAAAATTTCACCTTTTAATTCTTGCGATATTATTTTACATGCGAAAGCTGCCCTTTGGCAGTGCGTTTAGGCCGTAAACGCACTGCGATTAGTATCTAAACGCAACGCGTTTACGGCTCTATCGCAGTGCCATTCGGCATCTATCGCAATGCGTACTCTATCTAATACTATTTTCATGGACGATTGATGCACCAATCGCACCGTTTTGTCGATTTCTTGGCACATACAGAATAGGCGAGAAAGGCTCCTTTCGTACTAATGACATGAACAATTGTTTACATTTTAAAATCAATTAAAGGGAAGGGGGAATGGTCAGGAAATATTATTTATATAAGATTATTCAGCTAGTCGAAAGTATATTTTTCCAATTCAAAATCAGCTCGGAAATGTATTTATTCTCATTCGAAAGATGAGTCTAATTAGGTTTCATTAAATAGTATTAATGAGGTCATACCTTATGATTAGTATTCAGAAAAATATACGACATATTCCTTTGAACTCAGAAAATAAGTAGTATCTTTGCGATGATTAATATTCATCTTAACGCATTAGAAAGTATGATTTGGACTATTATCATTGGCATAGTATCTGGAATGCTAGCCAGTAGAATCATGGGACATAAAGGACAGGGTTGCTTGGTTGACTTGCTTATCGGATTGGTAGGAGGTTTTGTAGGTGGCAATGTTTTGGGTTGGCTCGGCGTTGAGTGGCATGGTGTCATTGGACAGATTGGCACTGCTATCTTGGGTGCAGTCATCGTGCTGTGGCTCTGGTATAAAATCGTGAAATAAGGTATCTAATATTGTATGATTATACGACTTCGGCGACAGTTTTTGTTGACTCTGCTCGTAATGGCGGCTATTGTCGTCAAAGCGCGGGTTTGGACGGCTGAGGATGTGCCCATGGTGCATCTCCAGGACAGAAACAGATATGTCACAGACCCCGACAACCTGCTATCAACACAGATGCGCGATTCTGCTGACATCTATCTGAGTAGATTAAATGAAGAGTGTGGGGTACAGACGGTATTTGTTGTCGTTGGACGTGTGAAGGAGGGTGATCCTTTCCGAATGGCACAAGATATAGGTAACAACTATGGTGTTGGTACAAAGAAGGATCGTCGAGGTCTGGTCATTGTGATTGCGGTGGAAGACCGGCGATACTTTATCGCCCCGGGCAAGGGACTTGAAGGTGAACTTACCGATGTGGAAAGTGATGATATAGCACGTGCCTGTATCGTGAGGTATATGAAAATCAATAACATCGATCAGGCAGTACTGCAAACTTCCAAGGCTATATACAATAAGATAAAGTCGGGGCGCACGGGCATTGATGCTGTCGATAACCATGGAAAGGTCTCCAAAGACGACTGGTCGTCCATCATTTTCCTTCTTGTATTTTTCTTCGGTGCACCTATATTCATGTTCATTCGCTTTGTTCTCGAAATATTTGGTATCGTCAAAAAAAGACCAAATAGGAACAATCGTCGCCACAACAATCATGATGATTGGTTTCCACCGTTCATCTTCGGTGGTGGCGGAGGATTCGGAGGTGGTTCCATTGGCGGCAGTTTCGGTGGCGGAAGCTTTGGCGGAGGCGGTGCCGGTGGTGGATGGTAAGTAATTGATAATAATAATTTAAACTATAGATTGATATGAAAAAAGGAAATCAAGTTCTTTGGATTGTTGTAGCTCTTGTGGTACTCCTTGGTTTTGGAGGTTGCGGGGCATACAATAGCATGGTCTCCAAGCAGGAGTCGGCTACCACGGCTTTGGCCGATGTGCAAGCTACTTATCAGCGTCGTGCTGACCTTATCCCCAACTTAGCTAAGACAGTTCAGGCTTATGCCAAGCATGAACGCGAGACGTTCGAGGCTGTTACAAAGGCTCGTGCAGCTGTGTCACAGATCAAGCTCGATGCAGATAATCTTACTCCGGAGAAGTTGCAGCAGTTCCAAGCCGCACAGGGCGATCTAACTCAAGCCTTGAGCCGACTGATGGTGGTTGCCGAAAGCTATCCCGAACTTAAGGCTAGCGAGAACTTCAAGAGTCTCCAGATTCAGTTGGAAGGCACGGAAAATCGCATCAATGAGGCGCGTCAAAAGTACAATCTGGCCGTTCAGGACTACAATCAGGATGTTCGCACATTCCCGAATGTGATCTTTGCTGGTGTGTTTGGGTTTGAGCGTATGGCCAAGTTTGAAGCAGCTACAGGTGCAGAGAAGGCTCCTGAGTTGAACTTCAATTAATTCTAGCTGATAATAGCCTAATATGGGGGGGATGGTTCTCTCGCAATATATCATTCGAGGGAGCAAACCTTACCTAAATATGGAACCTATTACTCACATTGATGTTTGAGCTGTTTTTAGCTAAGAACATTTAAATCTCAAGTGAGAAAATGCTTTTAGCTCCAAAGAGGCGGTATCCATAAGTGCGGTGCGGAAGCACCGGGGAAATCAAAGTAGTAATAATTAAGCCCTGAAAGGGCGACATTGTTAAAATGATGTCGCCCTTTCAGGGCTTTTTAGTTGTATGACCGTATTGGTTCCCAGTGCTCACGCACTGGGTTGGCTGATGTCCCCCCCCTTGGGGGCTAGTCATGTTTTCCTTTATTATTTCTTTAGTTGTTCCACTTCCTCTAACCACATTGTGGCAACTGCATCGGACGGCATGCGCCAATCGCCACGAGGGCTGAGGCTAACAGAACCGACCTTCGGCCCGTCGGGTAGGCAAGAACGCTTGAACTGCTGTGCGAAGAAGCGACGGCAGAAGGTACCCAACCAATGTATAATGGTGTCATCGTCATAATGAGTAGCCACAATAGATTGATTTTGGAAGGCTTGCTGTGCCAACATGAAAATCTTTGCAGGACTGAACCCATGGCGCAAGAAATAATAAAGGAAGAAGTCATGTAGTTCATACGGACCAACCAGATCCTCAGTCTTTTGCGTGATATTGCCCATGTCGTCCGCGGGAATCAGCTCAGGCGATATTGGTGTGTCGACGATGTCGAGCAACATAGCCGTTGTTGCTTCGTCGACAGTCGAGGCGACATAGCGTACAAGATAGGTAATCAATGTCTTGGGGACAGATGCGTTCACGCCGTACATTGACATGTGGTCTCCATTGTAAGTGGCCCATCCTAAAGCTAATTCGGAGAGGTCGCCAGTACCAATAACCATACCGTTAAGTTCATTGGCAAGGTCCATAAGTATCTGTGTGCGCTCCCTTGCCTGAGAATTCTCGTAGGTAACGTCGTGCATGGATGGGTCGTGGCCAATATCTTCAAAGTGCTGGTTTACGCTCTTCACGATGCTAATCTCCTTAATCGTCACCCCAAGTCGCTGCATCAGTGCTATGGCATTGTCGTATGTACGGTCGGTGGTTCCGAAACCAGGCATTGTCACGCCAACGATGTCGCGACGGTTGCGCTTCAATTTGTCCATGGTCTTGACGCACACAAGAAGTGCAAGGGTAGAGTCGAGTCCTCCGCTTACACCGATAACTACGGTCTTGGAATGAGTGTGGACGATGCGTTTAGCCAGTCCCATGACCTGTATGCCGAAGATTTCCTCGCAGTTACGCGCCATATCACCGGCGGAAGGGATAAAAGGATGGGCATTTACATGCCGTTCGAGAGTGAAGTCACGTGATTGACCTTGTTCCAATTCGACTATGTGTGCGCGGTCAATAGTTACCACGTGCTGGGCATTCGTAAAGGTAGTATTGTTGCGACGGTCATTTCTTAGGCTCTCGATGTCAATCTGAGCCGTCAGCATCTGACTCTCCATGGAGAAGCGATTGCCCTCGGCGAGTTGACGTCCATTCTCGTAAATCATAGCCTTGCCGCCATAAACGAGGTCCTGGGTGCTTTCTCCGAAGCCTGCACTGCTATACACATAGCCGCTGATCGTGCGTGCACTTTGCTGTGCGAGAAGACTTTTCAGGTAGTCATGTTTTCCAATCATCTCGTCGCTTGCAGAGAGATTGAAGATGATGTCGGCACCTGCCAGTGCAAGGTTGTTGCTTGGAGGTGCGGGAGCCCATACGTCCTCACATATCTCCACACCAAAGACAGCCCCATCACCTGTGCGAAACAGCTGTGGCTCGGGTGATACCACACCGCAGTATCCGGCGTAACGGATAGCCGTTGGATGCAGATCTTGTGCTGAAGTGAACCACCTTTTCTCGTAGAACTCATCGTAGTTGGGCAAGTAAGTCTTTGGAACGATGCCTACAATCTTGCCGTGCTGCATCACGATAGCACAGTTCATGAGTATATCACCCACTGCTATGGGGGCGCCAATAATACAGATGATGTCAAGCTGACGAGTGAAATCCAGCAGACGCATCACACCATTTTCTGCGGCGTCTAAAAGCAACTGCTGTCTGAAAAGGTCCTGACAGGTGTATCCCGTCACACTTAACTCAGGGAAAACGATGATGCTTACGCCCTGACCTTCAGCCTGCGCGATGAGCGACTCTATCTGTTTTACGTTAAATCGACAGTCAGCCACCTGCACGGTTGGTACAGCACTAGCCACCTTTATAAATCCGTAGTTCATAGTCTTAATAGTTTAATATGGTAAAACTGAGCCGTTGGGCATATTCGTTGATGTGATATTTCACTTTATTGTTACCATTGTCGCACCATAACCATATTCTTGGAAGGAAGCGTCTTGGAAAGTATAGTTTTTATATTTGTAGCGCAACTCATTGATAATAGCTTTGCGTAGCACGCCCTCACCTTTGCCATGGATGAAAACCAGCTTCTGTCCGGGCTTGTCGGCATACTGTGCCAGTGTGTCAATGAAGACTTTGAGCTGATAGTTGAGTATCTCGCCGGGTTTCATCCCGCGCGTAAAATCGAGTATCTGCTCAGCGTGGAGGTCTATCACCATGGTATCGTCGAGCTCGCGATGGCGAATATATGGCGAACTCTTCTTGTTGCCTTTGCTCTGGTCATCGGCGTAGCGACGCACCAGTTGCTCACGTTGAGCTGAGGTGGCTTGCTGTCCTTGAGGCTTCACCTGTGACTCATCCTTCTGCATGGCTTGCTGCAACTGCTTGGCATCAATGTTTCCCGGGCGGGGCAGTTTGTCGGCCTCGATAATCGTAAAGAGCAGAGCTGGCTCGTCAAAGAATGGGTTTACACGGAAGGAATTGGCCTTGAAGAAACGCACAGGCTCTATTCGCACGGTCGTATCGACAGTGGGCTTAAGCATGAAAGGTTGTTCGCGCTTGTAAGCCAACAACTGTACATTCACCTTTGTCATGGCATTCAAGTCATCGATGCCCACCTCACCAAGGCTAGTCTTCGCGTTTGGCTCTACCTCGTTGTCCCATTTCACGGTCCACAAACCGTCATCGGCGGTGGCGCAGACAAACCGTATGAAGTAATTGCAATCATTGATGAGGAACATCTCGAAACGAGGCTGGTCGGGCGTGCCACTATCTGACGGTACAAAAGCGAGATATGCGGAGAGTAGGTTACCACCCTTGCGCTCCTGTGGCTTCTGACGGAAGGTTACGGGTTTGGCTATGTCCACCATGTCTTCCACTGTCATGTCCACAGTCTCTTCTTGCCCTTCGTGCAGCATGGCACTCAGCGATCGACTCTGCGGCTGGTTCTGGAGAGGGTTGCCCGACTTGTCTTTCTTCTGGTCAATAACTTTTGTTATGCTATAGTCCTCGCCCTGTTCTAAGACTACATCGTGAATGCTCACGGGTATTTGGAAGCCGTCTTCGTCTTCCACGAGTACTATATTGTTACCATTGAAGCCAGCGACCTTTCCTCCGCCGACATCATTAAGGAACCTTACTTTATCTCCTATTCTCATATTATGTAGTGCTTTAATCAGTTGTGAACTTTATAGGGGTTTCATTTTAGCTAGTTACTCTAAGCGTGAATCAATTTGAATTACATCGTGAATCAATTTGAATCACTCAGTAATCTAATCTGAATCACCCTCTGAATCAAATTGAATCATGAGGCCATTGATGGCCTGTGGGCATCCCACTGCCACTTAAGGGATGAGCAAACTCGAATCTCCGTAGCTCAAAAAGCGGAAGTCATGGGCTAGTGCATAGTCGTAGACCTTATGCCAGTCGCCCTTTAGAAATGCGCTGACTAGCAACAGCAAGGTACTCTGAGGTTGGTGAAAATTGGTGATGAGCATCTTCACGATCTTATAGGTATAGCCTGGAGCGATGATAATCTGCGTGCTTGAGTGGAGTGCCTCGATATTGTCGCGGTCGAGATAGTCGAGGATTTGCTGTAGCGATTGTGCCACAGTGACTGTCTGTCTGTCTATGATAAGCAGACCTTCTTCGTCGTGAGGTAAGTCGTAAGGCTCCCATTGGTTCACATGTAAGTCGTTTTCGGAGGCATCAGGATTGGCGACTAGTTTGGCGCCCATATAGTATAGGCTCTCCAAAGTGCGCACGCTGGTAGTGCCGACGGCGATGGCCGAACAGTCGTGAGCCAGTAATTGCTCAATGGTGTGACGATGCACCACGATGTATTCGGAGTGCATGGCATGGTCTTCGATCTTTTCAGACTTCACCGGTTTGAACGTTCCAGCACCGACATGGAGGGTCACCTCATCACGTTGTATGCCACGCTCGTCGATGGCCGCCAACACATCATCGGTGAAATGCAGCCCAGCGGTGGGGGCAGCGACACTCCCTTTAATCTTGGAGTACACTGTCTGATAAGTTGTCTTGTCACTCTCCTCAGACTTACGGTTGAGGTATGGTGGAATGGGTAGCTCTCCCACGGCCTCCAATATCTCGGCGAAGCTCACCTGACAGTTGTCCCACTCGAAATCGACCCAGTAGTTTGTGCCGCCACTCTGTTCCTTGGTCTTGGTGCGATCCATGGTGGCGGTCAGTGTAAGATGATGCCCTTTGATCTCGAAGTCGCGCTTCAGGGAGCCTTCCTTCCATTTTTTCAAGTTGCCCACCATGCAGAGCCAACTGCATTGCTGGGTCGTTTGGAACATCTGTTCGTAATTGGCAGGCAGAGTGGGTTCCATGAGAAAGACCTCAATGAGCGCGCCCGTCTCCTTGCGAAAGTGCATGCGTGCATAGATGACACGCGTATTATTATATACCATCAGCGCGCCTGAAGGCAGATGCTGGGGTAGGCTATAGAAGATGTCATCGGACACCTTGCCATTGTTGTAAATCAGAAGTTTGCTATGGTCGCGCCGGGCTAGTGGAAACTTGGCGATGCGCTCATCGGGAAGTTCATAATTGTAATCAGAAATGCGAATATGTTTTGTATCCATTATTATTTGAATATTGTGTCCCCGTGTGTCAGAACACAGACAGTGAAGCCATCACGGCTACAGTTAGAATAGTCATTAACACCAACATCACTACGTCGATGTCGATGGTGGAGTAACCGGTTTTGGTGTATTGAGAAGAAATATAATTAATCTTAGGACTAATCTTATAATAGAATTTATAGAATGCGAAATAGGCGAGTGTACCCACCATTGCACCCCATAGCCATCCACTTAGTACGTCGGATGGATAATGAACGCCAAGATAAAGACGTGTCCAACCATTGAGGATAGCCCAAAGAACAAGGGTGCTATTCAGCAGACGGTTTCGAACAAGCAGACTGAAAAACACGGCGATAGCCATGGTGTTGGCAGAGTGAGAAGAAAAGAAGCCATAGTCAGAACCTCCTCGATAACCTGCTACGATGCTGACGGCATATTTAAAAATAGGGTCTTCGGTTGGACGCCATCGGGCAACAAAGGGCTTGATGATAGCATCATTAATTCCTCCGGACAACAGATAGCAGCACAGTGCGCAACTAATAATGAGGAAGATCTGTGACATCTTCTCGTTGTTTTTCACGACGAGATAGAACAGGGCAAGGTACAATGGCACCCATGTCAGGCCATTAGTGAGTAGCATGACGAAGTGGTCAAGGAACAAAGAGTCGCTCCCATTGAACCACAGTAGCAGTTGTTGATCGAGTGCTATCAGGCTGTCTGGCATTGCATAGAGGTATAATCAGATCTTTTCCAAATTCCGAGATGGTATCCATCCCTCTCTACCATCGGATAGTTGTACACCACACCAACCTGCCATTGAACTGTCAGAAACTTCAACTCGAGTACCTTCGTGCAGTACGAAAGCATCCGCGGCATTCTGTACGGGTGTCTTTTTTACCGAGATTGATGGCGAAATGACAATTGCTCCGGTATCATTGGTGATGGCTTCGTGCTGCGACCATGCAAAGAGGGTGGCCAGAGCAAAGACAAGAAGAAACGTCGCGGCTCCAAAAAAGCCCACCTTTCGCAATGTCATCTGTGGCCCAAATAGATAGACCAACATCAGTATGAGAGCCAAGGTGATAGCTATGATGCTAATTGTAGCCCAGGTATCCGCACTGGTGAGGTTGATTAGGCTGCGATACCACGTTGCAAACACCACCTCACTCTGGGGAACTATCTTATCGATTGTTTTGCTACGAGCGAACTGCAAGTTAAAGTTGATGTCCTTATCGCCTGGTGACAAGCGATGAGCGCGCTCGTAAGCGAGGATGGCTTGGGCCAAACTGTCAGATCTAAAGTATGCGTTGCCGAGATTATAGTATATCTCTGGCGACACACTATTACGCAGTAGACCCTTATAATCGGTGATGGCTTGCTGGAAATTTCCTTTCTTATAGGCTGCGTCCCCGTTGTCCTTGGTGAGCGCAGAGGAAGGGAGAGGCAGCAAAACCCATGCAAGGACGAGGAGAACTATCCTCGTCCAACGATCGATGCGAATATAGTTTTGAACTCTTGTCATGATCAATGCTTCTTTTTCATTACGTCCTCTATCTCGGTAATCGCAGTAATGGCAGCGAGATAGGTACGCTCCATGTTTCCTGCGGGGTCTCCGGGGGCGTAGCGCTCGAACTCACATTCGTCAAGGGCTGAGATGAATTTGGAGATGGTCTCTTCAGGAATGGCATGCTTTGCGAACGTGCCAGTGATGTTATCACGAGATAACTGTTCAACTGGCATATTTAGTTTATAACCCGCATAATCCCATAGGGCACGAAGAACTTCATCATAAAATTCGCCCGTCTTGTGCTGGAACATCAGTTTGTTGGCAGTCTTGAGTCGCTTACGAGCCATTTTGTCGGCCTTCTTTCGACGCATATTGATGATGTCGGCGTTGTCGATTGCGCGCTTACGGAAGAGTACCAGCAACACGATGAAAGCCACAAGGGGTATCAAGAGACTTGTCCAATAGCCAGCACAACCGAAGAATGGCTTAGCATTCTTGTCGTAAATGCGAGCTTCGCCAGTCATGATATTGTGTATATCATTGTCTCTCGGTGAGTCATAGCTTGTGCTGGAGTTTAGCCCATTGCCCTTAGTCACCGTCAGAGAGAATGCCTGCGTCTTAATGGTCTTGTAAGATTCGGACTGAATGTCGAAGTAGGTGAACTCCACGGAAGGTACTGTATACTTGCCTTCAGATCGCGGAACGAAGAGGATATCATACACCATGTTTCCCTCGACGCCGTGCGCTGTCAGCTTGGTTTTGTCTGTAACCTTAGGGTCATACTTATCAAACTCTTTGGGGAGACTCACCTCAGGAAGTTTGATGAGCTTGAGGTTACCCGTTCCACCTACCACGATACGCAGCGTAACTGGGTTGCCCGCCGGCACCTCTTTGGTGCTGAGCTGAGCAGAGATATTGAACTTACCTACGCCGGCAGAGAAGTTTGCTGGCTTCTTGGGTAATGGGTCGACCTGTATCGTGAGGGCTGGGGCAATGATGTCTCGTTTTACTTCCACATAGCCGGAGCCACCATTGAAGAACGCCTCGAATGGATCGACCGAACGGTTTTGTTGTACCACGATACCCTTGAAAGTGATGCTTGGCACTTGAAGTTTGCCAGTCATCTGAGGATACATCACGTACTGACTCCAAGTCACGGTGCGATAAGGCTTACCATTGACGTTCTCCATCTTGAAGCTCTTCTGTTGTGGAAGCGGAACTTCTTGCGAATGGAAGCCGGTAAGATCAGGCATCTTGCCCTCAAGTTGAGTCAAGTCGACAAGGGTATATACTTTATAGGTGAGCAATACAGGCTCTTGTTCGTACACACGGCGCTTGTTTGCCGAAACCTTGATGAAGAGATCCTTGCCAGAAATCCTTGTTCCGGCAGACTCCATCTGATGTTGTCCGCCATCTTCTTGGTGCATCTGTGGTGCGCCACCAGAGTTGGACACATGCCCTGATACTGTTATCCTTACGGAACGTGATGCCACAGACTTTCCGCCGATGTTTGCATGAGCGGCAGGAATGGTGTAAGTGCCATTCTTGTTAGCATACAATGTATAAGTGAACGTGATGGAAGACGAGCTAGTGGTATGACCATTGATAATCTGATAACTCGACTGACGCGAGGTGTATGGTCCGGCAATGACCTCCAAACCTTCAGGAACGTTGCCGGCACGGAAATCCTCTACATCCTGCGTGTTAACCGTATAGGATAACCTGAAGTTCTCGCCGGCGGCCACACGTGATGGTGCCTCCACAGAGATCTGCGCTTGCATGGGGTCGATGCCGAAGGCCATGCAGAGTAGCAGTAGTACAATATGTAATTGATATCGTGTCATGTTGATTTACCAATTCTTTTCAAGTTGGCGACTTTGCGGTTGTTGCTGCTTTTGCTGCATTCGTTGCTGGGTTGCCTCTTCCTGTTGAGTGGCATAGTTAAGAAGTTGTTCAGCATTCTCCTTGCTCATCTGATCCTTGGGCTGTTGCTTCTGCTGTTGTTGCTTCTGCTGCTTCTTTTGGTCTTTTTTATCTTTGTTTTGATCTTTCTTTTTCTGGTCTTTGTTGTTTCCTCCACCGCCGTTTTGTTTCTGTTTCTTCTGCAAACGCTGACACAAAGCTAGATTGTATCGTGTCTCATTATCCGATGGATTATTTCTCAGACTTTCCTTATAGGCTTCGATAGCCTCACCATACATCTGATGTCTTTGGCAGATTACACCGATATTGTGGTAAGCCATCGACTTTCTTTTCTTTGCTGTCTCTGCCTTGCCTGCATTCTCTAGTTGCACGGTTGCAGCCGAATCTTTTTGCTGCATGAGCAGTGCGCAACCCAGATTGTACATAGCTTGCGTGTTGCGTGGGTTCTTGCCAAGCGCCTTGCGGTATTCCACCTCCGCCTTGGCATAGTTCTGCTGGTGGTAAAGATGGTTGCCATTACGTATGAACTGACGGTCGGTCTGCGCATTGGCAGATGCAAAACCGCCAATAAACAGTGCTATCACCAATATGGTTCTCAATATTCTCATGCGTTGACTCACTTCTTTTTAAATAGTCTGATGCCTCTGAACTTTGGATTCTTGGCTTCCAGTGCGCACACCTCGGCTATAAGCAGAAGGATGGCGAGGATACCAAAGGCTTGGAACTGCTCGTCATATTCGCTATAGATCACAGAGTTTGTCTCTCCACGTTGCAGCTTTGTCAGGTCGTCGTTGAGTTGTTCTTGCGCATCGGAATTGTTGTCAACGTGGATGTACGTTCCACTACCGGCTTGTGCAATCTGCTTACACATGTCCTCATTGAGTACCGACATCACAGTCTGACCTGTTGCGTCCTTGAGATATTCACCATTTCCCATAGGGATTGGAGAGCCCTTTGGATCGCCAACACCAAGGATAAACACGTTTATTCCCTTCTTCTTGGCAGCCTCGGCAGCCTCCATGGCACCACCCTCATGGTTTTCTCCATCGGTGATGACAATGATCGCACGTCCCACTTTCTCTTGTTGGGTGAAGCTATGCATAGCGACTTGTATGGCACGTCCAATGTCGGTGCCCTGAGTAGCGATCAGCGACGGATCAATGTTGCGTAGGAACATCTTGGCTGACACATAGTCGCTGGTAATGGGTAGCTGCACAAAGGCATCACCTGCAAACACTACCAAGCCAATCTTATCGTTGACAAAATGGTCTGTAAGATTCTCAACGAGGAGTTTACTCTTGTCCAACCGGCTTGGCGCCACGTCCTCTGCCTTCATAGAGTTGGAAATATCCATGCAGATAATTGCCTCGATACCATTACGCTTCTCGTGCGAGACACTTGTTCCCATCTGTGGACGGGCGAGCATGAAGATGAGCACAGCCAGAGCAGTGAGCAAAAGACAGAACTTCACAAGAGGTCTCCAGCGAGATACGTCGGGCATCAACGCTTTAAGAAGTGCGGGGTCGCCGAACTTCTTAAGTCGCTTTGACTGACGGTGATTCATCACCCATCTGAGAAACATCAGCAGGGGGATGAGCAGCAAAAGCCATAGATAAATGGTATCGTCGAATCTCAACATAGCTTTCTTAAAGTCTTAACACCTTATTATATTTCCGCAAGCAATTGAGTTTAACCCTAGGCTCGCGGGGGGTTGGGTTTGCTCCGATATCATGGTAGACGACGAAGCACGGTATTTCGAAGCAACAGTTCCAACAGCAAGCATACGATAGCGGCGATAGCGAATGGCTGATAAGCCTCGTAACGCTTAGAGAATTTCTGGACGTTCATCTTTGTTTTCTCCAACTTATCGATGTCGCTATAGATCTGCTTTAGTTCGTTATTGTTTGTGGCACGATAGAAATTACCTTCTGTGATGGCAGAGATCTCACTTAATGTCTTTGTGTCTATCTCTACCGGAATGTTGACATATTGCACTCCTCCTGCAACAGGCATTGGATAACGTGCAACCTTGTTGGTGCCCACACCGATTGTGTAAACGCGGATGCCCAGCGAGTGGGCGATCTGAGCTGCGGTGAGTGGAGATATGTCTCCCATATTGTTACTTCCATCGGTCAGCAAGATGACCACCTTGCTTTTGGCCTTCGACTCCTTGAGTCGGGTCACTGCATTGGCCAACCCCATACCTACCGCGGTACCATCAGAGATGAGTCCACGTGCTGCGATGTCCGTACGAACATTTTGCAACAAGTTGATTAGCGAAGTGTGGTCAGCCGTCAACGGACATTGTGTGAAGGATTCACCAGCAAATATTGCAAGTCCGATTTTGTCATTGGGTCGACCAGAGATAAACTCTCCGGCCACTTCCTTGGCTGCCTCCAAGCGGTTGGGACGCAAATCCTCGGCAAGCATTGAGGTCGAAACATCCATGGCGAGCATAATGTCAATACCTTCCACGGTCTTACTTCCCCATGAATTGTGAGTCTGTGGACGTGCCAAGGCAATGACTATCATCACAAAGGTGAGACAACGCAATACCATCGGCGCAGACACGAG
>Ga0172377_10002841_pt1 | contig 17781 bp, 18 predicted proteins | sample Pumphouse3metaG_FD_119749 | JGI IMG/M metagenome (GOLD analysis project Ga0172377, IMG submission 119749) | Leachate microbial communities from a municipal landfill in Southern Ontario, Canada - Pumphouse #3 metaG | ecosystem: Engineered > Solid waste > Landfill > Unclassified | place: Canada...
AGAACAAATACCCATATGTCTGCACCGCTAAGACTGTTAAAGCTAAAAATATATTTTTAAAAAATAGTTTTTAAAATGGAAAAAGGTAATAAATGAGAGTAGGATTTGGATATGATATCCATCGGTTAAAAACAGGAAATAAACTAATATTAGGCGGAGTGGAAATAGAACACATAAAAGGTTTGGAAGGCCACTCTGATGCAGATGTACTAATACACTCTGTTGCGGATGCTTTATTAGGTGCAGCTGGTTTGGAAGATATTGGTGTACATTTTCCTGAAAGTGATAATTCTTTAAAAGGTATTTCCAGTTTAAAAATATTAAAAAAGGTACAGGAAATGCTGGATTTAAAAAAGTATGCAATCGTGAATATTGATGTGGCTGTTGTAATGGAAAAACCAAAACTATCTCCTTATTATAAAAGAATAAAAGAAAATATTTCAAAAGTGTTAAGATTGCCTGAAGATAAAATAAATATTAAAGCCTCAACGAATGAGGGACTGGGATTTATTGGAAAAGAAGAAGGAATTGCAGCTTTTTGTGTAACTTCATTGAAAAAAAAAGATAAAATCTTCAAATAATCATTTATTTTATTGTATAATAAATTATGTTTTTGTGTTTGAATATTGTTTAAAAAACAGGTTTTAATAAAAAGTTTTTGATAATATTTTAAATTTTAACATTAAAAAAATATTGAATAAAAAATATAAAAAATATCCAAATATCGGAAGGAGTTTACAGATGGAAAATAAAGACCAGGAAGTTAAGGAAAATAACCTTGAAAGTAATGATGAAAATCAAAAATTATATCCACACCAATTACCATTATCAACATTGTTTGCCTGGTTTATCAGCATATTAAATGGCAAGTCATGGGAATACCTGGGCTTAATGATGAATCCGGAAACAAAAGAAGTAAACCAGGATTTGGACAAAGCCAAAATTACTATTGACAGTATTGAATTTTTGTTAAGTAAGATAAAAAATGAGCTTGGAAAAGATGAAAAAATACAGTTAGAAGATCTATTAGCAAACCTTCAGATGAATTATGTTGAAAAAAGAAGAGAAGAAAAAGAAAAAGTAGAAAAGAAGGTTAATGAAAAATAGTATTAAGCCGTATGGTGTAATCATAAATATCCAGGAAGAGGTGAATAGATGATTCCAGCAATTAATAAAGAGAAATCGTTTAGAGTAATATTTATTATTTTTTTCATAGTATTTTTAGGGATAACTGCAAGTATGCATGCTACAGCACAGGATGCCCAAACTTTTTATGAGAATGGCTATCAATTTTTTTCTAAGGGAAACTACAAAGAAGCAGAGGAAAGTTACCAAAAAGCTATTGACCTGGATTCAAATTTTGAAGATGCTCATTATTGGCTGGGCAAAGTCTATCGTCAAACCGGACAATATGATAATGCTATTACTCAATGGATAGAAGTTCTAAGAATTAATCCTCGAAATCCTTATGCCTTCAGGTACTTGAACGAAAGCTACCGCAGTACTTCACGTGTCCAGGGTACTAATGGAATCGATTATTTCAATATGGGAATAGAAATGCTTGATATTGATAATGAAATATTCCTTAATGAGTCTTCTTACAGCACCCAGGCGTTATTACAGACTGTTCCTTATTTTAAAAGAGCAATAGAATTAAAGAATGATTTGACAGCTGCTCATTATTGGCTGGGAGAAGTTTATTATGCTTTGTCAAAAAGGGTTAGCTGGCAATATACATCTATGGCAATAAGCAGTTTTGAGAATGCCATTAAAACTGAAGAGGAAAAAAATCAGAATACTTTCCAGAAACCTTCTGAATACTGGCACTCCTACCATGAACTATTAACAATATTTCAGTCATTGGGCTTAAACGAAAGAAAAGAGAATTTACTGAAGCAGTTAACCGAAAAAAAGAAAATGCCTTATAAGGAAATATTAGTAGAAGGTGGATACCCGGATTTAGAATATCCTGACCAGATTGAAATATTCAGTGATGGTGAAGAGGTGACTGAATTATGGATATTTGTTCAAGAGGGGATAAAACTCAGGGTTGTTGACAAAAAAATAGTTGGAGAGGAAATTAATAATAATATATCGAATATGCCAGAAGATGCGATTATGAATGCAGAAAATATGACCGAGGGAGAAATCATGGATGAAGATCAACAATAGAGAAAAGAGTGAGCCTGAAAAGATTCACAACAATGTCAGGATTGGTATTATGGGAGGAGTTTTTGATCCCATTCATATCGGTCATTTATTTACAGCAGAAGAGGCAAGAAATAATTTATCATTGGATAAAGTGATATTTGTTCCCTGTCTAAATCCGACGCATAAAAGAAATGACAGAGTAACAACAATTAAACATAGATTACAAATGACTTATCTGGCTATCAAAGATAATCCGTATTTTGAAGTTTCAAAGATTGAGATAAATCGTCCGGGTCCATCATATACAATTGACACTATCAAAGAATTCCGTAAAATTTATGGCTGGGATGCTGAGATATTTTTTATTACCGGGGCAGATGCTTTTTTGGAAATTGAAAGCTGGTATAAAAAAGAGGAGTTGTTTACAATGTGCCAATTTGTTGCAGCTACCAGGCCTGGTTATGATTTAGATAAATTAAATCCAAATTTTAAAAGAGTTTTAAAAATAATGGAGATACCTTTACTGGCAATATCATCCACTGATATAAGATTTAGAATTAAGAATAAATTAAGCATTAAATATATTGTATTAGAAGAAATCCGAAAATATATTTATGATAACAAATTATACTCAAAGGAAAGACAAGCAAGTGTTGGAAATAAAAACAGGTAAAATAGAGAAATATAATTTTTACAAAATTGAGGAATGGATAAAAAAAAGGTTAAGTGAAGAACGTTATATTCATTCTCACAAAGTCAGTTTAGTTGCAGAAAAAATAGCAGGTCATTACAGTGTTTCTACTGAAAAAGCTAAATTCTTAGGATTAGTACATGACTGTGCAAAGGACTATACTTATAATGAATTAGGAGATTTAATTGGGAAATATAATATAAATCTATCAGATGTTGAAAAGGATATTCCCGCTTTATGGCATGGATATGTTGCTGCAGCTATAATTAAAGAAAGTTTTTTTATTAACGATGAAGAGATGTTGGATGCTATAAGATATCATAGCACTGCCTATCGGGGGTTTGGTATTTTAGGAAAAATAATATACATTGCTGACAAGATTGAACCAGATAGAGAGATAAAAAAGGTTGAGGAAATAAGAGAATTAGTTTGGAAAGATATTGATTCAGCATTATTAGTCTTATTGAATCAGGAAATCAAAAGCCTTATTGATAGAAATTTACTTATTCACCCGGAAACATTGTTTGCCAGGAATAAAGCAATAATAGAACAAAAAGTAAAAAGGAATAAGATAGCAAATGAGTAGAGTGGAAAGAAAACAAAAATCAAAGAAAAAAGGAAATAAAAAATTTCTTCAAATATTAGCTTTTGTTGCATTGCTAATAATCTGCTTTGTGACTTTATATTTATTTAACATATTTCCATTTAGTTCTGATACATTTGCTCATGATAGAGTAAATATTTTAGCCGTTGGAACAGACTGTGCCGAAAACATTGGAAGGGCGGATACAATATTCGTATTAAGCTTTTCACCTAAAACTAAAGACACTTTATTATTTTCTATTCCCAGAGATACCAGGGTAATGATACCTGATCGGGGGATGGATAAAATAAATCATGCTTTTGCTTTTGGCGGAATCGAGCTTCTTGAAGAAACAATTGAACAATTCATAGGATTGACAATTCATTATTATGGAGTAATTGATTTTGAAGGATTTCAATACCTGATTGACGCCCTGGGAGGTATTGATATAAATGTGGAAAAGGATATGTATTATGTTGATTATGCCGGTTCATTGAAAATAAATCTACACAGTGGACAGCAGACTTTAGACGGAGAAAAGGCACTTGAATATGTAAGATTTAGATTTGATGAATTAGGAGATCTGGGTCGAATACAAAGGCAACAGAATTTAATCAATGCTGTTGTTGATAAGGTTATGAATTTTGAAAGCATGGTAAAATTACCAAATATTATTAACAATTTAACAGAATATATTGATACCAATATGAATACAAATGAAATAATATCTTTGGCAAGAATTATGAAGGATATTGACCGTAATGAAGTATGGGTTGAAACGATTCAGGGTGAACCCAGATATATCGATAGAGTAAGTTACCTGGTAGTTGATTCCCAGGAGGTTAAAAAGCGTGTACAATATTTAATAGATAATAAGCAAAGAGGACTTCGGGTAGAAGTCTTAAACGGGAATCAGGTTCCGGGCATAGCCCATTATGTAGCAAAAAAAATGGGTGAATTTGGATACGATGTAGTAAATATTGATAATGCAGATAACTTTGATTATCAAAAAACAGTTTTAATTATTTATTCAAAAAAGATTGAAATAGATAATCGAATTAAGCAATTTTTTGATGATATTGAAATAATCAGAAAAGAAGAACCTGATAGCGATTTAGACATGACTGTAATAATAGGGAAAAACGTGGTATACTAAGCGAAATTTGAAATAAATCAAAAAATAAAAGGAGTTGTATATTTGAATAATACCAAAGATATTGTGCGATTTTTTGCTGAAACATTGGAAGAGAAAAAAGCGGAAGACGTAATTATTTTAGATATTAGAAAGATATCATTCATTGCTGATTATTTTATTATTTGCACTGCACAATCTCCTGCCCATTTGAAAACACTTTCCAATACTATTTTAAAAGAATTGAAGGAAAAAGAAATCAATCGAAATTTGAAATTTGAAGGCAATCCCCAAACAGGATGGATATTACTTGATTGTGGTGATATAGTAATCCATCTTTTTTCTAAGGAAAAAAGAGAGTATTATCATTTAGAGTATATCTGGCAAGAAGCCGAAAAGGTTTCTCTTTAATTATATATTTTGTGTTAAATGTAAGATCATCATAAATATTTATAATTAAAATATTATATTTTTTTAAAAGGGGGCAAATAAATAATGGGTGATACAAGAAGAAATTCCGGTCAATGGCTTTTTGGACTGATTATACTTATAATTGGTATTATATTTTTACTGGAAAATCTATTTGGAATTGAGGTATGGGAAAATGTTTGGTTGTTTTGGCCGATTGTCTTTCTGTTTTGGGGTTTGGTGGAAATGTTTCAGAAAAAATCAATATTTTTTGGTGTCATTTTAATTGCAATAGGATTAGTATTCCTCGCAAAAAATTTCGAGCTTTATCAATTACCTGAATCAGTTTGGAAATATTGGCCTGTTATTATAATAGCAATAGGCATAGACCAGATATTCAGAAAAAATTATACTGGAACACCAACTATGGGAAATACTAAAGCTAAAAAAGGAAGGAAAGACGTGATTACTACCGATGATGAAATAATATAAAACAGGTAATCATGACTATGTAATATGATTGGAACAATTATAAATAGCATTGCTATTGTTGTAGGATGCATTATAGGTATATTTTTAAAAGGACGATTCCCGCAGAGGATTGGATATATTCTTTTTCAGGGTATTGGATTAACTACTCTGATGATAGGAATACAAATGGCGGTAAAGGGAAATAATGTATTGATAATTATTTTATCAATGGTTATCGGTGGAATAATTGGAGAGATTATTGACATTGAAAAAAGATTAGACCAGACGGGAAACCATATAAAAAAAATATTTAAGAAACAAGAGGGGAATGAAAAATTTACAGAAGGATTTATTGCAGCTAGCTTACTTTATTGTGTTGGATCTATGGCAGTCATGGGTGCTATAGAGGAAGGAATCAACGGAAATCCGGATATTTTGTTAGCAAAGGCTGCATTGGATGGTATTTCATCCATTATATACACATCTTCTTTAGGTATTGGTGTTATTTTTTCAGTAATTCCTGTTTTTTTATATCAAGGTGTAATTACAAAGCTTGCAAACCTGGCTCAGAATATAATTAATTTAGAGATAATTAATGAAATGACTGCGGTTGGTGGAATACTCATTATTGGCCTTGCTTTAGGAATATTGGAAATTAAAAAAATAAAAGTTGCAAATTTATTACCATCATTATTGATAGTCATAGTTCTTACAGCTATAAAAATTTAGAATATTATTCGAGACGGAAATGTAGAATGAAATCTTTAAAGGAGATTTGCAGATGGAATATAGAAAGTCAATATTATTTTTAAGGGACATGAAAGCCGAAAAATTACACAACAAAAAAGTGCTGGTAAGAGTTGATTTTAATGTTCCTATCGATAAAGATTTACAGGTTACTGATGATACTAGAATAAGAGCTGCTGCTGATACAATCAAGTTTCTTTTAGCTTCAAATTGCATAGTAATACTAATGAGTCATTTAGGTAGACCCAAGGGAAAAATAGTTGATAAATTAAGGCTGGATTCTGTCGCAAAAAAAACTGGAGAAATATTAAAGACAAAAGTATTAAAATTAGATGATTGTATAGGTAAGGAAGTAAAAGAAACTATTTCAAAATCAAAGCCAGGTGATATTGTATTATTAGAAAATTTACGCTTTCATCAAGAAGAGGAAAAAAATGAAACTGGTTTTGCAAGAGAGTTAGCTTCACTGGCCGATATTTATGTTAATGATGCTTTTGGAACGGCACACAGGGCTCATGCTTCTACAGAAGGAATTACTGAATACCTGCCATCATTTGCAGGTTTTCTTATGGAAAAAGAGATTAAGTCTCTTGAAAAATTGACAACATATCCTGATAGACCATTTGTGTCAATAATTGGCGGTGCCAAGGTTTCCGGCAAGATTGAGATACTGGAGAGACTATTTGAAATATGTGATGTACTGTTGATTGGAGGCGGAATGGCATATACCTTTTTAGCAGCCCAGGGTAATGAAATAGGAAAATCAATCTTAGAAATTGATCATGTTGAATTTGCAAAAAACCTGATAGATAGAGCAAAAAAGATAGATAAAGAAATAATCTTGCCCCTAGATACAGTTGTAGCGGATGAATTTAAGGAAAATGCTAATAGTTATAATGTTTCTGTTAATAATATTGAAAAAAACATGATGGGGATGGATATTGGGGAAAAAACAGTTGCATTGTTTAAGCAAAAGATAAATAATGCAAAAACTATTTTTTGGAATGGGCCGCTGGGAGTATTTGAGATGGTAAAATTTTCCAATGGCACTTATCAGATTGCTGAACAAATTGCCAGTTTAGGTGATGATGTATTCTCGGTCATAGGTGGAGGAGATTCTATAGCTGCAATTAATAAAATAGGATTAGCCAGAGGTATTTCGCATATATCCACCGGAGGAGGGGCTTCGCTGGAATTTTTGGCAGGGAAAATATTGCCTGGATTGGAAGCATTAAAAAGACAGAAAAACCAGCAGATTGAGTAGATCTGCTAAAATTATTATTTAAAATAATAAAATGTCAGATCAATAAAAAAAGCAATTAGCAGGATAAACATACATGTGTTTATCCTTTTTTTATTTTAGTAATTTCACAATTATCTTTTTGATAAGTATAAGTTGATAATTCTCTTATAATCTGCAATACTATTGACAAAAAAATAAGGCATTGTATAATAATTATACCCTGGGGGGGTATAGTAATATTATGCCACAAGAAGAAAGAATTGATGAAATCGGTAGAATAAAAATATTAAAGCGCTTAAAGAGAATAGAAGGACAAATAAGAGGGATTCAAGGAATGATTCTTGATAATAGATCCTGTGAAGAAATCCTCATGCAGGTTGCAGCAGTTAAATCTGCCCTACAAATGATAAATAAATTAATATTGGAAGAAAAAATAAATTCATGTTTTAACTACTCTGAAGAAATATATCTTCCCCAAAGTGCTCTTGATGAAATAATTAAACTTATAAACAGGTTTATGAGATAAATTGACACAAATTTATTCTATGTCCTATAATTAATTGGATAAAATAGACACCTTGAAAGAGGGTGATAGAATGCTATGCCAGATGTGTAAAAAAAATAAGGCAACTGTAAAAATTGTCAAGGTTGCAGGGTTGAGCAAAACAGAGCTTAATGTTTGTAATGAATGTGCTAATTATCTGTTGGGAAATACAATCACTACAATTTCCTTTACACAAAATAGTTTAAATGAAATATTGTTTAATTTACTGAATACATTTTCAAAATATAGCACTGAAGACAGTAATGTTACTTCAGAATCTGAGGTGAAATGCTCGAACTGCGGTATGACTTATGCTGAATTTGTAAAATCAGGAAAACTTGGATGCAGCAATTGCTATAGTGTGTTTAGAAAATATATCAAGCCACTTTTAAATCGGTTACATGGAAATTATCAGCATTCCGGAAAGATACCGGATTCGTTACAATTGCGTTTGGATATAATAAAAAAGATTGAAAAAATAAAGGATGAACTGAAAGAGGCAGTGTCAAGAGAAGAATATGAAAAAGCAGCAAAATTAAGAGATACCATAATAGATGAAGAAAAAAAAGCGGGAATAAGAGACAACGAGTAGTAAAGATGGATGTAAACATAAGAAAATTAAGAGATTCAACAGCATACTGGATGAAAAAAGACGGTCCTTTGAGCCATATTATAATAAGCTCGAGAATAAGATTGGCCAGAAACATAAAGAATATTCCATTTCCATTTCGAGCAACTGATGAGCAATTGCTGACCGTAATAGAAAAAGTCGAAAAAATATTAAAGGAAAATAAGGAATTTTATGGTTTCCAAATAATAAAATTAGATAATTTGTCACCGGTTGAAATTGAATTTTTGGTGGAAAAAAGGTTAATCAGCTTTGCCCTGGCAAGATTTAGTAAACCTTATCGTGGGATATTATATAATACCGATGAGACGATGAGCATTATGATTAATGAAGAAGATCACTTTAGATTACAGAGTATGCTGCCGGGATTCCAGCTTAAAAAGGTCTGGGAAATCATAAATTATTATGATGATAAGATTGAAAAGGAAATAAAGTATGCATTTAATGAGAAAGAGGGATTTCTCACCTGTTGCCCTACAAATGCCGGCACAGGTTTAAGGGCATCTGTGATGCTTCATTTGCCGGGATTGATAATTTCTAACAAGATAAGTGAATCAATAAATACAATAATTAAACAAGGATATGCTGTAAGAGGTTTCTATGGTGAAGGAACTGAATTTCAAGGAAATTTATTTCAGATATCAAATCAGGTCACATTAGGTTTAAGCGAAGAAGATATTATAAACAGGTTAGAGATTAGTATCAAGCAGCTAATTGAAAAAGAACAGAAAGCAAGAGAAAAGTTGATAATTCAGGCTAAGCACAAGATAGAGGATCAGGTTATGCGGTCATATGGTATTTTAACAAATGCAAAAATTATTACGACCGCTGAAGCACTAAATTTGCTTTCATATGTCAGATTTGGAATCGAAATGGGTATAATAGCAAGAATAGGCTATGATGTTATAAATCGACTTATGTTAATAGTGCAGCCCGGGTATCTGCAATTAATCAAAGGGCAAAATATGAAAAAAATGCAAAGAGATACAGTAAGAGCAGAATTAATTAAGGAAATATTAGATTAGTATTTACTAAATAAGTATCATGAAATAATATAAACAGACTTTTGTAAATTTGCTTGTAACACTTATAATAATTAAGGGAAGGGTTAAAACATGTTTAAAAGATATACAGAAAAAGTAAGAAAAGTAATTATGATGGCACAGGAAGAAGCTGTAAATCTTAATCATAATTATATTGGAACCGAGCATATATTGGTAGGTCTTGTAAAAGAGAATGAGGGGCTTGCCGGTAAAGTATTAAGAGAACTTGGGGTAGAACCTGAAAAGGTTATTGAAGCAATTGAAAAGATAGTGGGAAAAGGAGAATACCAGGAAGTTAGTGAGATTACATTTACACCGAGAGCAAAAAAAGTATTAGAGTTAGCTTCACAAGAAGCAAGCCAGTTAGGGCAGAATTACATTGGCACCGAACATATTCTTTTAGGTCTAATTAAAGAGGGAAGCGGAGTTGCTACTAGAATTCTAAATGATATGGGAATCGACCTGGAAAATGTTTACTCACAAGTTATGAAGGTGTTAATGGAAAACGGGCAATCAGAGCCAACAGTGGCTAATAGTATTACTCGTAAGGATAGTAAGGTTCCCACTCTGGATGAGTTTGGAAGAGATTTAACAGAATTAGCCAAAGAAGACAAGTTGGATCCGGTAGTTGGAAGGAGCAATGAGATACAAAGGGTTATACAGATATTGAGCCGTAGAAAGAAAAACAATCCTTGTTTGATTGGAGAAGCCGGAGTAGGGAAAACTGCAATTGTAGAGGGTTTAGCTCAGAAGATTGCAAATAATGATGTTCCCGAAATATTGAAAGACAAGAGGATTATCAGCTTGGACCTTGCTTTAATTGTAGCCGGAACAAAATATAGGGGTGAATTTGAAAAAAGATTAAAGAAAATTGTAAAAGAAGTGCAGAATTCAAATGATGTTATTCTGTTTATCGATGAATTCCATACATTGGTTGGTGCGGGAGCAGCAGAAGGAGCCATTGATGCCTCAAATATTTTGAAGCCTGCCCTGGCAAGAGGTGAAATCCAAGCTATTGGTGCCACTACAACTGATGAGTATAGAAAATATATTGAGAAAGATAAAGCATTAGAAAGACGTTTTCAACCAATTAATGTACCTGAACCCACAACCGATGAAGCAGTTCAAATTTTAGCTGGATTAAGGGATAAATATGAAGCCCATCACAAGCTTACTATTACTGATGAGGCATTGGAATCTGCAGTAAAACTTGCCGCAAGGTATGTTTCAGGACGGTTTTTACCGGATAAGGCTATTGATGTTATAGATGAAGCCTCATCAAAAGTTAAACTAAAAAATACTGTCTATCCTCCTGATGTAAAAGAGGTAGAGGATGAGTTGCTTAAAATAAGAAAAGAGAAAGAAGCCTCTGTTAAACTTCAGGAATATGAGAAAGCAGCAAAATTAAGGGATAAAGAGCGTAAATGCCTGGAACGTTACAGTGAAATAAAAAAAGAGTGGGAAACAGGCAGGACAAAAGATAAAATTGAAGTAACTGTTGAAGATGTTGCAGAGGTTGTTTCCAGTTGGAGCGGTGTACCGGTCTATTCTTTAAAAGAAGAAGAGGCCAAAAAGCTTATACGGATGGAAGACGAATTGCATAAAAGGATTGTTGGACAAGATGAAGCCATTAATGCTATTTCAAGGGCAGTCAGGCGTGCCCGTGCAGGTATGAAAGATCCAAAAAGGCCAATCGGGTCATTTATTTTCTTAGGTCCCACCGGAGTTGGAAAAACTGAATTGGCAAGAAGTCTTGCAGAATTCCTTTTTGGAGACGAAAATGCTATGATAAGTCTGGATATGTCTGAATATATGGAAAAATTTGCCGTTTCACGTTTGGTGGGCGCACCTCCCGGATATGTTGGTTATGATGAAGGTGGGCAGTTAACTGAAAAGGTTAGAAGAAGACCTTATTCGGTAATATTGCTTGATGAAATAGAAAAGGCACATCCCGACGTATTTAATATACTTTTGCAGATATTTGAAGATGGCAGGTTAACCGATGCACAGGGAAGGGTAGTTGATTTTAAGAATACTGTAATCATAATGACCTCCAATGTGGGAGCTACTTTAATTAAAAAAGGAACATCTTTAGGATTTAGAAGTGTCACAGAACCTGTCCAAATGTCTTATAAAGATATAAAGGAAAGTGTAATGGGTGAACTTAATAAGACTTTCAGACCGGAATTTCTAAACCGCATAGACGAAGTTATCGTATTTAAGGGACTCACTCAGAATGATATCAAAAAAATATCAGAAATATTATTGAAAGAAGTCGGAGAATTATTGGAAGAGCAAAAAATAACTTTCAATGTTAGAAAGAGTGCAAAAGACATTTTGGCAAAAGAAGGATATGATCCTAATTTTGGTGCAAGACCATTAAGAAGAACAATTGAGAGATTAATTGAAAATCCCATATCAGAAATGATACTTTCTGGAGAGTTTAAAGAAAATGACCAGATTATTATAAAGGGTAAGAAGGGGAAGATTACATTTGAAAAAGATAAGAAAAAGCATCCCGAGATTCTAAAAAGAAATAACAAATAAATAATGATGGTAATCAACATATTAGAATAATGAATATTATGATAAAGGTATGGCAACAAAGATTACAATGAAAAACAATAGCAAAGAATATTTCAGATGTACGACTTGCAGTTATGAAACCCCACAATGGTTAGGACGCTGTCCGAGTTGCGGGGAGTGGAATACTTTTATCCGGCAGGAAAGAAATGGTAAAGGTAAGACTAATTTAAAGAATAAAAAAGAAAATCGAGCTCAACTTATAAATGATTTTGTAATAGATAAAGAAAATCAGCGCTATCAATCAGGGATTAGGGAGCTTGACCGGGTATTAGGAGGGGGATTGGTTTCAGGTTCTTTAATTCTCGTTGGAGGAGAACCTGGAATTGGAAAATCAACCCTTGTTCTTCAAGCAGCTGATCAGCTTTCAAAAAATATCGGGTGCACGCTTTATGTGACTGCAGAAGAATCAATAAGACAGATACATATAAGGGCAAAGAGATTATCGGTAAATGCTGAAAAATTATACTTACTCTCAGAGACGGATCTGGATCAAATAATTGAACAGATATTGTACATAAAACCAAAGGTGGCTATTATTGATTCTATACAAATTATTAATGATAATTCTATACCATCAGCTCCTGGCAGTATAAATCAGGTAAAAAACTGTACCTCCCGACTGATGGAAATAGCAAAAAAGAATAACATTGCCCTGATTATTATAGGTCATGTAACAAAAGGTGGTATTATTGCCGGACCAAAAATACTTGAGCATATGGTGGATACAGTATTATATCTTGAAGGGGAAAGGTTTCATTCATTTAGATTATTGAGAGGAATAAAAAACCGGTTTGGGACTACAAATGAGCTTGGAATATTTCAGATGCAAAATGAAGGACTGAAAGAAGTACTTAATCCCTCAAAAATGCTGTTATCATCGAGGAGTGAACCAATTCCCGGAACTGTCACGACTGTTACATTTGAGGGGAGCCGTCCATTGGCAATTGAAATTGAAGCCCTGGTAAGTAATTCATTTTTAACAAATCCAAGGCGTATAACTACCGGTGTTGATTATAATAGAGTATCCTTAATTATTGCAGTATTAGAAAATAAGTTAGGATTGAACTTTCAGTATAAAGATATCTATGTAAATGCTGCAGGTGGCATCAAGGTAAGTGAGCCTGCAATTGATTTGGGAATTGGCTTAGCAATAATCAGCAGTAGCAAAGGCTTTGCTGTTGATATGGATACCGTAGTTTTTGGTGAGCTGGGACTAACAGGAGAGTTGAGAGCAGTTGGTATGTGTGAAAGAAGGGTCAAAGAGGCACAAAAAATAGGCTATAAAAAAATAATCATGCCTTCAGAAAATGCCCGGCAATCAGTTCATTTATATAAAGGGATGGATATAAAAGGTATTTCTAATGTACATGAAATATTAAATTTTATTAAAAAATAATATCAGAATGTTCATGAAGTAAAAGTGCATTAAAATAATCATATTATATTTTTTTCTTATTTTGACACTGTTTTTTTCCGATGATATAATTTAGTTGCTTTTAGTGTAATGTAAACAGTTTTTTTTAATAAAAGTTAGAACTAATTCAGATGTTATTTTAAAGGTGGTGAATGCCACGCCAAAAGCTTAATATTTTTAAAAAGAATCTTATAAAATTGAATATAGGAGGTATTATTATTTTGTCAGGGCTTGTCAAAAAAATAATTTGCATTATTTTTGTTCTAATTGGGGGGATAATAGGTTATGAAATAATTCCTGACATTGAAGCCATATCATCTATCGATATACTTAGTGGCAACAGTTGGATGTTATTTTTATTTTCATTTATTATAGGAACATTATTTGGATTTATAATATTTATACTAAGTTATAATAAGTTAGGGGTTTTAGGAAAACGTTTCTTAGCCTTTTTTTTAAAAATACCTACCCAGAATATTCTCTCCGGAGTTATTGGCTTAATTGTTGGACTTATCATTGCTAACCTGTTAGCCTACTCTTTGTCTTTTATACCTTTTATCGGAAGGTACTTACCTATAGTATTAAATGTATCACTGGGGCTACTGGGCATGATAGTTGGGCTTCACAAGAGAGAAGAAGGTGTTAGTTTTTATAGAAAAAGTATTGAAAGATTTAAAAAGAGGGATAAGCTACCTCAATACCAACCTAAGATATTAGATACTAGTGTTATAATTGATGGAAGAATAGCAGATATATGTGAAACAGATTTTTTGGAAGGAGAATTAATAATTCCCAGATTCGTACTGAGTGAGTTGCAAGCTATAGCAGATTCATCAGATCCTTTAAAAAGAAATAGAGGACGGCGAGGTCTTGATGTACTCAATAAGATTAATAAGATACATGCAGATAAAATAAAAATAATAAGTCAGGATTATAATGACTTAAAGAGTGTTGATACTAAATTAATAAGACTGGCAAAAGAAATGGATGCAAAGGTATTGACAAATGATTATAACTTAAATAAATTAGCACAATTAGAAAGTGTTTCTGTTCTAAATATTAATGATCTCTCTAATGCTTTAAAATCTGTTATACTGCCAGGAGAAGAATTAATTACACAAATTATTAAAGAAGGAAAAGAATCTGGCCAGGGTGTAGCTTATTTAGATGATGGTACGATGATTGTAATAGAAAACGGTGTAAAAAATATTGGAGATAAGGTAAGGGTTACAGTAACCAGTATTTTGCAGACTCCTGCAGGTAGGATGATATTTGGAAGAGTAAAAGAAAGAATAGCAAAGAAAAATTCCGATTCAAACTATAGCAGGAAAAACTATTATAATTAAAAATATTAATTGGGATAGATAAAGTAATAAAAAAATAATAAAATTAATATAATAAATTATAGTGAGGGAAGTTAATTGGTTTTAAAAATTTATAATACATTAAGTGGTACCAAGGAAGAATTTATTCCCTTAAGAAAAGGCCATGTTGGAATTTATGTTTGTGGACCGACTGTTTATGATTTTTTTCATATAGGGAATGCAAGACCGTTTTTAATCTTTGAAGTTTTAAGAAGATATCTGAAGTTTAAAAAGTATAATGTTAAATATGTATCAAATTTTACTGACATTGATGATAAGGTAATAAAAAAAGCAAATGAATTGGGAATGAAATTTTCAGAGGTTGCTGAAAAATATATTCAGGAATATTTTCAGGATGCTGACTGTTTGAATATTGGAAGAGCAGACATATATCCCCGGGCAACTGAACACATCAGCGATATAATAGATTTTGTAAAGAAGTTAGAGGAAAAAGGATTTGCTTACTCTGTTGATGGTGATGTTTTTTTTGATGTTAATCGATTTGAGGAATATGGTAAATTATCAAAACAGAATTTAGAGGAAATCAGGGCAGGAGAAAGGATTCAAGTTGATGACAGAAAAAGAAATCCCTATGATTTTGTTTTGTGGAAAAAAGCAAAAGAAAATGAACCATCCTGGGACAGCCCATGGGGAAAGGGTAGACCCGGATGGCATATTGAGTGCTCGGTAATGTCTACTAAATATCTTGGAGAAAGTTTTGACATACATGCAGGTGGGGCTGATTTAATATTCCCTCATCATGAGAATGAAATTGCTCAAAGCGAAGCTCTCAGTGGGAAAATATTTGCTAAATACTGGTTGCATAATGGTTACCTGAAAATTGATAATAAAAAAATGTCAAAATCATTAGGTAATATTTTAAAGATCAGGGAACTATGCGAAAAGTATGATGGCTCTGTTATAAGGCACTTCTTGCTTTCAGCTCATTACAGAAGTCCTTTAAATTTTTCTGAGGAACAAGTAGAACAGTCAAAGAATAGCATGGATACATTGATTAATATTATCTATAATTTAGAATTTTTTAAAAAGCAGGGAAGACTTACCAAAGAGATGAGGCCTGAAGATAAGGAATTATTGGATAAGAAAGTAGAAATGGAAAGCAAGTTTGTAGAAGCAATGGATGATGATTTGAATACGCCTGTGGCGTTAAGTACGCTCTTCTTATTGGCGAAGAGTGTTAATATCTATTTAAATGATAATGAGCTGAAGAACGAAGAAATTATGAATGAAATATTAGGATTTTATAAAAAATATGGAAGTGATATTTTAGGATTAAAGTTTTCTTCTAAAAAAGAAACTAACACAATACTGGAAGACAAAGAAGTAGATAAAATGATTAGCGATAGAGAGTTAGCAAGAAAAAATAAAGAGTGGCAAAAAGCTGACAAGATTAGGGAACAACTTAAGTCAATGGGCATTATATTAGAGGATACAGCTGAAGGAATACGCTGGAAAAAAGGTTGATGTTGTTTAAAAAATTGTTCCATAATTATATAATGTTATATTAAATTATTAAATATTGTAATAAAAAAAATAATAATTGTTAATATATTAAATATTTAATATAAATTATAATAATTTAAAATTATCGGGAGATAGTGTATTGGAAACATATGAAGATCAGTCTATTGTAGCTTATAAGAAATATGATGATTGCCAGCTGGTAAATATGGCAAACACTGGTGACCAGATTGCTGAACAGCAAATAATAGAAAAATATAAAAAATTAGTCAAATTAAAAGCTAAAACATATTTTTTAGTTGGTGCTGATAGAGAAGATATTATACAAGAGGGAATGATTGGATTATATAAAGCGATCAGGGGCTATGATAGTTTAAAGATTGCATCTTTTAAAACTTTTGCTGAGCTATGTATAAATAGACAGATTTTGACTGCTGTTAAAATGGCTTCCAGGAAAAAACATAAACCCCTTAATTTTTCTATATCTTTAAACCAGCCAATTTCTTGTGATGATTCAAACAAAACATTATATGATTTAATGGATGATGAGAATATTGATGACCCGATGAATCTTTTTTTAACCAAAGAAAGGTTCAGAGAGATAAAATTAAAATTAAAAGACATGTTATCAAAATTAGAAATACAAGTACTGGAATCTTATATAGAGGGCAAATCATATAAGGAAATTGCCTTAGAAATAAAAAAAAATACCAAGTCAATTGACAATGCCATACAAAGAATTAAAACAAAATTAGAATTTGCTGATAAATTAAATTGACTCCAACAAAAAAAACAATTATAATGTTGAATGTTGCCGGTGTAGCTCAGCTGGTAGAGCAGCTGATTTGTAATCAGCAGGTCATCCGTTCGAATCGGATCACCGGCTCCATTGGTGAAAATAAAATATTGAGAATATTGAGCTTGCATGGGGAGGTACCAAAGTGGTCAAATGGAGCGGACTGTAGATCCGTTGGCTGAACGCCTTCGAAGGTTCGAATCCTTCCCTCCCCACCATATTTGCCCGCGTAGCTCAGTAGGTTAGAGCGCATCCTTGGTAAGGATGAGGTCACCGGTTCAACTCCGGTCGTGGGCTCCAGGAAATTGGTCATATTTATACAGATAAATCTAAAAACTATTTATACAAATAGTTAATTATATAATAATTGATGTTATCTTTTAAGGAGGAAAAAACAAAATGGCTAAAGAAAAGTTTGTTCGTACTAAGCCGCATGTTAATATCGGAACAATAGGTCATGTTGATCATGGTAAGACTACTTTGACTTCCGCGATTACC
>Ga0172377_10002845_pt1 | contig 17758 bp, 20 predicted proteins | sample Pumphouse3metaG_FD_119749 | JGI IMG/M metagenome (GOLD analysis project Ga0172377, IMG submission 119749) | Leachate microbial communities from a municipal landfill in Southern Ontario, Canada - Pumphouse #3 metaG | ecosystem: Engineered > Solid waste > Landfill > Unclassified | place: Canada...
AACATGGGTTTTACGATCAGAAGATCGATCCGAAAGATTTTATGATCCCCTTGGAATATACTGAATTGAGGAATTCGTAAGCATGATGCAGGAAGAACTGATCGGGCTGGGGATCGAGACGTTTAAAATCGCACTGATTCTTGCCCTTCCGGCTTTGTTGGTAGGGATGTTTTTGGGGCTTGCCGTCAGTATTTTTCAGGCAACGACTCAAATCAATGAGATGACGCTCAGTTTTATCCCGAAAATTATCGGTGTTGTCATCGTTATTATTCTCACAATGCCGTGGATGATGAATGAGATGCAGGATTTTACGATCCGGATGTTTAATATGATCCCTACTTTTATGCAGTAGCCTTTTCCATATAGAGATTAGCATGAATTTCAAAACGATTGATTTTTCCAAGTTCAGTTCCATCCGTATCGGCCCGATCGTCGACGTTGCGGTGATTGAAAATGATTTTATTCCGGAAGGGCATATCATCGTTGGCAGCGCCAACAACCTTCTTGTCTCTCCGACGCCTCCTCCTCTTATGATCCTTTCTAAAGAATATGATTTTATCCGTATCGAAGAAAATCGCCTGATTATCGGTGCGGCGACTCCGGGGGGGCGTGTCGTCTCTTTTTGCAAAAAAAACGATATTGCCCATTTTGAATATCTATCTAAGCTTCCCGGCACGATCGGGGGGATGCTGAAAATGAATGCGGGACTCAAGGAATATGAGATATTTAATCATTTAATCGCAATACGGACATCAAAAGGGTGGATACCTAAAGAGGAGATCGATTACGGGTACCGTAATACCTCTATCCGTGATGTCGTATTTGAAGCATCGTTTCATTTGGAGAAAGGGTTTTCTTTCGAACGGCTCGAAATGTTTGCCCAAATGCGTTCCAACCAGCCAAGCGACCCGAGTGCGGGAAGCTGTTTTAAAAATCCACCGGGCGATTATGCGGGACGGCTGATCGAAGCGGTAGGGCTCAAAGGAAAACGGATCGGTGCAATGGCATTTAGCGAAGTGCATGCGAATTTTCTTGTTAATGCCGGCGGAGGGCGTTATGAAGATGCCCTATCTCTCATACGTGAAGCGCAACAACGGGTAAAAGCTCAATTCGGCATAGACCTTCAGTGTGAAGTCGTCATAATATAAAAACAGTATTGACGTAAAAATAATCTATTTTCTATTGACTTTAGTCGTCAGATTTTGATAATATGACGAAGAAATTAAAATATTAGAAGGATTTAAGCGTACATGATAGTCAGTTATATCCGTCCGGATAAAGATTTTGATGGTGTTTATGAACAGCTTAAACTGATCAACGGCTATGCCGATCAAAAAAAGATACAGATCGACGAAGAGTTGGTAGACCAGACGTCACAGAGCAAACGATTGTCCGAGCGGCATGAAGTCGTCCGCTTTTTTCGCTCTTTGAATGACGACACTTTAGTTATCTACGACACATGGACACTGAGCAGTGATATCGAAGATTTGGTTCAGATGTTCAGCTGTCTGCTAAAAAACGGAAATACCATTCATTTGGTAAAACCGGGTGTCGTAATCGACCGTAAAAGTGATACAATGGTCGTTTTAGGTCTGATTGATCAGTTGCGGCAGGTGTTGCAAGATGACGCAAAAAAAGGGATAGGACGTCCGAAAGGCTCGAAATCGTCTTCAAAATTCGACATTTATCTCGAAGAGATCATCGAGCTGCTGAAGAAGCGCAAAAGTGTCAGCGAAATCGCACGAGTATTGAAAGTGAGTCGAAGTTCCCTGAAAGATTATATCGAATCACGGGAACTAAAAGAGGTTGTAAACGGTGTGATCGGCGTTGCGAGTGACGTCGATGCAGAAGCAATGGTCATCGGAACGATTCGATGTCCGCATAGTGAAATAAGTTCAAAGGAGATGGCAGTATGAGTGAAGAAATGACCCTGAAAGGGAAAGAATATCTCAAAGGGTGGACCCCGTGGAGGTTAAGACGGTATTGGTTTTATGGGTTAATAACGATATTTGCCCTCGGTGTCCCGTGGATTAAAGTAGGGGGGAATCATTTGTTCCTCTTGAGTTTCGATAAATTGAAACTCCATTTGATGTTTGTTCAGTTCGATATGCAAGAGCTGTATCTGATGCCGTTTTTGCTGATGATTTTATTTATCGGTATTTTCGGTATTACCGTGCTCGGCGGGCGGGTTTTCTGCGGCTGGATGTGTCCGCAGACGATTTTTCGCGTCGTTTACCGTGACTTGATCGAAACGAAATTATTAGGGCTTCGTAAACGTATCAAAAACAAACAACAAGCTCCCGATTATTCTAAAGTGGAAAATAAAATCAAACGCGTTGTCGGGATTTTATTATGGACGGGGTTGGCGTTTATCGCCGCGGCAGATTTGATGTGGTATTTCGTCCCTCCGGAAGATTTCTTTGCATACATCCAAAATCCGGCAGATCATACAGTCTTGATCGGGACAATTTTAGGAATCGTCGCATTTTTGGTTTATGACGTCATTTTTCTCCAAGAGAACTTTTGTGTCTATGTATGTCCGTATTCACGTATTCAGTCGGTTTTATACGACGATGACACCGTTATGGCAATCTATAACCCGAATCGCGGGGGAGATATCTATGATGCCAACAAAGAGAAAGTATTTACCAAACAAAAAGATCTTTTGAGTGTGAACCCGACGGCAGAATGTACAACCTGTGAAAGCTGTGTGACGGTTTGTCCTACCCATATCGATATACGCAAAGGGCTTCAGCTGGAATGTATCAACTGTTTGGAATGTGTGGATGCGTGTACGGAAGTCATGGGTAAACTCGGCAAGCCGAGTCTCGTCGAGTGGTCGAGTGAAAAAGAGACTTTGTTTATGAAAGGGAAAACCCACTATTTCCGTCCGAAGATTTTAGGATACATTACGATTTTGGTTATCGTCAGTATCGTATTGGCGATGATGGGAAGTAAAAAAGAGTATATGCTTCTAAATATTAACAAAGAGAACCGTTTGTATTCGATCGTCAAAAATGACGAAGGAAAAGTACAGGTTGACAATGCTTATACGTTCTTGTTGCAAAATACGTTGAATGAAGAGCATGAATACTATTTTGATGTCATCGCACCTGCCGGAATGGAAGGCAAAATTAAAATCGGACAGCCCGAAAAACCGTTTAAAGTAAAACCGGGCGTTGTTAAGAAAAAAGTCATTGTTTTGTATACGGACGAAGAATTGGTCCATGACGATCGTAAAGATACCGTTATCCCGATTACGATTCATGCCTACGCAACAGATGCGAAAGATAAAGTTGCCGTTAATCGACAATCGACCTTTACCTACCCGCGTGAAGATCTCTTAAAAGAGAAAGCGGAAGAAGAAAAAGCAGATATGGATTGATTCCTATCTGCTTCCTTTTATAAAAGGAAGAGATTATTTCTCTTCCCCCTCTTCTTCTGTACCGAATGTTTTTTCCAATCCGCTGATCAACTCTTTTTTCTCGCTGTCACTGAGACGTGCTTCAGGATGCGGTATTGTATAAAACCACATCGGCATCTCGCCTTCTCGAACTTCTTTTGCGGCATCGTCTCCCTCATTTTTCTTTTGAATGCCCCACATAGAGACATTGAAATGTTCGCGTCCTTCATCGATATCGTGCATCACTAGCCATGATACCGGAGCGATATTGCTATACCAAGGGTATTTGGTTTCGTGTGAATGGCAATCGGCACATGCTCGGTTAAAAAGTTCCTGTGTGCGGGGAGAGTCCCATTGCGGTTCACTCATTACGGGAGGATTAGTGTGATCTTTGCCGTAGGGGATGAACTGTATCCCGACAGCGAGTGCTACTACAGCGACGGCAATAGTTTTTGCATTCATTGAAAATCCTTTTACATATATGTAATAGCATCATAATACAAAAACACAAAATAAATGTTAATCGAAAAAAAACAGATTGGTTGAAGAAGAGTCTCTCTTCGCTTTAGCGGAGAGAGTAAAAAGATATGAGAGTTAAACGAGTACCGCTTCGCGTTTGCCTTCTTCGAGACGCCCGATGACATATCCGTCGGTTGCAGCGAGAACATCGGCAACGTCGGCTTCTTTGACGACGAGGATCATCCCGACACCCATATTGAACGCACGGAACATTTCGGCGCGTTCGACGTGCTGAGCGATCAGCTCGAAAATCGGCAGGACTTTGATGGACGACTCGGTGATTACGGCACGTAACCCTTCCGGTAGAACGCGAGGGAAGTTTTCGACGATCCCCCCTCCGGTGATATGGGCAAGTGCTTGGATTTTATGCTTGAGGGCTTTAAAGGTTTTAACATAAATGCGCGTAGGAGTCAAAAGGGTTTCGATAAGAGGTTTTCCTTCAAATTCATCCTCGAATTTCATTCCCATTTTTTCGAACAATACCTTACGTGCGAGGGAGAAGCCGTTTGAATGGAGTCCCGAACTCGGCAATGCGATGAGAATATCGCCGGCAGCTACTTTATCTGTGCGGTCGAGTTCACTTTTTTCTCCGATACCGACGGCGAATCCGGCCAAATCGTAATCATCGCTATGATACATGCCCGGCATCTCTGCCGTCTCCCCGCCGATGAGGGCACATTCGGCTTGGCGGCACCCCTCGGCGATACCGCTGACTACTGCCGTTGCGGCAGCAACATCGAGTTTCCCCGTTGCGTAATAATCGAGAAAAAAGGAAGGTGTTCCGAAATTACAGATCAAATCATTGACGCACATGGCAACCAGGTCGATTCCTACGGTATTGTGGATACCCGAATCGATAGCGAGTTTGAGTTTTGTACCGACTCCGTCGGTTGCGGCGAGCATTACCGGCTCTTTATAGCCGCTTGGAAGTTCAAACGCTCCCGCAAACGAACCGATTCCTCCGATTACTCCGGCAACGGCGGTCGATTTGACAAGCGGTTTGATGTTTTCGACAAAACTGTTACCTGCATCGATATCGACACCGGCGTCTTTATAGCTGATTTGACTCATGAATTCCCTCACCTTTTTTGGTAAGGGAATTATAACGGAAGAGAAGTTAGGGGAAGTTTATTTTTTTTCGCACGAACCGAAAATTTTTCTGAACATCCAAATGGACGGACAAAAGTCGGTAAGAGCCCAGATTACGACCATGGCAATGACAAATGTCTGGATGATCAGTGCGTAAAGCATCAGTCCTTTTGCAAATAGTACCATGGCAACGGTCAAGACGATAGCCATCAAAAAACGCTGTATTCTTTCTGCACACATAGGAAAACGCTCCAAAAACGGGGATAAATTTGTTAAAATTATATCAAAATGAAACGAAATAACCTTTAATCCTTAAAGAGGATCGGATTATTCAAACCCTTTTAATCTCGGCATGTTACAATCGCTCAAAAATTCCGCAGAAGAAGAGATAACGCAATTACATGAAAACTTTTATCTACCCAGAGATGATGATACACGTTCCGATGTGTACGCATAAAAATCCCCTCTCCGTATTGGTCGCAGGCCAAAAGAGTGATCTTCTCCAAAAAGAGCTTGGCCGCTATCGGGACGTTACGGTTGCAGCGGCTCATGATCAAGATTTGCTTGAGTCGTTGCGCGCATCGGGCGATAAGAGTGCAGATGTTGCCGTAATCGATATGCTTGCTGCGGACAGCGCGGTGATCGCTCATCTTAATCGGATATTGAAAGATGACGGTTTGGCGGTTATGAACCATCCGAATCTCGATGACATTCAAAGTAATACGGTATTGATGCAGGTATTGGGAAATTATTTTAAAATCATCATGCCGTATCATCTTGAAGACGGCTCGACTCTCCTTTTGTGTTCAAAAGAGTACCATCCGACGGCAGATATCGTTTTGCAGCGGAGCGATTTGCTTGAAGGACACCAATATTACAACTGCGATGTCCATATCGCCGCATTCGCAATGCCGCAATATGTGCGCAAAAATTATTTGGGGATTATCCGAAACTGATGGCATTTGAATACGCTATTGCGCTCACGGGGGGAATTGCGACAGGGAAAAGCACGGTTGCTTCCCTGCTGGGATTGAACGGATTGCGTATTATCGATGCCGATACGATTTCGCATCGTATTTTAGATGAAAATGCCCCTTGGATCAGTGAACGGTTCGGTTCGGAGTTCATTAAAAACGGAAAAGTGGACCGTCCTGCATTGGGCAAAGTTATCTTTGCCGATCCCGCTTCTAAAAAAGAGCTTGAAGCTTTTTTGCATCCCAAAATCCGTTCTGCCATCGAAGAGCAAAGCGAAAAACAGGATGCTCTGAACTATCCCTATCTGATCGATATCCCCCTTTTCTTTGAGACGGCGTCGTATCCGATTAAAAATTCCGTTGTTGTTTACACTCCGAAAACATTGCAGTTGGAGCGTTTTATGAAACGTAACGGTTTTTCCGAAGAGGAGTCGTTGCGCCGGATTGAGAGCCAGATGGATATTGAAGAGAAAAAAGCCCGTGCGACGTGGGTGATTGATAACTCCTCCAATCTCAAACACCTTCAAAATGAATGCGAACGGTTTGTAGAGACGATTAAAGGACTCTATCCCGCTCCTAAGGTATAATTCCCCTAATTTAATCCCAAAGGATTACTATGCTGCACATTGCGAAATATTGCGCCAGTGGCAACGATTTTGTCATTTTTCATGCATTTCACGAAGCGGATCGTTCCGATCTGGCCCGAATTTTATGTGACCGTCAAAACGGTATCGGAGCCGACGGGCTGATCGTTTTGATCCCGCATGAGTGCCATGATTTCGAGTGGGAGTTTTACAATGCCGACGGTTCGACCGCTTCGATGTGCGGAAACGGAAGCCGTGCGTGTGCCCATTACGCCTACCGATTTGGACTGGCGAGTGAAAAAATGGAGTTTTTAACCGGTGCGGGAGTGATAAAAGCCGCTGTTGAGGGAGATATGGTTCAAAGTGATTTAACCCCTCCTATGGTTATCAACGATGCTATTTCAGAATATGAGATGCGATGGTGGCTTTTGGATACGGGTGTCCCCCATTTGGTGACGTTTGATGCCGATATGGAAAATTTTGATATTGCGATGGCGAGAGAACTTCGTTATAAATACAATGCAAATGTCAATATTGCCCATGTAGAGAGTAACGGCTCGATTCGCGTCCGTACCTATGAACGCGGAGTAGAAGATGAAACCCTGGCCTGCGGAACGGGCATGGCGGCGTGTTTTTACCGTGCACGAATCGAAAATTTGGTTGCCGATACCGCCTGTCTCTATCCGAAAAGCGGTGAGACGCTCTATCTGGGACTGGAGAATGAGACGATTACGTTTAAAGGGGAAGTAAAAGGGGTTTTTGAAACCTATTGGAGAGAATGAATCCTGTGATCCATTACCTAGAGCCGTTCCGAAGGCAGTCGTGCCGAAAGGAACGTAGCGTTCTTGGATCACGGTATGTTCTTTTGATACTTTTCTGACTAAACAGAAAAGTATATAGAAAAATTATAATCCCGCTCTCTCCATAATCTGTGCCTGCGCATCGGCAATTAGAGGCTCGATAATATCATCCATCAATCCCCCCTGCATGATCTCATCGAGACGATACAAGGTCAGATTGATACGATGATCTGAGATACGGTTTTGCGGGTAGTTGTAGGTGCGAATGCGACCTGATCGGTCTCCCGTTCCTACCTGTTCTTTGCGCTCATTCATCTCTTTCTCTTTGGCTTCCTGAATCTGCATTTCATAAAGCCGTGCTTTGAGGATTTTCATCGCTTTGTCTTTATTTTTATGCTGCGATTTTTCATCTTGGTTGGTGACCACGATACCCGTCGGAAGGTGGGTAATACGTACGGCGGAGTCGGTGGTATTGACGCTTTGTCCTCCACATCCGCTTGAGCGCATGACGTCGATTTTGAGGTCGTTTTCGTTGATAGTGATTTCGACGTCGTCGACTTCAGGCATCACGGCGACGGTAATAGCGGAAGTATGTACCCGTCCCTGTGATTCGGTAGCCGGTACACGTTGGACACGGTGGGTTCCCGCTTCATATTTGAGCCGGGAGTAAACCTGCTCCCCTTTAATGAGGGCGATGATCTCTTTGTAGCCGCCCGCATCGGATGGACTGGTGCTCATCAATTCGATTTTCCACCCTTTTAAATCCGCATAACGGACATAGGCGTTAAACAAATCACCGACAAAAATGGCCGCTTCATCTCCTCCGGTACCTGCGCGCAGTTCGATATAGATATTTCGTTTATCATTCGGATCGGCAGGAATCAGGAGCTTTTTAATCTCTTCTTCGAGAGGCTCTACCAACGGTTCGAGAGAACGGAGTTCCTCTTTTGCAAGTTCACCGAGTTCAGCATCAAACGCAAGCGATTTATTTTCTTCAATGTCATCAAGCAGTTTTTTGTATTCAGTCGCTTTGGAAACAATAGCCTGAATCGAGGATTGCTCTTTGGAGAGATCGGTCATCCGTTTGATATCATTGCCGATATCGGGAGAACTAAGAAGTTCGGTTAATTCGTTGTAACGGTTGATAAAAGGGGTGAGTTTGTCGGATAACATAGTGATAGTCCTAAAGAGAGGCGTTCTGAGAAAAATACAGAAGGGAAGTTTGCCCTAGGGGCAAAACTTATGCTGCGATTGCGTTAACAGCGAGGTGAAGACGGCTTACTTTACGTGCAGCCGTCTCTTTTTTCAAGACACCTTTGCTGACATATTTATGAAGGTTGGCATTGGCAATAACAAGAGCAGCTTGTGCCTCTTCTTTGTTTCCTGCATCTACAGCAGTGCGAACTGCTTTAACGATATTTTTAATACGTGTGCGATAGAATCGGTTGCGTTCTGTACGCTTTTCCGTCTGACGGATACGTTTCAATGCTGACTTATGGTTTGCCATGGCATTTATCCTTGTCGAATTTTTTTTAGGGTAGAATACTACCTTAAAGATAATTAAAATTAAGTTAAATTTTATGGATTGTCATAGAAACGGCAATCTTTTAGGGAGAAAACGAAATGAAGTTATTCGGTACCGATGGGGTACGAGGTGAAGCGGGCTCATATTTGACAGCTGAATTAGCGATGCGCGTTGCAATGGCGGCGGGGATATATTTTCTCGGATCTTCACGCACCAAAAAAATATTATTGGGAAAAGATACCCGCCGAAGCGGATATATGATCGAAAATGCGATTGTTACCGGCTTGACGGCGGTAGGGTACGACGTCGTGCAAATCGGACCTATGCCGACTCCGGCTATCGCTTTTTTGACGGAAAACATGCGTTGTGACGCGGGGATCATGATTTCGGCAAGTCACAATCCTTACGAAGACAACGGAATCAAGTTTTTCGATGCGCACGGCAATAAGCTTTCCGAGGAGATCGAAGCGCAGATCGAAGCGATCGCACAGGATAAAAACCGGATTGAAGACGCACAGGTGACAGGAAAAAATATCGGATCGGCAAAACGGATCGATGACGTCATCGGGCGTTATATCGTCCAGCTCAAAAATTCGTTTTCGCGGGAATTGACTTTGCAGGGGCTCAGAATTGTTCTGGATACGGCCAACGGAGCGGGTTATAAAGTAGGGCCTACGGTTTTGGAAGAGTTGGGTGCCGAAGTGATCGTTTTGCACGATAAGCCAAACGGATTTAATATCAACGAAGGGTGCGGCGCATTACATACGAAAGACCTTCGTATGGCGGTTAAGCAGTACCGCGCCGATATAGGTTTGGCTCTCGATGGGGATGCGGACCGGTTAATTGTCGTCGATGAAGAGGGTGATGAGGTAGACGGCGATCAAATCCTCGGAGCTCTCGGATTGTATTTGCATGCGGAAGGGAAGCTCAAAGGGGACGGAATCGTTGCAACGGTAATGAGTAATCAGGCGTTGGAAGACGCTATGACCTCTGCAGGGTTACGGTTATTCCGCTCGAATGTCGGTGATAAACATGTTCTCGAAGTGATGCGCGAAAACGGGATCAACTTCGGCGGAGAGCAAAGCGGGCATATCATCATGCACGACTATGCGAAAACGGGTGACGGACTGGTCAGCGCATTGCAAATTTTGGCATTGATGATTACATCCGGGAAAAAAGCGAGTAAAGTACTCCGCCCGTTTGAACTCTATCCGCAAAAATTGGTCAACATCAAAGTCAAAGTGAAAAAACCGCTCGATCAGATCGAAGGGCTATCCGATGAACTCGAAGCAATAGAAAAGGCTCATATGCGCCATCTTATCCGATACTCAGGAACGGAAAACAAACTGCGGATTTTGCTGGAGGGAAAAGATGCCAAAGCAATGGAAAAAGAGATGAAACGGTTGGTCTCTTTTTTTGAAAAGGCATTGAATGCTTAAGTCACTCGTCATTTTACTTTTGGCGATGAGCGGTACCTTTATTATAGATCACAACATCAAGGCCTTATTTGTCGAAGGGTTCCGTTATTACACTGACTGCATCGATTTGATTCTCGTGTATAACAAAGGGGTCGCTTTCTCGATGTTCGCTTTTTTGGAAGGGTCGTTAAAGTGGATTCAATTGGCCCTTTTGAGCGGAGTGATCGGGTACACGTTGTGGATTAAAAAAAACTGCTACCTTCTTCCCGTCGGTATTATGACAGGGGCAGGATTGGGAAATGTGTATGACCGTTTTATCCATGGAGGAGTAGTCGATTATGTCTATTGGCATTGCGGATTTGATTTTGCGGTTTTCAATTTCGCCGATGTGATGATCGATATTGCGGTTGTATGGTTGATGATTTTAAATTTTCGCCCAAAATTTTGTAAGGGTTAAGTCACTTTTAACTTCTGAATGTCTATAATTTCACCCTTGCATTAAAAGATGGTCTTATAGCTCAGTTGGTAGAGCACTACCTCGACAAGGTAGTGGTCACAGGTTCGAGTCCTGTTGGGACCACCATTTCTTCTTAATTTTCTCCAAAATTTATTTATTTAATCGTAAACCAATCAACATTTCCGTATAATCCGCGATATTTTCTCATACGAGGCACCCCGATGGATATTATTGCATACAAGCATGATAATCAAATTATCGATTTACAAACCGCTGGGGCACTTGGAATTACGGGCGAAGAGATTGTTTATGACAATTCTCCTGAGTCTCTCGAAGTAATTCGACATTCCTGTGCTCACTTGATGGCTGAAGCGATCAAAGCACTTTATACAGACGCTAAATTTTTTGTCGGACCGACGGTCAAAGAGGGCTTTTATTACGATTTTAAAGTTAATGAAACGATCGGTGAAGAAGATTTAAAAACAATTGAAAAGAAAATGCTTGAAATCGCCAAGAGCAAAGAGACGATCGAACGTTATGAAATCACCAAAGATGAAGCGCGTACAAAATTTGCGAAGGATCACCTAAAACAAGCCGTTATGGAGCGTATCCCGAGCGATACGGTATCGATTTACAAACAAGGCGAATTCGAAGATCTCTGCCGAGGACCGCATTTACCGAATGTCGGGATGCTGCGTTATTTTAAATTGACCAAAATTTCCGGTGCTTATCTCGGCGGTGACAGCAAAAACGAAATGCTGACTCGTATCTACGGTATCGCATTTGCAGATAAAGAGTCCCTCAAAGCTTATTTGGATCAAATGGCGGAAGCGGAAAAACGCGATCATCGTAAGATCGGTGCCGAAATGAAACTATTCACTTTCCGTGAAGAGGTTGGAGCGGGCTTTCCTCTTTGGCTTCCTGCGGGAGCACGGATGCGCTCACGATTGGAGCAGCTCCTTTTCAAAGCGCACCGCAAGCGGGGTTATGAGCCGGTTCGCGGTCCTGAGATGCTTCGTTCGGACTTGTGGAAAGTATCGGGACACTATCAAAACTACGGTGAAAATATGTATTTCACCCACATCGACGAGCTGGAATTCGGGGTTAAGCCGATGAACTGTGTCGGTCACATTAAAGTGTATGAACACGATTTGCATTCCTATCGTGATCTTCCGCTCAAATATTTCGAATACGGTGTCGTCCATCGTCACGAGATGACGGGAGCGCTTCACGGATTATTCCGTGTCCGCGAGTTTACCCAGGACGATGCGCACATTTTTTGTACGGCAGACCAGATCGAAGAGCAGATTATCGAGGTAGTAGATTTCGTAGATAAAATCATGAGTACGTTTGAATTTAACTACAAAATGATGATTTCGACCAAACCGGAAAAAGCGGTCGGTGACGATGCGGTATGGGAGATTTCGACCAATGCTTTGAAAACGGCGATGGACAAACATAATCTCGCGTATGAAATCGACGAAGGGGGCGGAGCGTTTTACGGTCCTAAAATCGATATTAAAATAACCGATGCTATCGGACGCGAATGGCAGTGCGGAACGATTCAGCTCGATTTTAATCTGCCGGCACGTTTCGAACTGGAATATAACGGTGAAGAAAACGCCAAAATCCAACCGGTTATGATTCATCGTGCTATTTTAGGTTCGTTTGAGCGATTTGTTGGTATATTGACGGAGCATTACGCTGGGGAATTTCCGATGTTTATCGCTCCTACGCAGGTGGCTATCGTCCCGATAGCCCCTTCTCACGAGGCGTATGCGCGTGATTTGGCCGATAAATTGATCGATCTGGGTGCCGATTTTGAGATATTCGATAAAAACGAAAGTCTGAATAAACGCATCCGAACAGCGGAAAAAGGACGTGTGCCGATGATCATCGTACTCGGTGATGAAGAGGTTAACAACAAAACTATTGCGGTACGGGATCGACGTTCTCGTGAGCAATATAACTTAAGCGAAGAAGAATTCCTCGCTTTAGTGAAACAAAAAATAAATGAGGTACATTTTTGAGTAAAAAACAAGACCGAGTCCTGATGAATGAAGATATCAGGGTTCCTGAGGTACGTTGTGTCGTTGACGGCGGTGAAGCATTAGGTATCATCTCAATCAATGAGGCGATGAGCAAAGCAAACGAAATGGGATTGGACCTGGTTCTGATCTCTCCGGATGCCAAACCCCCTGTCGCGAAAATCATGGACTACGGTAAGTTTCATTACCAAGAAGAGAAGAAGAAAAAAGAGGCTCGGAAAAAACAGACGAAAGTAGAGGTCAAAGAGATCAAGCTTTCCGTTAAAATTGCCGATAACGATATCGGGTACAAAGTCAAACATGCCCGCGAATTCCTTGAAGAAGGAAAGCATGTCCATTTCCGCGTATTCTTACGCGGACGTGAAATGGCCCATCCTGAGTCGGCGGTAGCCGTATTGGAACGCGTTTGGCCGATGGTCGAGGATGTCGGGTCGATGTATAAAGCTCCGGCCATGGAAGGGCGTTACTGTAATATGATGATCCATCCGAAAAAAGAAGACAAAAAGTAAGTCATTTAATGTCAGCACCAAAGGAATGCATCCCTTTGGCTACGCTAGCCGCTAAGGCACATGTAGCGAAGCGAAAAGCCTAGCGAAGTGCAGGCAAACGCTTGCCTCTGTCGAGGCAGATTTTCATTCTCCATTCTTCTTAACAATTACAATAATATAGATCAAATATTTTTTATGGTATAATCCGCGTCTCGTTTAGAGAATTTTTGCGAAAGGATCAAGTCGATGCCAAAAATGAAATCGGTAAAAGGGGCGGTTAAACGCTTCAAATTGAAAAAAAACGGCACCATCAAACGTGGTAGCGCATTCCGCAGCCACATTTTGACAAAACAAGATGCTGGGACTCGACGTAAGCAAAATGCACCAAAAGTGGTTGCTAACGTAGACGTTAAAGCTATCAAAAAGATGATCGTAGACTAATAATCTACCTTAACCCTCCAGCATAACGCTGGGCAAGTCCGCACAGCGGCACCCCGTCATTAAAATTGAGATGAACCGGGTCAAGAAAGGAAAACAATGCCAAGAGTAAAAACTGGTGTCGTAAGACGCAGACGTCATAAAAAAGTATTGAAACTCGCACGCGGTTTCTACAGTGCACGCCACAAACATTTCCGTAAAGCGAAAGAGCAACTCGAGCGCTCACTCGTATACGCGTTCCGTGACCGTAAACAGAAAAAACGTGAATTCCGTAAATTGTGGATTATCCGTATCAATGCGGCATGCCGCCTAAACGGAATGAGCTATTCAGTATTCATGAACGGCCTTAAACGTGCCAACATCGAACTTGATCGCAAAATCCTTGCTGACATGGCTATGAACGACGCTGCAGCATTCTCTGCTGTCGTTGCTCAAGCAAAAGCAGCTCTGTAAATTCTAAACACTTCAGGGGTTTCCCCTGAAGCCTTCTTCTTCAAACTTTCCGCTAACTTGCTGGAATAAACCGCCAAAAGACGATTTATTGTTCGACTTTATACCCTTTGTTTTCCAGACATTTTTGACACTCTACGGTAATCGGTGCACGTGAGGCTTTGGTAGCCGCATCCAGGTCATAGTATTTACATTCGGCAAAGTCGGCTCTGATACGATCTTCTGAACGATCAGACGGGCAAATCATACCGTTAACAACCAACTGTTTTTCAGCGCATCCAAAGTTGAGCAATAAGGCGGCAAGAGTGATGCCGAAGAGGAGTGTTTTTTTCATTTTAATGTTCCTTGTCTACGTAAATAGTGTTATATTCTTGAATAGGATGTGAATACAGATACTTGGGATTTATATAGTAGCATAAAGAATCGTTATCCGATCAATTCTTTCATTGCTTCCGCAGTTTTCCGTATCTCCCACTGGGCATGTTCATCCAACCGCAGCTTGAAATAATTGGCAAGCTGAGTAGGCATGAAAGCCCCCCAAATTTGCGTATAGGCGGCTTGCGGGATAATTCTGCGCGCTTCTTGGGGTTTAACCCCTTTTTCTATGGCATTCATATAATGTTCTACGCATAGATCAAGGATCTTTTGAGTATCGAATTCGCCGGTTTTGACCGATACCATATTTTCGCTGATGTAAAAGTCGAAAGGGACTCTTTTCCCTGATACGTACCGTCGTGAAAGTTCCTGCCAGTTAACCCGATGGCGAACCATTTGCGAACGTGTCGGAAGGTCCACTTTGTATAAAAAGACATGAAAATGTTTTCGGATAATGGCAGCTTCTTCCGGTGTATTTAATAACTGTCTGATATCAAAACTGTATCCCTCTTTGTCATTTTCAAAATCGTATACGATAGCCCGATAGTTTGTGAGTAGATATTGACCGTTTTCGACCGGTTCGCCGAATTTTTTGACATTGCTGTACTCTTTATCGAGAAGCTCTTTGTGTCTGGGATTGGTATAATCAAGCAATACGGGGACGAATTCAAATGAACTGGATGGGAGCCCCATCGATTCGGCCATCAGGCGGTTATAAAGTGTTTCACTGCCTAGAGCTTTGGGAGATTGGTAGCAGATCGATGCTACTTGTGTGATCGCTAATATGCGATTTTCTTCGGAAGTGTTGGCTAGAGAGAAATCCCATTGTTCCACAAATGCGATATTGTCTCCAAAGATATTTTCTCGACTAGCTGTTTTTGTAATGGACATGGACACTTCCTGCTACATTTATTGATAAAGTATAGCAAAGTTGTGTTTAAAAAAAAGGGTTAGGGGTGCGAAGTGAACGAAGTCTAGGTTTCTATTTTTTGCTAAGCCTTGTGGCTCATTTCATTACTATACATTTGGTTTTTATTTGATTTCAAGCCTACGATGGTCGTTTTACGACATCATCTTCGGTTTCGTTCAGCAATGTAATCTAAGCCTCGTGGCTCATTTCATTCGGAACACTCGGTTTCGTTCGGGAAAGCGTGACGTTTGTCACTCTTTCTTTTCCGAACTCACATAACAAACACGTGCGGAACGATAAGCGGATATTTTTTCATTTTGCGGTAGATGTGTTTGCGTACCACTTGACGCAGATCGTTTTCCAGTGCTTTCGGATTTTCGATAAGGCCCGGTTTGAGGTTGACCAGGAAATGCTCCAACACATCTTCCATCTCTTGGGCGAACGCTTTGTCGTGGCGGTCTGCAACCAGACCGAAACTGGTAACAAGCGGTTTGGTTAGAAGATGGGAGTCGGTAGCACTGACTTGCGCCACCAATACCACCATCCCCTCAGAGGCCATTTTTTGGCGATCGATGATAATATCGTCTTCAATCTGATGATTGTTTTGGTTGTCGATATACGTTTTACCGGTTTTAACGGTTTTTGCTTTTCGCATCACTTTAGTGCTGACTTCGATGCAATCGCCGTCGCTCATCAATAGGATATTACGTTCCGGAACACCGCACGAAACAGCCGTATCGCGGTGTTTCATGATGTGGTTGTACTCACCGTGGACAGGGAGGAAAAACTTCGGATTGGTAAGTCGGAGCATCAATTTTTGCTCTTCCATACTCGCATGTCCCGAAACGTGGATGTCACGGTCGTTAGCGACGCGGGCACCGGCACGTTGAAGATAGTTGAGCATTCCCGAAATAGAACCTTCATTCCCCGGAATCGCACGTGCGGAGAGGACGATCAAATCGGTCGGTTTGATTTTGATGTGGCGGTGTTCGCCGATTGCCATACGGAAAAGGGCTGAACTCGGTTCCCCCTGGCTTCCCGTAGTTACGATCAGAACCTCTTTATCGTTCATACGGTTGGCCTCTTCGGCATCGATGAAGATGTTTTTCGGAAGTTTAATGTAATCGTATTGCATACATACTTCGAGATTTCGTTCCATCGAACGCCCGATAACGCACACTTTACGGTTGTATTTCATCCCGTATTGGATCGCTTGGTAGACGCGGTGGATGTTGGAGCTGAACGTTGACATGATGATGCGACCCTCAGCCTGAGAGAAAATACGGTCAAATCCCGGAGCAACGGTCAGTTCGCTCGGAGTCCACTCTTTATTATAAGAGTTGGTAGAGTCAGAAAGGAGACAAAGAACCCCTTTTTCCCCATAATGCGCTAGTCGGTGCAAGTCAGCGGTATACCCGTCAACAGGTGTATGGTCGATTTTAAAGTCACCCGTATGGATGATCGTTCCCGCTTTCGTCGTGATCGCCAATGAGGAAGAGTCGATAATCGAATGGGTCATGTGCATCCATTCGATCTCGAAGTCGTTTCCGATTTTGTACGGCTGGCGTTTGACGATCGGGTTGAAATAGCGGCGGAAATCACGCATATGGTGTTCGTCGAATTTGTTGCCGATCATTGCTAACGGGAGCGGTGTTCCGTAAATCGGGAATTGCATCTCTTTGAAGAAATACGGGACGCCGCCGATGTGGTCTTCGTGGGCATGGGTAATAATGACCGCAACGATTTTTTTGCGGATTTCGCGTAGATAGGTGAAGTCCGGAACGAGGATATCGACACCGTGCATCTCTTCATCCGGGAAGCTCATCCCGATATCGATGACGATTGCTTCGTTTTCCGTTTCGATAACTGTGATGTTTCCGCCGATTTCACCTAATCCGCCCAGAGGAGTGATACGAACTTTGTCGTTCCCCTCAAGATTCAGTTTGTAGTGCGGATTTAAGCGATTTTTATGGGCATCTTGATTTTTGAGGACAAATTCGCGCAAATTATTATCGATCGGGGCACTTGGCGCACCGCGGCGACCGCCACGGCCGCGATCGCGTGATGGGCGGTTTTCGCTTTCAGGAGCCGCATTGGATGCATTCTCCCCCTCGGTACGAGGCGGACGATTGTCATTACGCGGAGGGCGATTATCGTTGCGCGGCGGACGGTTGTCATTAGGCGGAGGGCGGTTATCGTTGCGCGGCGGACGGTTGGGATTACGCGGAGGGCGGTTATCGTTGCGTGGCGGACGGGTTTCTGATGTTTGATTTTCTCCGC
>Ga0172377_10002847_pt1 | contig 17744 bp, 18 predicted proteins | sample Pumphouse3metaG_FD_119749 | JGI IMG/M metagenome (GOLD analysis project Ga0172377, IMG submission 119749) | Leachate microbial communities from a municipal landfill in Southern Ontario, Canada - Pumphouse #3 metaG | ecosystem: Engineered > Solid waste > Landfill > Unclassified | place: Canada...
AATTGTTTGTCATATTTTTGTCCAAATGGAGTAAATCCCATTTCTTTAATTTCTTCAACTTTTTGCCATTGTTCAGCAAGAAGACGATCTTCTGCTATAAAATCTGAATATCTTTTCATAATTTCTCCTTTATAATAAATTTAGTTTATTTTTAATAAATATATACTACTTTTTCTTCCCCAAATAGTTTTAGGATAAAGATCTTTAATTTTGTTAAATAAGATAATAGCTTTGGATTTATTTCCTTGCTTAGCATATAACTCTCCAAGTCTGTATAGAGATTCAGGATAGTTTTCATTATCTTCAGTAACTAAACTTAATTTTTCAATTGCCTTCTCTAGATTATTTGAATTATAGTAAGACATTCCCAAATAATAGTCAGCATTTTTTATCTCACTTGAATTATCTTTTAAAAGTTTAGCTTTTTCTAAAGTTAAAATAGTTTCAGCATAGCTTTTATTTTTATAAAAGTTTAAAGCTTTTTTATATAAAATATTTGATTCACTTTCTGATGATAAATTAATTTTATTATTTTTAGAAGAACTTAAGTTTTTAAGCTCAACAATAATACTATCTATAGGTAACGGCAATAAAAATGAATTATCTGTTTTATAATAGTTTGCTTTAGTTGGATTATTTAATTTTCCATAAAATTCACTAATTTTGTTAGCTAGTTCTAAAGTTCTTTCTTCAGTATAACAAGCTTCAAGAAACATTAACTCTTGTGTATTAGGATTTTCTTTATTTAAAACAATCCTCTTAATAAAATCGTTTAATTCTTTAGAATTATCTTGAAAATTAAGATATTCAATTGAAAATGGAATCTTTTCTTTCAGTAAAGTATTTTTACCACCAATAATTTTTATTTTTTCCATAGTATCAAGTTCAAAATTATTTTCTAGATAATTACTTTCCCTTTTAAAAATAAGTTTATCTGATTGTTCAAGAGATAGATTTAATAAATCTAAAGAAAAATCTTTATTTTTTATATTTTCTGGAAAAAGCATTCTAAATAGTTTAACACTATTTTCTAAATTTTCCAAGTCTTTAATAGTATTATTTTCAGAAATCATATTTTCTAAATTATTTTTAGAAATTTTATAACGAGAAATATTATTGATTGTAATAGTTTTAATTATCTCATTATTTTTAATGAAAGAAAAAGAATAAATTCCTTGATAGATACTTCTAAAATAAAAATAATCATTCTTAATAAAGGCATCATAAGATTGTACATTAGGTATTTTTTTTGAAAAAGAATCTATTTCTTTGACTGGAATAACAGCATATTCTCCTAAATAAATTTCAGGATTAGTATTATTTAAGTAGGTTCTAGAGTTTTTATTTTTTATATTATCTTTAGTAACATCTAAAAAATACTTAATACCAGAATTATTAAGAATAAAGTTATCTTGTACAAGTATACTTGGTTCAATAATCTTAGGTTGTTTTATAGTATTTAAATTTTGGCAGCTATAAAATAAATTAGTTAAGATTATTAAATATAAGAATTTTTTCATGATTCCCCCTTCTAAATTTCGTATATTGAAATAGAAATATTATTTATTAGTGACTTTTCTTGAAAAATTGAATAAGAACATTTGAAACCATTTTGATTAATGAATAAATTCTTAGTGGAAACATCAAATGTACAATTAAAAGAATTTGTTTGATAACTAAAAGAAGTTTTTGAATTTTTTTTTAAAACAAGAGAACTGTTTATTTTTCCAAATCTATTTATGAAAATAGAATCAGAATAAATCTCTAACTCAGTACGTCCAAATTCATCAATATATTTATATGAAATGAAATTTTCTTTTATTTTTTTAATAGCATGAATTTCTGAATGCATGCTGTTATTGTCTAATTCTACAGTTTTAATTTGTAATTTTACTTTCATTAATAATCACTAAACTCATCATAATTTTCATTATCAAAACATTGAGAAGTGTTTAAAGTATCTTCTCTGTCATAATATTCATCTTCTTCCCAATCTCCAATACTCTCAAGAGGATTATCTTGATAATATCTCCAAAAATCTAAAATCTCATCAGTTAAATTTAAATCATCAAGATGAATTAAATCGTCATCTTCGTTAACAAAAATAAAAGTTTCCCCTTCTTCATTATCTGCAAGGGTATAGTCTTCTCCTTCGTAAGTTATAGTATCAATTATTTCAAAATCGTAGCTATTTCCACTTATTTCTTTTGTGAAATAGTCTCCTAGTGAAAACATAAAAACCTCCTAAATTATTTGTGATATTTAATGTTGTTTATAATGCTAAACCATCTATAAATTTGTTCTGAAAGAATAAGCCTCATTAATTGATGAGGGAAAGTCATTTTAGAAAAACTAAGGGAGAAGTTAGAAAAATCTCTAACTTCTTGAGAAACTCCATAAGAGCCTCCAACAATAAAATTAATAGTACTATGTCCATTAAGACAAATTTTTTCAATCTCCCGAGACATCTCTTCAGAGGATAAATTTTTCCCACCAATATCCAAAAGAATATTATATCCCTTTCTTTTTTCAAGTGCTTCTAAAATATTCTTGCATTCTTTTTTTATTGAAGAATCTCTGTCAGAGTCATTTCCAAATTCCTTTAATTCAATTATTGAAAATTTTCCAAAACTTTGCATTCTTTTAGAAAATTCCTTAATCCCATCCTTAATGTATTTATCTTTTATTTTTCCCACACAAATTATATTAATATTCAAATTCTTCTCCCTATGTATTATTTTCTATTGAATAATTTTTCAATATCATTAAGAGTTAGTTTCATTAAAATAGGTCTTCCATGAGGACAAGTATACTCATCTAGTAAAAAAAGTTGGTCCAACAGTATTTTAATTTCTGTATTATTTAAAGGTTGGTTTGCCTTTATAGCTTTTTTACAAGATGACATAATAATAATATCCTCAATTAATGAATTTCTCAAATTGGCATTTTTTAAATCTTCAATAATATTCCTAAATAATTCCTCTATACTGCAAAGAAATTTTATATTAGGAACAGCTCTAATAATAACATCCATTTTTCCAAAAAAATCAATTTCAAAGCCCAAATTTCTTAGAAGTACAATATTATTTTCAACTATTTCCTTATCTTTAATTGAAATAGAAAATTTAATAGGGACTAATAATTGTTGTACAGAAATATTTTTATTTTTATAATCATTTTTAAATTTTTCGTAAAGAATTCTTTCGTGAATTATATGTTGATCATAAATTTCTAGCACATTATTTTTTTCTATGATAACAAAAGAATTTGCAAACTGTCCAATTATCTTATAATCGCTTTTAACATTACTAACTCTTCCTAGTTTATCAGTTTTTTTATTATTTGAGAAGTTATTTTTTGAAAAATTAATATCATTTTTATTTTCAGAGATATCTCCCCAGTTTATATTTAAGTCTCTCTCAGGAGAGACAGTTAAATCATAATTAAAATTATTTTCAAGGGATTTTAATTTAATAGGTTCAGATTTAATAGTTTCCTTTTTGAAGTTATTAATATCTAAAAATTTTTTTCCATTTTCAGGAGTTATAGTGGGAGCTATAAAATCAATATCTCCAGAAAGTTCATTTTTAACATTTTCATAAACAAGATTATAAATATAATCGTCATCTGAAAACTTAACAATTTTTTTAGAAGGATGAACATTTATATCTATTTCTTTTGGATCTATCTCAAGAAATAAAATAGCAAAGGGATATTTCCCTTTCATTAATTTAGTGTAATATCCATCAATTAAAGCTTCCTCTATAATTTTTGATTTAATAGGTCTATTATTAATAAAGATATAAATACCATCTTTATTGGAACGGTTAAGGGATGTATTTCCAAGGTATCCCAAAGAAAAAGGGACAACATTCTGGAGAGTATTTTTCCCAAATATTTCAAATATTGTATTTTTCATGCCTCTTCCACTTGTTTTTAAAATTTGAACATTGTTATTAAGCAATGTTAGAGATATATTAGGATTGGCCAAGGCTTCTAAAACAAATATTTCTTTGATGTTTCTAAACTCAGTTGTAGTTTTTCTTAAAAATTTTAATCTTGCAGGGGTATTAAAAAATAATTCCTTAACTTCAATTTCAGTTCCAACATCCCTAGAAATATTGTTGATATTAGTTATTTTTCCACCAATAGCATTTAAAACACTTCCTTCTTCACTATCTTTTATTTTTGATGTTATTCTAATTTTAGAAACAGAAGAAATAGAAGAAAGGGCCTCTCCTCTAAATCCATAGGTTAGTATATTTGCCAAATCTGCCTTAGTATAAATTTTACTAGTAGCATGTCTTTCAATTGATAGGAGAAGATCTTCTTTAGACATACCCTTACCATTATCTGAAATTTTAACATATCTATTATTATTTTTTATTGAAACTATTATTTTTGTACTTTTAGCATCAATTGAATTTTCAAGTAATTCTTTGATCATACTAGCTGGATTTTCAACAACTTCCCCAGCAGCTATCATATTAGAAACTTTTTCATCTAAGATTTTTATTAATCCCATTAAACCTCCTAAAGCTTATATTTTTTTTATTTAAAATAACTAATTTGAGTATACATTTTCAATCTTTGTATGTCAACAGCGTTTTATGGATAAAGTTATTTTGTAAATTTAACAATATAATTATATAATAGATATTATATAATAAATAGAGGTGAATTATGGAAAATCCAAAAACAGCGTTAGAATTAATGGAATCTAGGTATGAAGCATACAAAAATGGGGACATTGATTATGTGAAAAGAACATGGGATAAAAAAGAAAGTAAAAAAATCAATTGGGTAGAACTTATTCAATGGAATAATTGTGTTCAATGGAAGGAATTAAAAATATTAAAAGTTGAAAAGGGAGAAAAACTAGATAAGGATGGAATAGTTGAATTTCAAGGGAAATATATTGATAAAGAAACAGGTGAGGAAAAAATTCATTATGAAATCAGTTATTTTATAAAAAAAGGAAGAAAATGGTATTATAAAGGTTATTTAAATGAATAAAAAAAAGGGATTTCTCCCTTTTTAAATATTCCATTCTAACAATTTACTTAGGAATTTTTTTAATTTAAGATTTTTAGGATTTTTAAAAACTTCCTCACTTTCTCCAAATTCCAATAGTGATCCATCAGCTAGAAAGGCAACTTTTTCACAAGCATGTCTAGCAAATCCCATTTCATGAGTAACTATAATAAAATCAATTCCATCTTTTTTTAGTTCATTAATTATATCTAAAACTTCAACAGTATATTCAGGATCTAAAGCAGAAGTAGGCTCGTCAAATAAAAGAAACTTAGGTTTTGGGGCCACTGCTCTAGCAATGGAAATTCTTTGTTGTTGACCACCTGATAATTCATTTGGTTTTTTTAAAGCATCCTTTTCAAGTCCAAAACGTTTAAGTAATTCACAAGCTCTAGTTTGGGCATCTTTTTCTGAATAGTTATGAACATGTATAAGAGGAACCTTAATGTTTTCTATTGCAGTCATATGGTTAAATAATCCACTATGTTGGAAAACAAAGCCAATTTTTTTTCTATATGAACTTAAGGAATCCTCGTTAAAAGAAATCTCTTTATCATCTATTGCCATTTCACCAGAAGAAGGTGGAATAAGTCCACCAATTATTTTTAATAATGTAGATTTACCTCCTCCAGAGGGTCCAATTATAGCAAGAGAATGTATGTTTTCTTGGAAATTTATATTAGAAAAAACTTTCTTATTTTTCCCAAATTGTTTAGTTAGATGAGTAAGTTTAACTTTCATAATTAAATTTCCTTTCAAGCATTTCACTTATATAAGTAATAGGTAGTGTTAAAATCAAATAAAGAAGTCCTAGGAAAAGATAACATTCAAATAGTTTAAAATTGATAGAACTAATTTCTCTCATTGTTTGAGTAAGCTCAATAACAGCAATCATAGAAAGTAGAGAAGAATCCTTTATTATAGATGAAAATTGTCCAGCTAATGCAGGTAAAGTTCTAGCTATTAATTGAGGAAGAATAACAAATTTTAAAGTTTGTTGTTTAGTAAAACCAACAGCCTTTGCAATTTCCAATTGAGAGTTATCAATTGAAATAAAACTTCCCCTTATTATTTCTCCTATATAGGCTCCTTCAAATATAGAAAGGATTAAGATTCCTGCAAAGAATCTATTATTAATTCCCCAAGCTGTTCCAACAATATAAAAAAATAAATAAATTTGCATTATAAGGGGAGTTCCTCTTATAAATTTAACATATGTTATAGCTAAGTATCTAATAAATAATATTTTAGAATTATTACAAATAGCTGTAACGATTCCAATAATTAAACTAATAATTAAACTTCCAATACTTATATAGAAAGTCATTAAAAATCCTTTGAAAATTCTAATTTTAAATTCTTTAATAAAGAAAAAATCAAAAGAAACATTTATCTTAACCAATGACATCCAAAAAATTAGTATAAGGAAAATAGCTAGTAAAATAATATTAAATAAAGATTTACCAAAGGATAAATTATTTTTGTTTTCAGTAATGAATAAATTTTTTATGCTCATAATTGTCTCCGATCAAAGTATGTAATTATAAAGTTTTTTAATTTTCTAAATCAAAAAACCATTTGAAACCGAGTTTACCAAAGTCTACCTTTTCTTTAGCTAAATATTTTTCACTTAATTTATCAAATCCTCCATCTTTTCTATATTTAACAATGAATTCATTAACTTTATTAAGTAATTCTGTATTTCCTTTTTTTGCTGCAACTCCTAAAACATCAACATCTTGGTAAGGTATAAAAATAGGTGTTGTAGTATCTTTATTTTTTTCCCAATTACGGTAAATAGTAAGTTGATCATAAAAGAAACCATCAGCTTTTCCTTGTATAACTTCTGTTACACAAGCGCTTTCATCAGCAAGAGCAATAACTTTGGCATTTTTAACATTTTTCATAGCAAATATAAAACCAGTAGATCCAGTTTTAACAGCGATAGTATTTCCTTTTCTATCTAAATCTTGAAAATCTTTTATATTAGATTTTTTATTTGTTAAAATCCCTTGAAGAGCGTTTGCATAAGGTATTGAAAAATCAACAACTTTTTTTCTATCATTTGTAATTGACATTGAAGAAATAACTAAATCAGCTTTTCCAGTTTGAATAGATGGGATAAGTCCTTCCCAAGCTATATTTTCAATTTTTACTTCTCTGCCAATATATTTCCCAAAATCCTTAGCAAAATCAACACTGATACCGCTTGGATCACCATTTAAATCTTTCATTTCAAAAGGTGGATAAGCTAATTCCATAGCAACAACTAGAGGTTTTGCAGGTTCTTTATTGCTGTTACAACCAACTACGCTAATAATTACGATTATTAACATAAAAAGATATTTTAATTTGTTTTTCATAAAATTTACCACTCCTTTTTATATTTTTTAGGTTTATAAATATCACTATTAGTTAACTTTTAATGTATATTGAAAATTTAAGTTTTTAGATTTTTCATATAAGATACCTCCAATATTAATTGAAATTTTAATATTTATTTTTCAAATTTTAAGGATACTCTAATAATATATATTATACCTTATAAATGGAAGAAAACAAAACAACTAAAAATATAATATAATATAGATATTTGACAAAATGTACTAGTTGTATTATAATTAAATTTAAAATTCCATTGGGAGGTGTAATATGAAGTTAAAAGTTTTAGTTGATAACAATACATATATAGATGAATACTATTATGGGGAACCTGGTGTTTCTTATTACATTGAAGACGATGGAGAAAAATTATTATTAGATGTGGGATACTCAGAGATATACATAAAAAATGCAAAAAAAATGGGAATAAATTTAAATGAGATACAAAAAATTGTTTTATCTCATTCTCATAATGATCACACTGGAGGCTTAGAGTATTATTTTAAAAATTATGAAAATAAACCAGAAATCATAGGTTGTTTTGGGGTTTTTGAAGAAAGAAAATATGGCACATTGAAAATAGGCAGCCCTATGGGTGAAGAAGAAATATTAAAAAAAACCAAAGTTATATATAGTAATACTCCTAAAAAAATCACAAAAAATATCATTTTTTTAGGGAAAATTCCTAGAATCAATAAATTTGAAGGACAAGTTCCCTTGGGAAAAGTAAAAAAAGCTGAAAAATATGTTGATGATTATAATTTAGATGATAGTGCTTTAGTATATAAATCTAAAAATGGTATTTATATAATAACAGGATGTTCCCACAGCGGAATATGTAATATAATAGATTATGCAAAAATTATTTGTGAAGATAATAGAGTGCTTGGGATTATAGGGGGTTTTCATTTGTTTGATTTGGATATTCAAACAAATGAAACTATAAAGTTTTTTAAAGAAAATAAAATAGATAAAAATTTATATCCATGTCACTGTGTTTCTCTTAAAGTAAAAATAGAAATGAGCAAATATTTCAATATAAATGAAGTTGGAGTAGGCTTAGAGTTAGAGTGGGATTAATAAAATAAGTTAGTGAATATAAAATTCACTAACTTATTTTTTATTGAAAATTTCAACTATTGTTTTTTCTGTTCCAACCATTCCAGGAGAAGCAATAAGACCTATATTTCTCATTGTATTTTCAGGCTTTTCATCACAGATTCCATGGATATTAAAAATAAAAGAGTCATTCATAGCAAGTTCAACTGATCTAAAAGCAGCATCTGTTGCTACAATTCCCTTCATTGTACATCCTTGATTTCCCCCATCACAAATCATACCTGTGATACTAGAAGCCATATTATTTAGAGTTCCAACAATTTCTTTGTAACTTCCATTTCTCATAAAAGTTATAGCACAAGCCATTCCAGTACCAGCAGCAATAGCACATCCACAAAAAGCAGAAAGTTTTCCTGAATATTCTTTTATGTATGTACAAATTAAATAACTTAAAGCTGTTCCTCTTAGTAATTTTTCCTCAGACATTTTATTTACTTTATACTCTGCATATAGAGGCATTGTTGCAATTATTCCATGGGCACCAGATCCAGTAATACTCATAGCAGCTTTATTAAGACCTATAACCCTAGCTTCAATGGCTCCTCCACATAATAAATTAGCAGTTTTATTAACATCTTCTGAAATTATTTTCTCATTATTAAGTTTAAATAAATTTCTACAAAAAGTTGTACGTGTATTTTCCATTCCCTCATTAAACAATTCTAAATTAACATCATAGGCTTTTTTTATAAAATTAAGTTCATTTATATTTATATTTTCCACATACTTAATTATATCCTTTAATGTATAGTCGTGGATGTTTAAATGTGTAGAATTTTTAGAATTTTCAGATAAAACATCATCTTTTTCAAAAATAATATTATTATTTTTAGTTATTTTAACTATATTTTCATGGGAATGTTCTATTAAAACTGTGATAATATCATTTTCTGTAATTAATGTTGCCTCTATATAAATATCAGAAGTTATTTCCCCTAAGATAATTTTAATTTTATGTTCATCAATTAATTTTTGAGCAAGTTTATTGTCCCTTTCTGTTACATCAATTAAGGATTCTAATCCCTTTTCAGGATTTCCAGCAACTACTCCAAGTGCTGCTGCAAAAGCATTACCAACTTGATCTGAATTTGGAATTCCACAAGTAAAACCATTTTTATATATTCCAGAGTTTAGAAGAACTTTTATTTGTTGAATTTCTTCATTGGAGTATTTTCTAGCAGTTGAAACAGCTAGTGCTATAGATCCTGGTTCTGTAACTCCAAAAGCAGGTTTCATATCCTTTTGTATCATTTGTATTAAACTATCCATTATTCACTCTCCCTTTTATTGATTTTAAATTATAATAACTTGTATTAACAGGTAAGTCAATATAAGTTATTATAATTTTTGAAAATCAGTTACAAACAAGACAGAAAGATTAAATTTTAAACAAACATTAACAGCTTTTAATAGTAAATGAAAACATGTTGACTTGTATAATTAAAAGGAGTAGTATACATTTTGTTCTAGATAAAGGGTTATTAATTATAGTTTTAAATGTTAAAATTTAAAACTATTTAATTATAAAATTTTAAAAAATTAAAGGAGAAGTGTTATGAAAAAATTAGTTTTAAGTTTAGCTTGTTTATGCTTATTTCTTGTTGCATGTGGACAAACAAAAGAAGAAAAAGGAAAGGTAAAAGAGAATGTAGAAAAGGTTTATTCTGAAATTAATTCCCCAGAGGAAACTGTAGAAAAGGATAAGACATACAATGACAATGGTCAAATTATTGTGGAAAAGGATAATTTAACTGGTAAGGTTGTAGATTATTATTTCGATGGTAAAAAATATAAAGAATCAAACTATAAAGATGGTAAACCTCAAGGGGAATTTAATGTTTTTTACGTTAATGGAAATCCTTTTATAGAATCAGCTATTAATGGAGAATTTAAGGTTTACGATGAAGAGGGTAATGAAAAAATAGACGGAACATTAAAGGCTGTAGAGGATAAATTTAAATTAAATTATAAAAAAGATAATGCAGATATTGAAAAAACTTTCAATTCATTAGAAGAAGTTTTAGAATATAGTTATTCAAATTAGAAAAGCTCCCTTGAGGAGCTTTTTTTTATATGGTATAGTATAATTAATATTATATTTAAAATATAGGGAGGAATTTTATGGAAGAAGATAAAATTTTCCAGGGGAAGTTATTTGACGCTAGGAAAAAAGAATTAAAAGATATAAAACATAAGGCACATAAACTTTGTCAAAAATTTAACTCTATGGATGAATATGATGAAAGTAGATTAAAAATAATTAAAGAATTTATAGGATCTATTGGGGAGAAATATTATTTTCAAGGGCCTATCCAATTTAATTATGGAACTCATACCTATATAGGTGAGAACTTTTTTGCTAATTTCAATACTGTAATAATGGATGATGGGAAAATAACCATAGGAGATAATGTAATGTTTGGACCAAATGTTTCCTTAATGGCAACTAATCACCCGTTGATACCTGAAGAAAGAATTTTTATGAAATATGATGATGGGCATGTATCCATGAGTGAATACGCTAAGGGAATAAACATAGGAAACAATGTGTGGATTGCATGTAATGTAGTTGTTATAGATGGTGTGCACATAGGTAATAATGTTGTTATTGGAGCAGGAAGTGTTGTAACTAAGGATATAGAAGATAATTATTTAGCTTATGGAAATCCTTGTAAATCCATTAGAAAAATAGCAGAAAAAGATTCTAAAAAAGATTTATTATAAATTAGAGGAGAACTAATGGAAAAACTAATATATGAAATAGGGGAAACTGAAGAGGGAATATTTTTAGAAAGACCAAATAGGTTTATTTGTAAAGTGAAATTAAAAAATAATAGTGAAGTTTTAGTTCATGTACACGATAGTGGAAGAATAAAGGAATTACTCTATGAAGGAAATATAGTAAATATAAGAAGAGCTAAAAATATAGAAAAAAGAAAAACACAGTGGGATTTAATATCTGCAAGGGCAGAGGACGGAGAGAATATTTTATTAAATTCTGCATTTCATAGATATATTTCAGAAAATATACTAAGGGATGAGGAAATTTCTCCATTTGGGAAAATAGATTTTTTAAAGGCAGAAGTGAAAATAGGTCACAGCAGATTAGATTATTTATTAAAAAAGGATAATAAGGAAATCTGGCTTGAAATAAAAGGGGCCTCTTTAGTTGAAAATAAAAAAGTGATATTTCCAGACGCTCCTTCAATTAGGGCAACTAAGCATTTGGATACATTGATAAATATATTAGAAACAAATGAAAAAAATGTGAGAGCAAGTGTAATGTTTTTAGTATTTAGAGATTCTGATATATTTACACCAAATTGGGAAACAGATAAAGTATTTTCAGAAGCATTTTATCAAGCTAGAAAGAAAGGCGTTGAGGTTTTTATAATACAATTAAAATTAAAAAATGGTAATATATATTATACTGATAAAAAAATACATATACAAGAAATTGTGAAAGGAAAATAAAATATGAAAATTAAAAAAATTAAAGCAGTACTTTTTGATATGGATGGGACTTTAATGAATACACTAGATGATTTAACTGATAGCACTAATCATATACTAGAAATGAATAATTTTCCAAAAAGAACAAAGGATGAAGTTAGAAGTTTTGTAGGACACGGAATTAAATGGACTATAGAAAAAGCTGTTCCAGCTAACACAAGTGAAAAGATAATAGAAAAGTGTTATAAAGAAATGTTAGTTTATTACAAGGAGCATTCAATGATAAAAACAGCTCCATATGAAGGGGTTAAGGAATTAATGGAAAAGCTTCATAGGGAAGATTATAAAATTGCAATTATAACTAATAAAGCTGAAGATTCTGCTAAAATTATAACAGATAAATTTTTTGGTAATATTGTTGATTTTACAATTGGAGATAATGGGAAAACACCTCTTAAACCTTCACCAGATAACATAGATAGAGCCCTAAAAAATTTAAACATAACTAAAGAAGAAGCTGTTTATATAGGAGACTCAGAGGTAGATGTATTAACAGGGAAAAATTCCAATATGGAAATGATAGGAGTTTTATGGGGATTTAGAGATAAAGAAGTTTTAATAAAACATGGAGCTAAGTTGTTTGCTGAAAATACTATAGAGTTAGAAAGAGAAATAAAAAAATTAGGATAATAAATAATGAAATAAAAAATAAAGGTGTTGATTTTTCAACACCTTTATTTTTATCTAGCTTTTTCAATATGTTCTTTCATTTTAGCTTTAGAAGTTCCTCCAACTATAACATCTTCTATATTTCCATCTCTTCCAATTATAAAGGTAGTTGGGAAAGCAGCAATATTATAGTTATTAAAAACTTGTTCTTCAGTATCAGTTATTGTAGGGAAAGAATAGTTATTTTCATTTAAGAAATTTATCATTTTTAAATGATCTTCATTGTTAACGCCAATAAAAACAACATCTTTTTTATTTTCTCCATATTCTTTATATAATTCTTGAATATATGGCATCTCATCTCTACAAGGAGGACACCAAGTTGCCCAAAAATTGAGGAATATAACTTTATCTTTATACAAAGATAAAGATTCAAAATTTCCATATTGATTCTTTAAATTAAAGTTAAGAGATAAATTTCTATTTGCATTTGAAGCTATGTTATTTTTACTTTCTGTTTTTATAATTTTAGAATAATTTTCAATTTTAAAATTATTTGAATTTAAAAGGGAAAATAAACCAATTAGAATTATAAATATACCAATAATTTTATTAGTGTATTTAAATAATTTATTATTTTTTTTAATTAAACCTAATATGTATGAAGAAAATAATCCAGTTATTAAAAATGGAATAATAAATCCAGCAGTATAGGCAGAAATTAAAAGTATACCATTATTAAAATTTTCTAAAGTTGAAATAGTTATTAAAATTGATGATAATGCTGGACCAATACAAGGTGTCCAAGAAAAACTAAAAGTAAAACCAAAAATAAAAGCTATTAATGGGTTCATTTTTTTTATTTTAAATGGTATTTTTCTTTCTTTTTCCAAAAAATTAAACTTGAATATATTTAATTGAAATAGTCCTAAAAAGATAATAAATAAACTTCCAATTTTTATAATAATATCCTTATAGTTGTTGAAAAAATTTCCAAAAGTTGAAAAAGCAAATGCTAAAGAGAAAAAAGCAAAGGAGATTCCAATTGAGAAAAATATTGTATTTATAATTATATTTTTTTTGTTTTTAAAATCATTAGTTCCTAGATAGCCAATATAAATTGGAAGTATAGGTAAAATACACGGGGAAAAGAATGAAAGGATCCCAGCTAAAAAAGCTATTATAAAAATCATAATTCCTCCTCTTTATAAATTTTATTTAAAATGAATATTTAAAGTTTACCAATGGTAAAACAGGGACAATTCCATCTGCAGAATAATTAACAAGGCCAATTTGAACTCCATTAATATTTTCAGTAGCATTAATTAGACCTAATTGAAAAAAGTTAACACTTTCTGAATAGTTGAAAAATCCAATTTGAGCTCCAACTTCTCCTTTAACATAATTAATAAATCCAAGATTGAAATCAGCATTTTTATCAATAGTATTAACTGCACCAATAGCAGCTCCGTAGGTTGTTCCATCAACATCATTCCAAGTGGATAAAATAAGACCATTAGTATCTCCATTAACTTTTAATATATCAGGGAAAATACCAAAGTGAACACCACTAAAATCTCCAGTGATTTTTCTATATCCAATTAAAGATAAATCAAATCCAGAAAAGTTTTTGTTTTCAGCTCCTAAAATATTAAAACTTAAAGAAGAAATGGAATCTTCCTTAGTAGCTCCAAATTGAATTCCAGGTAAAAAAGAAATCTGAGATGCTTTAGTAGCCCCAAATGCTGAAGAACAAATGAATAATCCCCCTAATAATAATTTGTTTATTTTCATAATAAATCCTCCTTAAATATTTTTATATTAATGTAATTTTACAATGAAAACAAGTATAAAGCAAAATATTAATATAAAATTGTTAATATTTTTAAATAATTTAGTGTATAATATAGAATGAAAAAAGGAGGAATCTTCATGAGAAATACAAGATGGGTATATAGAGGAAAAAATAATAATTACATAAATGATAAGTATAGTAAAAATATTCTTTCTATTTTAGAAGAAAGAGGAATTTCAGGAGAGAAGAATATTGAAAAATTTTTGAATTCAGATTTAAAAGATTTGAGAGATCCATTGACTCTTAAAGACATGAAAGAAAGTATAGATATAATTTTAAAATTAAAAAAAGAAAATAAAAGAATTTGTATATATGGAGATTATGATGTTGATGGAGTTACTTCAACAACAATATTAGTTTTAGCTTTTAAAGAGCTAGGAATACATGTAGATTACTATATCCCACTTAGAGATGAAGGGTATGGGCTTAATAAAAAAGCTATAAAAGAAATTAAAGATAATGGAGCAGCTTTAATTATAACAGTTGACTGTGGGATATCTTCCATTGAAGAGATAGATTATGCAAATAAAATAGGAATGAATATAATTATTACTGATCATCATGAAATTAATGGTGAATTACCAAGAGCTTTAGCTGTAATTAATTGTAAAAGAAAGGAAAATAAATTTTCTTTTGATAAGTTAGCAGGGGTAGGAACTGCTTTTATGCTACTGTTAGCCCTATATAGAAAACTAGATATTGAAGATAATGTATATAAGTATATTGACCTTGTTGCAATAGGAACAGTTGCAGATATTGTTCCCTTAGTTGAAGATAATAGGATAATTGTAAAGAATGGTTTAAAAGTATTAGGAAAAACCAAATGGAATGGGTTGAAATTTTTATTAAGAAAACTTTATGAAAATAGTGGAACTAGGGAATATAATACTTATGATATTGGCTTTAGAATAGCTCCTATATTTAATGCAGCAGGAAGATTAGAAGATGCAAAGAAAAGTGTTGAGTTATTAACAAGTGATGATAATAAGGAATGCGACATTATTTCCTATGATTTATTAAATAAAAATAAAGAAAGAAAAGAAGTACAAGAGAATATTTTATCTAAAGTGGAATATGAAATAGATAATCATAAGCTTTATGAAAATAGTTCAATAGTTGTTGCACATGAAGATTTTCATAGTGGTGTTATTGGAATAGTTGCTTCTAAAATTGTAGATAAATATTATAAACCAACAGTGATATTAAATATAAAAAAAGAAGAGGGAATAGCTGTAGGTTCTTGTAGAAGTATAGAGGGATTTAGCATTATTCAAGCTTTAAATTCAATGAAAGAATTATTTGTGAAATATGGTGGGCACGCTGGAGCAGCAGGACTTTCAATAGAAATTTCAAAAATTCATATATTCAAAGAAAAGTTAGATGTCTATGTTAGTGAAAATTTAGGTGATAAATATTTATTAAAACCAATAAAAATAGATCAAAAAATAGGTGTTCATAAGATATCTTATGATTTTTTAGAGGAATTATCAATGTTAGAACCCTTTGGATTTGGAAATTCAACACCTTTATTTTCCATTGAAAATTGCAGTTATTTGAATTTAAGAAAAATAGGAAAAGAAAAAAATCATTTAATGCTTAATTTAGTGAAAAATAATGTGGAAATAAGAAATTGTGTTTGGTTTGGTGCAGGGGATATGTATAATTTTATAGGAGAAAGTTCCCTGATAGATATAGCTTTTAAATTAAAAATGGAAAGATATAAAAATAGATATCAATATAAAATATTTATTGAGGATGTTAAAAAATCAGTTAATACTAATGAATATTTAAATACTGAAGCTATTAAAAATTTTGAAGTATATGATACTAAATTTCCTGTAAAAACAGTTTTTTATACAAGAAAAGAAATAGGTAGTAAATTAAATATTATTTATAGTGATGGGAAAGTTTATGTGGCAGATAGAAAAGTTACTGTTGGAGAATTAGATGAAGCAATTTCTTATATTTTAATAAAATCAAAGGAATATTTTGGATATAATTTTAAACTTTCATTAGATAAAATAGTTAGTACAGATGATAATTTTAATGTTTATATAGAAATAGATAGGGATTATAATTTTGAAACCTATAAAATAAAAGATGGGGAAATATTTAGAGAAATAAAAAATTATTTAATAGGAAAGTTAGAGTATAATTCTTTTCAAAAGAAAATATTAAAGGGAATATTTAAAGAAAAAGAAAATATATTAGGAATTTATAAAGAAAACAGAGGTATAGGAGTACTAATTAAAACAATTTCTTTATACTATAAAAGTATAGGAAAAAAAGCTCTATTAGTTACTAAAAATAATTTTCTAAAAAAAGAAAAAATTAAAAATTATATTGAAACTTCTGAAAAAATAGAAAAAGGTTATGATTTTTATATATTCTTAGATTGTCAAGTTGAAGAGTATGCTGATAAAAGTTTAGTTTTAAATAAAGAACATGTTGGAAATTGTGAATTTAAAATAATTGAAGATGATTTTAAAATACCTAAGAACATTAATTTTATAGATGAACATTTATTAATTACCAAAGAAAATATTTGGTCTAAGAAATTATCTATAGATGAAAAATATTTAACTTTAGAGAAAATAAAAAATAAAAAAGAAATATTTGCCACTAAAAATATCAAGGTTTTATTTTGAAATTAAATTTGTTAAGTATAATTTAACAAAAAAATATTGATTTTATTTATAAAAAATGGTAGTTTAAGAGCGTATATTTAAAAGAATAAAAAATTTATAAAAAAGGTTAAGGGGAGATTTTTATGAAAAGTGACACAGCAAGGAGAGCTGTAGGAAGTTATTTAAGGTCCCATATGGATCTTTATTTATTAGCAGCTATTGTTGGGATTTTATCCGGAGTGGTAGCAGTGGGATATAGAATAAGTCTCGATTTTGTAAATGAGCATAGGGATGCTTATTTTACTTATGCTAGAAACAATATGAATTTTAAAATTATAGGGCTTCTTGTCCTATTTGCTATTGTAACTTCTTTAATTTTAGGATATATCATAGTGAAATATCCAATGGTAAAAGGAAGTGGAATACCTCAAGTAAAGGGAATAATAGCAAGACAAATGGATTTCAATTGGTGTAGAGAATTAGGAACCAAATTTGTAGGTGGAGTAGTAGCCATTGGAACAGGTATGTCAATGGGTAGAGAAGGTCCATCAGTTCAATTAGGGGCAGAAATAGGAAGAGGAATATTTGATATTTTTAAAAGAAAA
>Ga0172377_10002848_pt1 | contig 17738 bp, 13 predicted proteins | sample Pumphouse3metaG_FD_119749 | JGI IMG/M metagenome (GOLD analysis project Ga0172377, IMG submission 119749) | Leachate microbial communities from a municipal landfill in Southern Ontario, Canada - Pumphouse #3 metaG | ecosystem: Engineered > Solid waste > Landfill > Unclassified | place: Canada...
ACGCTTTCCGCATTGCTGAGATTTTAGGTATGCCCAAAGACATTATGCATCTGCTATCCCAAAAATCGTGATGTCCACAATTAGTTTACAGCAGTGCAGCAAACTTGCACTTGAAACCGGAAGAGTCATTTTAGAAAGCGGGGGTGCCACAAATCGTGTGGAATTGATGATGCATAAGGTTTGCACCGGTCTTGGATATCCGGATTGCGAATCTTTCGTAACCCCCACTGGTATATTTCTTTCCATCAGTGATGGTGATACTGAGCTAAGCACCAGAATCAAACGGATCGATCAAAGACGGATGGATCTTGGCAGAATAACTGAAGTTAGCCGTATTGTCAATTTCCTCTACACTTACAAGGATGACACACATATAGACGGGAAGTCTAAAAGAGACTATTTTAAGGCTGAGCTAGCCCGTGTTAAAGATCAGAAAACATATCCTATGTGGCTAAGTAACCTCTGTGGAGCAGGCACTAGCGGCTTTTTTTGCTTACTTTTTGGAGGTTCTTGGACCGAGTTTCTTGTAGCCCTCGTGGTAGGATTCTTGGTTGCTACCAGTCTCAAATACATATCCCGGCTTCCGGTAAACAGCTTTCTTCTTAATGCCCTCGCAGCTGCGCTAATTGTGCTTATTAGTAAAACCATAGATATCTGGGTGCCATTCCTTCGCCTCGATTTTATTATTATCGGTGGTATTATGATTCTAGTGCCAGGACTTCAAATAGTTAATGCCATTCGCGATACCATGAGTGGAGATCTTGTGGCTGGAACTGCTCGTGGCGTGGAAGCCATCATTATTACTACCGCTATCGTAGCAGGTAGCGGAGCCATGCTGAAGCTTTGGGAAATACTATCTTAGGGAATGTATGATGCGTCCTTTTGATCTTCTAACTCTCATGCAATTCGCTTGGGCATTTTTGGCAATACTGGGATTCTCTGTTCGTAGCAATCTTCGGGGAATTCGTATTCTCTTTACCAGTTTGGGGGGCGGAATCTGTTGGGCGAGCTATCTAATTGTTTTGTACTATACTAAGTCTATGTTGCTTTCAGTGTTTATTGCGATTATCATAGTATGTATATATTCGGAAGTAGTTGCCAGATTAATGCAAACTCCGGTTTCGGTATTTGTGATCTGTGTAATTATTCCCTTAGTTCCGGGTCGTACATTATACTATGCAATGAATGCCTATATAAATGGGCAAACATCTCAAGCATCGAGGCTAATTTTTGATACGCTAATGATTTCCGGAACCATTGCAATTGCCATCGCAATAGTGGCTTCTGCAACTCAATTGTTCATGCGATTGAGACAACGATGATTAACAAGGAGTTAATAATAATATGAATAAATCTGTAAAACAAAAGCAATTAGAAGAAAGAATCCTAAAACTTCTCACGGGAAAAGCGCTAAAAACTGCTGAGATTCTTTTTGACGATCCTGAGCTTCAAGCCATGCAAGAATATGCTAACATCGTTTCCATAAAAAGACTAGGCTACAATGATCACGGACCAGTGCACATGCGCAAAGCTACCATTAATGCAATCAAGATGTTCAAGCTCTTAAACGATGCTGGCATCCTGATGAACCTTGAGAAAGAACGGGTAGGCAGCGCAAACGATTCTTTGGTGGGTGTAATTATGGCATCTCTACTACATGATTTGGGTATGACAATAGCTCGGGATAGCCATGAATTTTTAAGTATTCAGATCGCTACCCCATATATCAATAAAGTGTTGGATTCCATACACGAACCGGATGAGTATAACCTCAAGGCGGCAATCCGTTCCATCGCCATTGAAGGCATTTTTGGACACATGGCAACCCACAAAATTCATTCTCTGGAAGCCGGATTGGTGCTTATCGGCGACGGTAGCGATATGGAAAAAGGCAGAGCACGCATTCCCGCTATGCTATCCACAAAAGTCCGTCCTGGAGATATTCATCGCACTTCAGCTTCTGCCATCCAGAAAGTACGCATCATTAAAGGCGAAGAAAAGCCGATCCGCATTGAAGTTGAAATGAATGCCTCAGTTGGATTTTTCCAAGTTGAAGAAGTATTTTTCCCCAAGATTAATATCAGTCCGGTTAAGCCATTTATTGAGCTTTTTGCCGGTGTTACCGACAGAGAGCAATTACGCTATTTATAATGCCATTTACAAAGTCTTTATTTATTGAAGGCTTATATCATATTGTGTTTATGTCGCGGGAGTAAAAGATATCTGCTGTGTTTTTTGCACAGAGGAAAGTCCGGACACCTTGGGCAGGATACTTCCTAACGGGAAGCTGCAGTAATGCAGAGCTAGCTCCACAGAAACAAACCGCACAGCATCATTTCGGTGCTATGCAAGGGTGAAATGGTGGTGTAAGAGACCACCGGTGCCATTGGCGACAGTGGCAGCCAGGAATGCCTTATCCGGTGCAATGCCAAATAGGGAAGCTACGGTGCGCCCACACCGCTTCCGGGTAGGCAGCTTGAACCAAAGCGTGAGTTTTGGTCCAGATGGATAGATATCAAATCCCCTTGGGGATTACAGAATCCGGCTTATTGAACTCCCGCGAATTGTTTCAACTCAAACCAGGCTCAAGTGTTTTACAGCTTGTTTTAGCTCAAGCTGGCTCAAAGCTAGTAGATTTATGATATCGGCTCGATGGTAACAGCAGTTCCGGATGCGGAAACCATCAACATGCTCTGTCCTACCACCTCATAATCTATATCAACTCCAATCACAGCATTCGCACCCATACGGGCAGCAAGCTGTTTCATTTCGTTGACTGCATCTGCTCTTCCTTCGCGTAGTTTGCTTTCATAGGCACCACTGCGTCCTCCAACAATATCGGTTATAGACGCCATTAAATCGCGCAAGATATTGGCTCCCATGATAGTTTCTCCGGTAACGATATCATGGTAACTAACAATCTTGTATCCATCAAGGGTGGGGGTTGTGGAAACAATCATAATCAACTCCTTTTACACTAAGATTGTGTGTTTTGCTACAATGCCCAGATCTGAGCGGTAGTTATACAAAATATTTTCAGCTTTCTTCACGCAATTTTTTCCACCAGGCAATACGCTTGGCAATTTCGCGTTCAAAACCGTAATCACCAGGATTATAGTAGTCTTTCTCGTCCATCTGATCCGGGAAGTATTTTTGGTAGCTATACTTATTGGCAAAGTCATGATCGTAGTGGTAATCTTTGCCGTAGTTTAGTTCTTTCATTAACTTGGTAGGGGCGTTGCGAATGTGCAACGGAACTCCATAATGACTTGTTTTTCTGGCATCTTTAGCTGCTGTTTGATATGCTGCATCCAGAGCATTACTTTTGGGTGCCGTGGCAAGATAGATAACAGCCTGAGATAGCGCCACACTGGCTTCTGGCATACCAATGAATAGCAGAGCGTCCTTTGCGGCAATGGCTTGCACCAAAGCTTGGGGATCTGCTAAACCAATATCTTCGCTGGCAAATCGTATTATACGCCTGATAATGTAACGGGGATCTTCTCCCGCTTCCAGCATGCGGGCAAGCCAATATAGGGCTGCTTGTGGATCACTACCGCGCATGGATTTATGTAATGCAGAAATGAGATTGTAATGTTCCTCCCTATTTTTATCGTAGAACATGGTCTTTTTTGCCAGTGTTTTGGCAAGATCCTCAATTTTCGGATGAGGATTCTCTTGCAGCCACCCTCTTATCAGTTCCAATTCATTAAGGGCGCGTCGAGCATCCCCACCGCTATTGCCTGCCATCCAACCCAGTACATCTTCATCTATTTCTAAGTTCAGTTCGACAAAACCATTGCGCAATATCTCTTTAATGTCCTCTTCCGTGAGAGTCTCCAATACAAATACATGGCAGCGCGATAGCAAAGCCGGAATTACCTCAAAAGAAGGATTCTCTGTAGTAGCGCCAATTAGGATTACTGCTCCGCTCTCCACAAAAGGTAAAAAGGCATCTTGTTGCGATTTATTGAACCGATGGATTTCGTCGATGAACAAAATAGTTTGTTCTCCCTTGTTTCGATGCACATAATCTGCCTCTTTCATTACGTTTTTCACGTCGTTTATCCCCGAAAGCACGGCACTGAAATGAATAAACCTGAGGGGTGAAGAGCGTTCAATTATCCTGGCTATAGTTGTTTTACCACTTCCCGGAGGGCCCCACATGATAAAGCTATGATACTGCAATTTGTTTATCATCTGGGATAGTAGAGAATCTGTATTGATTAGTTTTTTCTGCCCCCTCAGATCGTTCAAGTTTTGAGGGCGCAATTTCTCTGCCAAAGGCACTCTACGGTCTTTCAATTCTTGTTCTTGCAAAAAGTCGCTTTGCTCGTTTTTCAAAACTTAGTATTCCATCAATCCCGTAAGCTCAGATGGATCGTACCATTTTAATATGCCATGAAGCTTTTCCAATTCGGCAAATAAGAGTTCTTTGTGTTGTACTTCCTCTTGGGCAAATTGCTTAAGAAGGCTTTTTGTGTCTTCATTATCAGATTGCTCTGCCAATTTTAAGTAAATATTTTGAGTAAGTTCTTCTCGCGAGATGGCAAACTCCAATACTTGTTTGGGATCTTCCAATTTAATGCCCCTTAGCTCCATATCCAAATCATCCATAAGCTTTAGGGTAGAATCCGGAAACTCCTTGGCAAACAGTTCCCGCACCTTTTGTTCGTGGATTTCTTCATACATTACAAGCTGGTTGAAGAATTGCTCGGTTTCAGCATTCTTAAAGCTCTTTGCCAAAGCCTTGTAGAGATTCTGTGAGCGAATCTCCGCTTCGATTGCAATACGATATACTTGTTTACGTTCCATGTTTTCTCCTCAAATAATTATGTTTTCCGGCGAATCAATTCCACCGCATTGACCTTATTTAACCTTTTTAGCGGCAATAAAATACTCAACCAGGTTAATAGATAAGAAACAGCTATAACTAAACAATAATCACCTATTTGGATTTGAACCGGTAGTATTATCGCTTGATCTAGCTTAACGAGCCCAGTCTGATGTTGAATATAAAGTATTATGCTGCTAAAAACTACTCCAATTACTATTCCAATCGTACACAACATCATCGCTTGCAACATAAATAACCGACGTAAGTCCCTATCCGTATAGCCCAATGCTTTCAGTAAGCCCAATTCGCTCTGTTTAAAGCTGATAGTCTTGAGTAAGGATCCGGTAAGATTGAAGCTGGCAATAATAAACATAAACAGCAATACTATGAACATCAAATACTTCTCAAAACGGATGGCTCCATACAGCGAAGCATCAAAACTACTCCAATCTTCAATTAAAAAATCCTCAAATAAAGGCTGCAAATGCTTTTGATGTTTTCTACTTTTTATGGGATCTTCACTGCGGATCTCAATATAATCTACCTCATCTTGATAACCATTGAAACTTTGGGCAACATGAAGAGGTACAAAGCAATAGCTCTGATCATATTCCGGCATCCCGGCAGAAAATACTGCCATTACTTCTAGCACTTGAACTTTGGGTAAAAGCCCAAAAGGCGTTGGGATGTTGAAGATTGGAGAGATAATCTGAACTTTATCGCCTACATATATACCCAATTCTGCCGCCAAACCTGATCCTATGGCTAAGCCTCGCTCCATAAAGGCTTTCGAAGCTATGCTACCTGCTATTATCCCATGTATATTCTTTTCGGATTGTTGAGGATTCAATACCGGGCTAAGCTTGCTTTGCTTCAGAGCATCGATGCCAAATACCAAGGCTGGAGTATTGCGATCGCCATTTTTAATTACAAGCTCACTGCGAACAACTCCGGCAGCACTATAACCCAATTTCTGGATGCGACCCTCTAAATACCTATAGTTATTGATGGGCGCACGATCCTTATTGGAAAGACGCATCTCGGAAAGAGTGCCGATTATCCGCTCTCTAATATCTTCTCTAAATCCATTCATAACAGAGCTGACGGTTATTAGGGCCATTACCCCAAGCGCTATTCCGCACAGAGTAAGAATGTGACTTCGGCTAACGCCCAGTCGACTCCTTCCGGCAAGGTATTTCTTGGCCAGAAATGGGATGCTGATGTTTTTTGTAGAACTCATTGTTATCACAGGATTCTGCAAGCAATAAAATAGTCAAGATTCTTTTTATCTAATACTCGTTCCATACCTTTCCTTTCTGCTTTATCGTTAACTTAAGCATATTTAAAGCTTGCTTAATCCTGTATATGCGGGAGTATCTCGGTACAAAGCATTGGTAATGATGATATAAAGCAATGAGTGAAAGAAGGGGGTACAAATAATAAACTGTGTTTTGGCTCAATTCTTGTATAATGTATAATGGAATCTTGATTCTAAAGCAATATTGCCAGGAGGTCTTATGAAAGAAAGTAATGGGCAAAAAAACATTGTATTGTTGAGCATCTTTATGTTGGTGTGGGTTGGACTCGGTGCCGAATTCGTTGTACCAGATGTGGCTGCAAACGCTGCCCAAAACTGGCTTAGTTATTGGCAACCCCAAAAGAATCATCAAATAAAAGAAATTAGAAGTTATAAAAATCAACGATTTGCAAATATAGATATTGGACAAGAGTTTAAAGAAACCGACCTTCCTCAGTTATACTTATGCCTTTTCAATAATGGTAACTACGTTGTAGTTCCGGCAGATGACAATGCTCCGCCCGTGTTAGCATATTCATCTTTGGCACTAAAAGATGCCAACGATATGCCTCCTGCGTTTGAGATGTGGATGAAATTCTATGCCGACAATGTTAATACTATCCGCACAAAATCTTTAAATAATGAAGAACATCAGAGGCTTTGGCAAGAAATTTCTCAAAATATCTTTAGCAGCATACAGCGTACCGAGGAGGTTAGCCCCCTTCTGAAAACAAACTGGGATCAGGATTGGCCCTATAACGAATTGTGCCCAGCCGATCTAGACGGTCCTGGAGGCAGAGTTTATGCCGGGTGCGTAGCTACTGCAATGGCACAATTAATGAAATTCTGGAATAAACCTATTACTGGACAAGGTAATTCCACCTATTATGCTTATGGATATGGATATCAAAGTGTAAACCACGGTAACACTACCTATCTATGGGACGATATGCCAAACTCCCTCTCAGGATCAAATCTACCAGTAGCTACTCTTATCTACCATGCAGCTGTATCGGTTGAGATGGGGTTTGCACCGGATGGATCTGGTTCCAATGGTGTTCTGGCAAGAAACGCATTTGTAGACCATTTTAACTACGCCTCAGCAAATTATTTGCAAAAACAGAACTATAGTACCAGCGCTTGGGAAAGCATTCTACGCACCCAATTGGACAACGGAGTCCCCTTGTATTACAGCGGATCCGGTGAAACAAGCGGACATGCTTTCAATTGCGATGGATATCAGGGAACAAACTACTTCCATTTCAATTTTGGTTGGAGTGGATCATACAATGGTTATTTCTACCTTAACGATCTTAGCCCCGGTAGTAGCAACTTCCCTTATTATCAAGCCGCCATTGTAGATGCTATTCCTGCCGGCTACACTATTACGGAGCCCAGAATACAACTTGAAGCATATTCACCCATCGCCGGAGACGAATTTCCCGTAACTTTGACCACATATCCTCTTGTTGGCTCTTGGAACGTAAACAATGTACAGCTCGGCTTGTTCTACGAACACTCCGCAATGGAATACATCGGATACGATCTCAACGATACCATCGCTCCCGATGCCTATATAGAAGTAGTAAACGACAATAACGGAACCCTGAATATCAATCTGGGCACTGCCAATCCCCTGATCGGCACAGGTAACCTGATTAGATTCAATTTTAGAGCCATAGAACCAGGTAATTTCTATTTTGGACAGGTAAACATGACCTATAACGGCCAGTTCTTACAAAATGTGGAACCCCTGTTGCTGGACGTTATTGCTCCCGTTGAAACACTTGATCAATCCAGTATAAGCCTTGTAAATGTAATGCATGTTGGCTACAATCAACTTGGAGCCATGATCATGAACACAACCTATATCCCGCCCTCTTGGGGAGTAACCAGCGTGGATTTCGATGTTCATTTCGACTCCGAACGAATCAATCTGGAAAACATAATCTGCGAAGAAACACTCATTGCTGACGCTGAAAATATCCAGATAACGCCTATTGAGCCTGGTGTTGTTCATGTATCGTGCGAGACAATCCTTCCCCTTTGTAGCAACAATCTGCCCCTGATGAAACTAAATTTCAGAGCCATCGGAAACACTTCCAGTGTTATGCCAGTAGTGGTAACTCTAAGCGATTTCTACTACAATCAAACTCTCATTACAGATACATCACGGGGAATATTTGTACTATCTGCGGTGTCTGCAAATGAAGAAGATGTTCCGCTTCCCATACTCAGCGTTAGCTCCTATCCCAATCCCTTTAACCCAACTACCACGATCTTACTTAACCTCCCCATAGCTCAAACTGTTGATGCTGCAATATTCAATCTTAAGGGACAGCGCGTGTTCAACCTTCATAATGGAACCTTGAGTAGCGGTGAACACCGGTTTATTTGGAATGGTGTGGATCAAAACAAGAATGCAGTAGGCAATGGTGTATACCTTCTTAAAATAGACACCGAAACCCAAACTATCCATCGTAAACTGAGTTTAATGAAGTAATCTTATAATAACTAGTATTATACAGAACCCCAAATTTGTTGGGGTTCTTTTTTATGTTATACTTAATTTCTGGGAAAGAGCGTTAAATGATCAGGATATGGGTGTGGATGAACATAGGCACACCAGAAAAAGCCCACCATACCGATATCTCCTGCATTAAAATCAGCTATATATATGGATGTGCAACGGTCTCTGGGCTTTTTAATGGGTAGCGAGTATAAGCGGATTTATAGTAAGGCTAATCTGTTTTATAACGGATTGTTCCATTATAAGTATAGCGCAGAGATGTGCTCATCTTATCCAGTCTGCGAATAGTTTCGGCATGAGGAAAACCATATACATTGCGTTTAGAGGTTGTGATTACAGATTCTTTCGGATCTATGTAATACAAGAATTCTTCGCTCGATGAACTTCTGGATCCGTGGTGAGGAATTTTAAGGATGTCAGCTCTCAATTCAAGAGGATAATGTTCTGTTAGCCATAACTCTGCCTCGCGTTCGATATCTCCAGTAAATAGGAAACGGACGGATTTTGAATCGTACCGTAACACGATGGAATTATTGTTTAGATCATTATTATTAAACTGATTGTTGGGATGCAGTATCTTTATCCGGTGAGAACCTAATTGAATACTTGTGGTGTCGCTGATACTCATTATGCGTGTGTTTCTTAAGTTTAATTTGGGAGCTATCGATAGCCAAGTATTACTACTGAGATCTGTTCTACTCAAGATGAGGTTTTTTACTTTTAAATGGTTCAACAAACTCGGTAAGCCTCCAGCGTGGTCGGTATGCAAATGAGTTATCAGCAAATAGTCTATAGTGCTTATTCTGTTGCGAGCTAACCATACCAGTAGTTTCTTTTGCGCCCAAGATTCCGATAAGCTTTCTTGAGCTAGATCTGTTTCCGCTCGAAAGCCAGGAACACCACCCGCATCGATCATCAAACTGCTCCCGTCATCGGCAAAAATGAGGCTACAATCTGCCACTCCAGCATTGAATATATACACTTCGCTTTTGTGTTTAACAGGAATAAACATAAGAACTGCAATTATACAGATTATGGGAATCCCGTAGTTCAACAATATCTTGCGCCGAGCTTTTAGAAACAGAAAACCAATCAAAATAACCAAGCCTAAGGCTATGGCATGGTGCAGAGAAATCCAGTTAGATTCGATGTATAAAGGTAGTTTAGCACAAAATTCCAGCCAATATTGCCAAAGATCGGCGATTGCTTTAAAACATAGAATAACTGGTTGCCAATCAAATAATAGTACAATAATCGATAAAAAAAGCAATATCGACATCAGCGGAAGCCCAATAAGATTTGCCAATACTCCATTGAGCGATGCTGTTCCAAAATAATACAGTGTAAATGGTGCTATTCCCAAACCTACGATTAAACTAATTAGAGCATAATCTGCTACTTTGCGAATGCCTTTATGGATAACTGATTTTGTTGCCTGTGGTTTGCTCTGCGGTAGAGCAAAAACAATTAATGCAACGCATAGAAACGATAACTGTAGGCCTAATTGAAATAGTTCTTGGGGATTGATGAGGGTAATAATGAATAACGATACAGAGAGGCTCTGTGCAACGGCAAGTGGGCGCGATAACCAACGTGAGATTATTAGTAAATCTATCATTAGCATAGCTCTGGAAATTGGCGGCGCCCAGTTGTTGATTGCCGCAAATAATAGCAAGAAAAGCATGAATAATGCTTCAGCAACACGCATCGGAAGAAACAGTCTTAGCACCATCAGCAACAGAAAGCTTATCAGCATAACATGCAAACCACTTACTACAATAAGATGAGTAATACCAGCTCTACTAAGCTCAGGTCTGTGTTCTTGTTTGAATGCAGTGTCACTTAATAACATAGCTTTGGCAAGGGGGGCATAAACACCAAGACGGCTATCCAGGCGTTCCCGAATCCACATTCTGGTACTATTAATTATGCTCTTAGAAGCCAAAACTGGAAGCTTATGCAGAGGAAGAACCGGACGCAATAAAGCGTGAAACCTTTGTGGATACACATCTAAAACTGGGTCACTATTTAAGGTCTCCAGTTTGCATAGAGAACTGTAGCTATCACCAATATCCAATTCCTTTTGATAATACATCAAAACTTTCTGATTTACTTCTATTCCTGCTACCTGCTGCAAATCTATCTGATACACTCCATCAGCCAATTTACTTTGTACTAAGAACTTCATCTTTTGCTGTATCTCGCCCTTACTTTGTAAAATGCTTATTAAAGGCGATGATTGTGTTTGCCTTGATTTAAACCTAATTGCCCCGAAGCCTAAGATAATCAGTAAAATCAGTATTGTCCGCAGAGTTTTCTTGCAAACAACAGCAAGCAAGAATAAACTAAAAATCCCCGCCAGATACCCTAACATTGGTGCTTGCAGGTATTTTCCAGAAAGAATGCCTGCTACCCAAAAAATAACGGGAATCAACAAAGGGCTGGGTAGCTTTTCCCTTATGGAAATTACTTTACTTTCGGTTGTAGAATCCAAGGATGAGCCCTAACGCCACAGACCATACAGCAGCCATGCCAATACGGAGCTCATCCGACATCAGAAAGGTTACAGTATGGGCGGGAATCCAGAACCAAAGCAGACTTAGCATGCTTTTATCCAAGTTCTTCCAATTCTTGTGCTTTTCAACAATGTTATCCAAAACACGGTGCATAATAACCAGGGTTAGTCCAAATTGCACATTCATTAGCACCGACAACGAAAGGGCGTAACCCAAACTACCACTTTCAAATTGGGGCCACATTCCCGCATCTATTAGTATTTGTAAAAAGCCACTAAAACCTTTGAAGGCATACTTGATACCAATTGCCAGAATAGACCAGATAAGCATCTTCCATAAGGTTAATAGCAATCCGAAAGGATACTTGAAACTCTTTTGAATTATCCATTTAGAGACAATTTCGCCCAAGGTTCCCAAGATGGCAAATTGGATCATTGAACTAATTATGGGCTGGTTTTGTACCCAATTGATATAAGCTGGCATAGATTTCTCCTCAATCGTCAGTAGTTTTGCATTCCATTACTTCGGTAAACTTTTTATGCTCCTTAAATCTGGTCAAGCCCAGTTTTCCAAAGAAAGAATCCACTATCGAATAAATTACCGGAATAATGAACAAAGTAAGCAAGCTGGCAAACAACAAACCAAAGGTAAAACTAACTGCCAAAGGACGCCATGCCTGCGACGAAGGATCGGATGAAAACACCAGGGGTAGCATTCCAGCTACAGTAGTAGTGGTGGTTAGAATTATTGGGCGTAAGCGAACTGAACCACTTTGGATTATGGCATGCCATCTATCCACGCCCTTTTCGCGCTCCTGGTTAATAAAATCGATAAGAATTATGGCATTGTTTACCACTACTCCGGCAAGAGCCACTACCGATATTAGGGTGTTCAATGAAAACGGCAATCCTGTAACTAACAGCCCCAATATAACCCCAATAAAAGCAAAGGGGATGGTCATCATAACTACAATAGGCTGCACATAACTACGGAATTGACTGGCTAATATAGTATAGATGAGCAGTAGTGCAAGAATAAACAATCTACCCAAAGATGCATAGCTTTTTCGCTGCTCTTCCTGGACTCCGCCAAACTCATAGGTATATCCAGGAAAGCGTTGTGAAAAATCAGCAAGCAATCCCCCATTACTATCAAATCTCCCTCCAGCGAGGATATTCTGCACTTCTGAGGGTGATCGTTTTTTAGTTTTTCCACTCTCTTGATATGTGCTTACGCTGGCAGTAATGCTCAATAAACGATCTCCATCCCGGTGTTCGATGCGCGAAATAGAAGATGCAGTCTCAAACTCTGCCAATTCTCTGATGGCAATTAAATCTCCTGTTCGAGTTCGAATTCTCAAATCCTTCAGATTTTCGATATCTTGAGTATAGATATCCTGCATCTTAAGTATTATGGGATATTCTTCTACGCCTTCACCGCGATACTGGCTTATCTCTGCACCGGTTGAAGCCGTACGAATAGTACCTGCAATTTGGGCAACGCTGAGTCCATAAATAGCCAATCTATCATGATGAGGTTTGATGCGCACTTCTTTTTTTCCAGCATCATAGTTATCGTCTATATCCGTAACACCCGGTATATCTCTTAAATAGCCTTTTATAATGTCGCTAATGTATGCCAGTCGCTCCAGACTGGGACCCTTGATACGAATATCAACATCATTACCAACAGGAGGACCACTACGACCCTGCGAAAAGCGATACGAATATAATCCTGGAAGCCCTTCACAGAAAGCTCTAATTTCGTTTTGAATCTCCTCTTGCTGATATTTCATCATGTTCAAATCTACCAAGTCGATATTGACTTGCGCTGCATTACTGGCGAAGTTGCGTTGAGTTTCTCCGCCCATTGCGCCAATATTCGCCACTACATCAGTAATATCATCTTTTTGAGGCATGCTATCGATAAACTCTTCTATTTGCCTTACTATTGCTCCAGTTTCTTCTATTGTAGAACCAACGGGCGTTTGAACCTGCAATCGGATTGTTTGAGAGGGAGTACTGGCAAAGAATTCAAACTGAATGGCACCAGAGACCAGAATTATCAGAGAAACACCGAGCAAAGCCACTGTACCCCAGATAGTTATCTGCCTGTGTTTGAGTGCCATACTCACACCTTTTTGATAATAAGCAATTAATGGTCTAATCATCTTTGTGCTGCGATCTTCCCGGCGTGGCTCTTTGCGGGCGAATTGGAAAACATTGTTAGGAAGTACTACCATGCTTTGAATCCAGCTTCCCAATAATGAGAGTGACACTACTATGGGAAATACACCTAAGAACTGACCCATTACTCCTTCCAGTAACAGAAGCGGTAGAAACGCAGCCAGAGTGGTTAATGTAGAAGAAAATACCGGCCAGATCACCTGATCTACGCCCAGAATGATGGAATCCTTATGGCAATAACCTTCTTCTCGATAGCGATGGATATTTTCCAGTACGACAATAGAGTTGTCCACTACCATGCCCACCACAATAATGAAACCAAATATCGTGAGATTATTTAAGGTAATATCGAAGTAAGGGATAACTACAAAAGCAATTAAGATAGAAAGAGGAATACCGAAAGATGCAAGCAACGCATTTCGCCAACCCAAAAAGATAAACAGCGCAAAAAATACTAACATTATACCAATAAAAGCGCTTTTCCCTAATGCATTTATGCCATTTTTCACATCTAAAGAGCCATCGTTTCTCAAGCTAATCTCCACTCCCGGATAGCTCTTTTGAAACTCTGCAATGTATTCCTTTACATCTGCAATTATAGATATTATATTACCACTTCCTTTTTTATATAGAAAGATAGAAACAGATTCGGAACCATTAAGCCTGGCTTGGGATACAGGCTTTTCTAAAGTATCTCTTACAGTTGCTATGTCGCGTATCTTGATTGATCTACCGCTGGAATCGGAAATAATCATTAGTTCGTTGAGTTCTTCCAACTCGTTGAATTCTCCTAAAGTGCGAACCAAAAACTCCAACTTGCCAAATCTGGCTAAACCTCCAGGCATATTAAGGTTTCGAGCCCCTATTGCTGAAGAAACATCGTTGAGGCTAAGCCCATAAGCATCCAAGCGGGTTTGATCTACATCTATCCAGATTTGCCGCTCTCGGGAACCGATGGTTTCCACCTTAGAAATATCCGTAATCTCTAAAAGCCCGTCCTCCAACCGTTCTGCTACTTCGCGCATAGCCATAGGGGACATGTTGTTGCCGCTAATTGCAACTTGAGCTATGGGATTCACTTCTCGCATACTCAGACGAATAATCACTGGGGCAAGAGCATCAGAAGGGAGGTCCGTTACTTTAGCAACTTCTCTGCTCACACGATCAAAAGCCTCATCTGGACCCACTGAGGAATTGAATACTACTTGAATTGTGGCGCGCCCTTCTTGAGCAGTAGCGCCAATATAGTCCAGATCATCTAAATCGTTTAATTCCACTTCAAGTTTGTGCACCACCAGTTGCTCCATTTCTGCTGGCGAAACTCCAGGATACATCACAACTACCAAAGTAGTGCCAAAATCTACAGCAGGGAATTCTTCTCGAGGTAAGCTGACCATGGATATTAACCCAAAAATGAGTATTGCCAAAGTAAGCATGTTTACCAATATCGAATACTTTAGAGCGGTTTTTGCAACAGATATCATAGTTATGCCTTAATCCCTAATTCTCACTACCGAACCATCTTCCAGGTTTTCGCCGCCAGACACAACAATTTGTTCTCCAGCTTCTACCCCCGAAACAATTTCTACAAACTCAGAAATACTCCTACCTAACTGAACATCTCGCTGATTGGCTACAGTCTTTTCTTGATTCTTGGATACCACATATACATAGTTGCGATCAAATTCTTTAACAACATTGGTGATGGAAGTATATAACATATCTTTGTAGGTATTAGTTTTAATTTTTGCCGAAACCACCATACCTGGCAGCAACCCCTTTATACCATGCATAGTTAGCTCTACGGGGTAATTTGCACTTGTTGCCAATGGACGAATACCAAATCCTTGTACTTTTGCCGGATAGGTTTTACCAGTATGACTTACTACTGCATTTTGTCCCACCTTAATTCTGGAAATCTGGCTTTCCCCAACTCCGGTTTTGAGGATAAGAGTGCTTCCGTCGGTAATAGAAGCTACAGGTGCACCCATATTAATGAATTGTCCCAACGAAACGTTTAGTTGCGATATACGTCCACTTTCCGGCGCCATCAAATAAGAGTTGTTATATGCTATCCGGGCAGATTCGAGGGAAGCTTTGGCACCGTCAAATAATGCTTTAGCAGCTTTAAATGCAGCATTTGCCGTATTATACTCCGCTTGCGAAATCAATTCTCTTTCTTTTGCAGATACCGCATAATCCAAATTATTCTGAGCGTTTTCCAAGCTGGACTCAGCAGAAGTAAATGATGCTTCTGCTTGCTCTAAGCGTATTTTTAAAACTTCGTTTTCAAGCTTGCCGATACGGTCACCCTTGTTTACATAGTCTCCAAGTTTTTTATAAAGCTCAAGAATCTTACCCGAACTCTCGGCACTCATAACGATATCCGTGATACCCTCCAATCTGCCGGAAACATTCACGTATTCATCAATGTTGCGTAATGATAACTCTTCAACCATTACCACCTGGCTACCATCGCTGCGAGCCCCTCGCACTGGCGCATTATTATCTTCTTTGCCACAAGCACTTATCAGCACTATTAGCACCGATGAAATTATTCCTAGTTTGTTCAAAAGTCCTCCCGGTTCATCGATCCAAAATATCAGTCAGAATAGCAGCATCTTCTTTGCCAATAGTGTTAAGCAAAGTAAGGCGTGCCTTAAAAAATTCGTAATAGGCATTGGCATAAGCCATGTTAGCAGCCGATAGCATAAGTTCTGCATCCATCAAATCTACCGTAGATACCATATTCAACCGAAATCGCTCGCTTATTTGAGCATACATATCCTCAGTAATATCCAGTGAAAGCTTTGCATTTTTTACCTGCCTTGCGCTGCTTACAAGTTTAAGGGCAGCAGAATCGGTCGCCAGCAATATTCCATCTGTAGCATCCTTGGCAGCCATGGCGGTTTTTTGAGCTTCATAATAAGCTTTGCGAGAAGCTGCTAGATTACCTATCTGCGGTAAAAGCGGCACAGAAAGATTTAACATTATCTGATTTGAGGCATCAAATTCATAGCGATCTATGCCATTTTCATCGTAGGAACGGCTGCCCACCAAAGTTAGTGTAGGCAAAAAGCTTCCCTTACTTGCCTTATAGGCTCGCTGTGAAAGCTCCACCCCACCTTGAATTTGCTTTAAATTTAGGTTTTCAGTAATGCCAATTGTTTTTAAGCTATGCGAAAACCTTTCAAGCTTCTGTTCATCAAAATCGGCAAACGGCAATATCTCACTATCATCAAGTTCAACCGGAAGCGGGTTAAGTAATTCTTGGCTCCCCAGAAAGTTTGAAAAATCCCTCAATGCTAAATCGTAGGCAGTTTTAGTTTGTAGCAGCGCAATTTCCTTATTGGCAAGATTTGCCTGTAAGCGCAGCAAATCGGCTCTGGCCATAAGGCCATTTTGAATTTTGATTTGTGCCAGTTCCAAATTGCTTTCTGCTTGGCTAAGCTCAGCCTGGGCAATTTCGTATACTTTATTAAGTTGTAAAACCGAATAGTATTTATTTTCTACATCATAAACAAGCTCAAGCTTTTCTGCCATAAGCCCGGTTTCAGCCACAGTTGCAGCAAGCGAAGCCATCTTGTATGCCTGATACAGTTTCCCCCCTGTAAATAGCGGTTGACTAAGATTTAAGGATACAGATCGTTGATCTTTGTTGAGCGCAATGCTTTGCCCCCCTGTGTTTATACTACGGGCAGGATCTGTATAGAGAAATGTTCCTCCCAAGCTAAGATTGGGTAGAAATGCTGCAAAGGCATTTTTCTTTTGCCATCGTGTAGCCTCTACGCCTGCCCTTGCTGCCTGATATGTTGCATTTTGGCTTAATGCCATACTTTTTGCTGCATCCAGACTTATCGTCTGTTGTGCATTAGAAGTACATGCAAGAATGGCAAATGCTATCACAATGAAGTATTTATACATCTTTTCTCCTATAATATGCTGGGATCCATTATTAGCTCTGGAAAGATGGATCTGATCATTTCTAAACTTAACGGGATTATATAAAAATATAACTGAAAAGTAATGTGATTCCAAGCAGCAATTCGCATTATGAGACCGCCGAATAGTCAGCTCATGAAACAACGCCTCATTTATAAGATTGGTAGTTAGTTAAAAAGTAAGCATTCCAATCTTCCAAACTAGTTTATTCTAACGTTTTTTCCGTATTATACGGCATGTGAAGAACTAATGTATTCATGCTATTTATTCTAAAAGAGAGTTACACATGCAGAAATCAAAAAACAAGCTCTTTTATTTGGAGCCATAGTGGCTTTTCTTGTAGTTTTTTTTGCAATAACTGTAATGCAAACCTCCTTCTTGATACTTTACCGGAGAGTTAAGGTTAGTTTAAGCTACCATCATCCTACAG
>Ga0172377_10002849_pt1 | contig 17729 bp, 10 predicted proteins | sample Pumphouse3metaG_FD_119749 | JGI IMG/M metagenome (GOLD analysis project Ga0172377, IMG submission 119749) | Leachate microbial communities from a municipal landfill in Southern Ontario, Canada - Pumphouse #3 metaG | ecosystem: Engineered > Solid waste > Landfill > Unclassified | place: Canada...
CGTCAGAACTCCGTTTGTGGGGACGATTAAGATTATGATTATGATTAAGATTAGGACTGGTGGCCGGGCATCTTCGTAATCTTAATCCTAATCGTAATCTTCATCCTCCATGACCCACCGTGGCACGTCGATTGAAAGGCACCAGGCACAGGTAAAATGAATTCTGAGGGCAAATATTATGGGGAAAAGGCCGTGAAGACAAAAAATTAGACGCGTCGGCCCTGGGATCGCACCCAGAGGATCGCGTTGCCTCACAATTCATGACACCGAAACTAAAAAGGTTCGGCGCCGCGTTGCCTCACAATTCATGACACCGCGCAAAAGTGGAGCAGTTATTCCGGTCTGCGCAGGACAGGCGGGAATGCCTGTCCTACCTTCCCTTCAAACGCTCGATCTCGGCCAGCGAGTGATTCATGTGGTCGCGCTCGTCCAGCCCCACGCGGCGCACGAGGTCGGCCAAGGTTTTCTGGCGCGGATAACAGGCAAACCAGACGGAATCGACCGGCTGCTGCTCAAACTCCGGATGCTCGCGCGCGTAGAGCATGTATTCGTGTTCGGCGTGCGACTCGAAGGCCGCGTTCATCGCGAACGACCAGACCGGATTGAGCCGGTACATGACGCGCGTCAGGCAGAAGTAGACAAAGGTCATCATGCGCGGCAGCAGCAGGTGGCGGAACCCTGAGAGCGGAATGCCTTTCTGGTGGCAGAGGTCGGCCCAGAGCAGCATATGCCACTGCTCGTTGTCCTGCGCCTCGCGCCCCATCTGAATGTGGCGCAGCGCGACCTCGATCTGCTCGCGCGGCACCGGCCGCGTGCCGCAGTGCCACTTCGAGAGCAGGCGGTACGCGCCATGCTCCCACGCCCAATAGGGATAGCGCGCCAGAATTTCCAACACCATCACTTTGGGCAGCGACCTCGCCTTGCCGTACAGCACATCAAAGGTCAGGAACATGATTTTGAGCATGAGATTCGCCGGCAACCTCGGCGTCGCGAGCGTACGCTTCATCTCCTCTTTCAGGTCCATCTCTTTCCCCATCGTGAATACGGCGTCAGTCATGATGCTCTCCTGCAGGCCGGCACACAGGCCACGTGATAAAGTGAGAATCATACAGGATTTTATCGCATGCCGCGCGAACAAACGCACGCCATTTCAACAGAAAAAACTGTCGCACAGCGTGATTCCACGTTGACAGCCGCGACGGTTTTTGACATAGTGCGACCCGTGTTTTTCACACGGTAGGGTACCGAAGTGGCCAACCGGGGCAGACTGTAAATCTGCTGGCTAACGCCTTCCTTGGTTCGAATCCAAGCCCTACCACCATTTATTTGACCCGAGGTCCGGCAGCGGTCGACGGTGCCGAGACACGGGGTGTTGAAAGGGGGTGACTAGCGTGATTCAACTCCGATTGAAAAAAGGTGAGTCTGTCGAGCGTGCGCTCAAGCGGCTCAAGAAGATCATGGACAAAGAAGGCCTGCTGAAGCAGCTCCGCAACAATCGTTACTACGAGAAACCGTGCGAAAAGGCTCGCCGTAAATCGGCACGCGCCCGTATCCGTAACAACTCCCGCCGAGCGATGCGAGAGATGTGAGTGATAAGGGTTGTCACCCAATAAAAGGAGCGTTTCGGAGTGATCCGGAACGCTTTTTTTGTTTGTCGACGTCAACCGTCGGCCACCGCACGCCGCAGCGTTTCGGCGTCAATCGCCCCGTCGCGCAGGATCTCCAGCGCGCCGTCATGGCCGACCCGCACCACGCTGCTCGGCACGCCGCCGGGACAGACCCCGCCGTCGATCACAAGGTCGGCTTCAAGGCCGATGTCACGCAGCGCGTCCACAGCGCTGACGGCCGGCATCGCGCCGCTCAGGTTGGCGCTCGTCACCCGCAGCGTGCCGCCGCATGCCGCCAGCAACCGGCATGTCGCCGGATGATCGGGAACACGGAAACCTTCCTCGCCTCCGCCGCACGGCAGCACCAGCGTCAACGCGCCCGGCCAGAAGCGCTCCGCCAACCGCCGCGCAGCCGGCGGCAGAACCGCACCGAATGCGAGCACGGACGCCAGATCGGCCGCGAGCAGCGCGATCGGCTTGCCGGTCGGACGTCCCTTGATTGTGCAGATACGCGCCACGGCGCCGGCACAGTCCGGATGCGCCGCGATTCCGTACACGGTGTCTGTCGGGATGATCACCACGCCGCCGGCCCGCAGCAGGCGTACCGCGTTCTCATGTTGTGTGCTCCACTCGCAGGTCATGCCCTCTTTTTATCACAGGTACGGAAGACGGCGCAAGGCCCCTGAACGGGTGCGCGCTTTGTCTTTTGAAGATGTTCAACGCCCCACAGAATTTGGTATTGTTGACGCGCTTTTTGGTAACGGTCCGGAGGCGTGTGCGTGCTGCCGGGGCCAAACCTCTCACACGGGGACGCGACGGATGCGAAGGGATTACGGATAATGAGTCAACGAGTCTTGGTGACAGGCGGCAGCGGATTTCTCGGGATCAACCTGATCCGGCATCTCAGATCGAAAGGCATGACGGATATCCGCTCGATCGACCTGGTGCCGTTCGACTACCCCGAGAAGGACCAAATCCGATCGGTGGTCGGCGACATCCGCGACGTGTCCGCCTTGAAGCAGGTCATGCACGGCGTCACCTGGGTGATCCACACCGCTGCGGCCCTGCCGCTTTATACCGAACAGGACATCATGACCACTGATGTCGACGGCACGCGCAACGTGATGGCAGCCGCGCGCGAAGCCGGGGCCGAGCGCGCCGTCATGATCTCCTCCACGGCCGTTTACGGCATCCCCGACCATCATCCGCTTTACGAGACCGACCGACTGATCGGCGTCGGACCGTACGGGCGTGCCAAGATATTGGCGGAAGAGGAGTGTCTCAAGGCGCGTGAGCAAGGCCTCTGCGTGCCGATCATCCGTCCCAAATCGTTCGTCGGCCCTGAGCGGCTCGGCGTCTTTGCCCTCTTCTATGATTGGGCCTTCACCGGTCACGGCTTCCCGATGATCGGCAGCGGCCGCAACCGCTATCAGCTCCTCGACGTGGAGGATCTGTGCGAGGCGATCTGGTTGACGCTCACGCTGGAGCCCGACAAAGTCAACGACACCTTCAACATCGGCGCGAAAGCGTTCACCACGATGCGTGAAGACTATCAAGCCGTGCTGGATGTTGCGGGCCACGGCAAAAAAATCCGCGGATTCCCAGCCACACCGATGATCTGGACACTGCGCTTTCTCGAGCTGCTGCACCTTTCGCCGCTCTACAAATGGGTGTATGAAACCGCCTGTGAAGATTCTTTTGTCAGCATCGAGAAAGCCGAACGCATTCTGGGTTACGCGCCGCGACACTCGAACAAAGATGCGTTGATCCGCAACTACAGTTGGTACGTCGCCAATCTGGACGCCTTCAAAAACGCATCGGGCGTCTCCCATCGCGTGCCGTGGAAACAGGGCATCTTGCGTTTTGCCAAATGGTTCTTCTGATGCACGACTCCACCGACACCGGCAGGCGGCACGCCCTGTGCAAGGCCGAGAGACTCATACCCAGGCGATGGCTACTCGTGGCGTGCCTGTGCGCGGCAAGCCTGCTCCACGCCGACCTCGAGGCGCTGCAACTGACGAGCCCGGACGGCTCCGTGCATGCTCGCGTCGCGGTCGACGCCGCCGGGCAGTTGACCTACAGGGTCCTGTACCGTGGTGCCGAGGTGCTCGCCCGCGCGCCGCTCGGCATCACGGTCGCGGGGTGTGATCTCGGGCAGGTCACCGCGTTTAAACCGTTGCGCGTGCATCGGACCGATGATCGTTTCCCGGTGCGGGGCGTACAGCAAGAGAGCCGCCTGACTGCGCAGCGCGCGCTCTGTTACGCGCAACCCCGTTCTGGCCCGTCCTACGGGGTGCAAGTCGTCGTGGCCGACACCGGCGTCGCCTGGCGGTTCGTGGTTCCCGGAAAGGGAACACGGCGCGTCAATGGCGAGACCGCGTGCTGGCGTTTGCCGGCGGCAAGCCTCGTCTGGTTCGCCGAACGCCGCTCTGACTGGAAGCTCAAGACATACGCCGGCGAATGGATCCGTGCACCGCTGCGCGACCTTCACGCCATCTCACCTCAGGGACCGATCCAGACCATGCCGCTGATCGCCGAGCTGCCCGGCGGGCAGGGCTACGCGGCGGTGAGCGAGGCCGCGCTCTTCCGCTATAGCGGCATGCGCCTTTCGGCAGAAACAGACGGCACCTTACGCGGCTGCTTCACGGAACCGGCCGGTTTTGACGTTGACGGACCGATCCAGACGCCCTGGCGCGTGTTGTTGGTGGCCCCAAACCTCCATGCTTTGGTGAACAATGACCTGATTGCCCAACTTGCACCGCCCCCTGACCCGGAACTCTTCCCCGACGAGGCGTGGATCCAATGCGGCCGGAGCGTCTGGAGCTGGTGGCAGGGCCGTGAAGATTATATGCAGCCTGAAGCCGAGAAACGGATGATCGATCATGCCTCGGCCCTGAATTTCGAATTCACCACGCTGGACGAAGGATGGGAATCTTGGACAAATGCTTGGCCTGTCGTACGTGAACTCTGCGCGTACGCACGCGACCGCAACGTGCGGGTCTTTGTCTGGAAGCATTCGAAACAGCTCAACCTGCCTGATCACGATTATGCAGCTTTACGCGGGTTTCTCGATCACGTGAAGGAGGCCGGTGCCGCCGGCGTGAAGATTGACTTCATGAACAGCGAGTCTTACGACACGATCGTTTTCGATGAGCGCGTGCTGCGCGAAGCCGCGCGCCGCCAGCTTATGGTCAACTTTCACGGCTGTCAGAAACCCTCCGGCGAAGCGCGCACCTATCCCAACGAACTCACCCGAGAAGGCGTGCGCGGATTGGAACTCAACCGGATCACCGAACACGCCCGCCAACGCCGGGGCAACGCGGAACCGCCGCCCTACGTGCCCGGTGGCGAAAACCAGGATCTGCCCGCCTCACATAACGCGGCGTTGCCCTTCACGCGCTGTCTCGCCGGCCACGCCGACTACACGCCCTTGGCTTTCTCGCGCCCCGGCAACACGACCTGGACGCACCAACTGGCGATGGCCTACCTGATAACCTCGCCCTTGCTCGTGATGGCCGAACACCCCCAGCGCCTGTTAGAGGACCCCGAACTCGCGCCGGCGTTGCCCTTTGTGCGGGAGTTGCCGGTCTGTTGGGACGAGACGCGCGTGCTGGAAGGCAGCCGTATCGGCGAACTGGCCGCCTTCGCGCGTCGAAAAGGTGACATCTGGTTCATCGCTGTGGTCAACGGCACCGACGGGCTCAAACTGGTTTCGCTCGACCTGCAATTCACCGGGTGGCCTGATGTCGCGGTCACAGAACTCGCCGACCGGTCTGACACGACCACCGGTTTTGCGGCCGTTGCGCGGTCAGCTTCGGCACACGCGCCGCTGATCGCAACGCTGCAACCCTGTGGCGGTTATGTCGCCAAGCTTCAGCGCAAAAAATAAACGCCGCGTTTACTCTTTGAATTCATCCAGGATTGAACGCCGGCAGACGCCAAGATTCGGTCTGTCACACACGCGGCCGACAGAAACAGCGTGTCGTCACTCTTTAACCGTGAGCATCAGGCAGGCACCGCCGCCCGGCGCGAGGGAGACACGGATCGTATCCGTACTCGAAACCGCGCGCTTCACCGCTTTGTAGCTCTCTACATGGGTTCGGAAATCAGCCTCCTCGCCATCTTCCATCACCCACGCTTCGTAACGTCCACCGCCCAGGAAGGCCAAGGGAATATCCAACACGCGCGGCTCTTCATTTGTGGCCGCCCCCACCAACCAGACGCCATCGGCCGCCTGACGTGCCATGACGATGTGCTCGCCGATGACGCCGCTCAGTGTCACGCTTTCACGCCATGGCTGTTGCTGCGCGGCGATGAAGCGGAGCAACTCGGGATGCTTACGGTAATTCTCCGGAATATCGGGAATGACCGTCGCGCCGGAAAAGGTGATCAACGTGCGTGCCGCCTCGCCAGCGAGCGTCGAAGGGACCGGCGAGGGTTCGTCAACTCGATGCGCCTGTGTCAGGTCGGCAAGCCCATTGTTCATGTCGATCGGCCCTGCCAGCATGTTGACAAAGACGGACGTCACAAACGTCTTGGGCTGAAACACGCGATGCGCATCAAGCTGGGCGTGGCAGAGCTCGCGCGTCACAGCGTTGGGCCATGTGCGCATCTGGCCGTAGGGGTGTACCGGCCCGTCATGGAAGTTGCAGAGCAGCCGGTTTTTCGCGCACACCTCGGTGATCATGCGGGTACGTTCATTTTTCTCACGTGGTGTGCCCATCATGAACCCGTACTTGATGCCGGCGGCGCCCCACTCACCGTACGCCCGGAGTGTCTGTTCAATCGGATAGGCGCGCCCGGCGACATCGTTCAAATAGAGCCAGATTCCCACGCCCTTCTCTTTGGCGTAGCGGATCAATTTTTTCGCATCACCCGCATATCCGCCCTTCATCGGGTCCGATTTCGGATTAAACTCTTTACCGTACCAATCGGCGTCAAGCACCAGGTAGCGGATCCTGTTTTCGGCCGCGAAATCCACCATGCGCACCCACGACGGATAAGACATGGCGTAGGTAAAGCCTTCCACCCGCGCGCCGTTGGCGCGCCAGTCCCACACCGCCACCCCTGGTTGTACCCACGAGAAATCCTGTCCTTCGTCCGGCGGCGGATTGAGCAGTTCCACCACATGCGCGTCTACCATCGCGCCTGGCGTTCGCCCGAAAAGCAGCACGCGCCACGCCTCGCTGGGCGCCGACGCAATCTCGACAACCGTCTCACCCTGACGCGTCCGCAACGCAAGCGGATCCCCGTTGCCTAGGTCAGCCTCGAGAACCGCCAGATAGGCATGATCCGCCGCCTTGACCGTCATCGGCGGCATCCGCTTGCCGTCACTTTCGGATAGCCGTTCCGGACCTATGTTGTGATGCTCGCCGTTGTAGTACCAAGCCGTGAAATCACCCGCGAAGACAAACTGCGTGTGTTCCTTCCCCGTGCCGCCAAGGCAACGGAACGCGACGCCTTCATCGTAGGCGCGCGCCACGATCCGATACGCCGTCAGATCGAGCGTCACCTCGTTGAATCGCTCCGGCACAGCAGCGCGCTTGCCCCACACCGGCTTCCAGACCGCTTCCACCGAACGCCGTTTCACACCCGTCTGGACGCTGCCGTCGTAGCCGACCGGCGACGCTTGAATCAGTCGTCTGCCATCCGCCTGAACCGTGTACGTCACCCGTCCCCCTTCGCAGGTGAACGCCATCTCCAGTTTGCCGTCCGGCGATACGACAGTCACCGGTTGCGCCGCCAGCAAAACGCTTGCGCAAACAGACGCTGCGCCGATTCCGATCCCTACATGGCTCATCCTCTATTCCCTTTCTGTAACCCAACACATGATGTCAAAAGCAGGGCGCAAGACGCAAGACGCAAGACCGTCACCCGCGGGCGCATGGCAGTTCTGTTGGTGCCGATGTCGCCTAATCCTAATCGTAATCCCCATCTTGCTCTGTCCTAATATGAGGCCGACAATCGGCGACGAGCAGATTAAGATCAAGATTAGGATTACGATTACGAGAAGGTCTCCCCAACAGAACTGCCATGCGCCCTGGAGCCAAAATACGGGCAGCTTCGGATTTACAGCACACCGTTGTTTTGTTATCCTTAATACCAATAACCCGTTCGTCAGGACTCGTGATTTGAAGGGTCAACCGTAAGGAGCCGGTCATGTCGGATTTCGACCAAGAACTGCACCGCATCAACGGCAAGATCAACCGTTGGCACGCCACGGAACATCTGATCGTGGCGGCGGCCCTTCTGTTGACGGCGTGGGTGGCGCTGACGGCGCTCGATGTGTGGCTCCGCCCGCGGGCTTACGGAAGGCTGTCGCTGTCGCTGACCCTGATTGCTCTGGCCGCTGCCTCGCTGGTCTGGCTGGTGCGCGTCGTCAACCGCAAGCGTTCGCCAGCCGCCGTGGCCGCGTTTCTCGAAAAAAGGTTCCCGCAACTCGACAACCATCTCATCAACCGCGTGCTCTTTGCCAGCGAGCACGCGCCCTCTTCCTGGCTGCGCGCCTATTTGAATGAAGGCGTACCGGGATTCTCCGCGTTGCCGCTGCATGAAATCAAAGATCGTCGCCTGCGCAAACGCGGCGCGATTGCCGTTGCGGCCGCAGCGCTGTTGCTGGCCGTGCCCGCGTTCGTGCTCGGCAACGCCTGGACCGTGGCGATGCAGCGCGTGTTGAATCCCTTCTCGCGCCTTTCGCCGCCGACCTTCGCGACGGTCCTCGCGGTGACTCCGGCGAGCAAGACCATCGTGCAGGGCTCCGGCATCGACCTGGTGGTGAAGGCCACGGGGCGTGCCGGGCAGTTCGTGGATCTGGACCTTTATCCGGCCGATGACAAGCGTTCCACCGTGCGAGTCGGACAGTTCAAGGCGACCGGCGAAGAAGAGGAGTTCCCCTACCGGGTCTCCAAAATAGCCACCTCGCTCCGCTACCGGTTCAAAGTCGGCGACGCCTATCCGACCGACACCTACACGATCGACACCGTGCCACCGTTAGCGCTCTCCAGCCTGCGGCTCACCGTCACGCCGCCCGGCTACACGTCGCTGGCCCCTCTCACATTCGATGCGTTGACCAACGCGGTCGCGATCCCGGTTCGTTCCACAGTCACTTTTCAGATAGCCTGCAACCGACCGGTCGAGACCTCTCAGGTCCTTCTTGATAAAGAGTCGTTGACGCTGACGCCCGGCACCGACAAGGCGAACTGGTCCGGAGGTATCGTGATCACGGACGGTGCCCTCTTTCAAATCGCGGCGCGCGACACTTATGGCCTTGAAATGCGTGTGCCGGTGCGTTTTGCCCTTATCGAAGACCGTGCGCCCAGTATCCGCTTGATGATCCCTTCAGCCGCGAAAGCGGTCCTGCCGCCCAACGCCGCGCCGGTTGTGCAATTCGAGATCAGCGACGAATACGGCCTCGGTAAGGTGCGTATGGAGCGCGTCAACAAGGGAGCCAAGCCGGGAGCCGAGGGGGAGGTCCTGAAAGAGTGGGATCTCGCCGGGCAGAAGAGTTTTACGGAAAAGTGGACCGGCTCGCTTGAAAATGTGTCGGCCTCTTCGGCCTTGCGCATCGTGGCCTACGATACCGCCGGCGGCGACGCGCCCAATCGAACGGTCAGCCAGCAGATCCTGTTTGAGATGACGACGCTCTCATCGCAGCTTGCCGCCGAGCAGCAGAATCGCGGCGACGCGCGAAAGACGATCGGCGAGCTGGTCGCGCGCCAGCGGGCCGCGCTCACCACCACCACGCGGTTGCAGGCAGACCTACCCGCTTACGATGAGCAGCTCTGGCAGGAGGTCGCCGACAAGCAAAAGGCGATCCGCACGTATGCCGAGACCCTGTTGAAGACCAAAGACGCGGCGGTCGGTACAGCACGTGTCGCGCTGGACAAGGCGGTCAAAGGGCCGTTGCCGGACGCCACCACGCGGCTGACCCACATGGTGACGGGAACGTCGGGAACGCGCGAAGAAAATGCCAAGCTTGCCGTCGACGCGCAAAACACGGTGCTGCGGCTCTTGGTGCAGGCGGACGGCAACATGAACAAGGGCGAGGTCTCGCAGGCCGCTGCCGGCGTCTTGGCCATGCTGGAGGGCATCCGAAAAGGACAGACCTCCAATCTCGCCGCCACATTGAAAGCTGTTGCAAAAGCGTCCGAACTGCCGGAAGCGATCATTGACCGGCAGGACTATCTTTCACAAGACATGGAGGCGATGATCGGCTTCTGCCGGTCCGAGGCCAAACAAGACCGTGACGACGAAGAGTTCGGCGCCCTCATGAACAAGATCGCCGACCGAGCGGTTGAACTGAAACTTCACCCCACCATGGTCACGATCGCCGAGGTCATGGAGTCGGAACGGATCGCGGACGCCGTGCCGCCGCAGAACAGCGTGACCAACGGCATCGCCGTGCTGATGGAGTTCCTCAAGGAGTGGCGCGAGACCGAGACCAAGGACAAGACTGAAGACGCACTGGCTATCATCAAGGATGCGAGGCAGTCCATCAAAAAGATGGAGGACTTGCAGGCGCGCGTCGTGGATGCCCTGCGCGAGACCGGCGGCCAGGGAGACAAGACCGAAAAAATCGATGATGACTTGCTTGAGGAGATCGTTGAGCTCAAGGCGAATATGGCGCAGGCCATGTTGAAGGTCGCCACCGACCTGCAGGCCATGCCTGAGCTGGATGCCGTCAACGAACTGGTGACCGACACCTTCCAGACGTATGAAGAGATGAAGCAGGAGGAGGGTTCTGGAACCAACGCCGTGGTCGAAGTCGGCTTGCAGAAAGAAGACTTCCTGCTCGACACGCTTATCATGACCGGGCAGAAGGCGGACGAGATGGAGATGTGGCTAGTCGCCAAATCTGACAACGTCAAACGCAACATGGAGACGATCGACAAGGAGGAAATGAAGGGGCCGGTCGGACAGGTGACCATGCCGGAAGAGTTACAGGACATCATCGGCGACCTGCTGGAGCAGGAAGAGGAGCAGTTGGAAAAGGCTGATGACTCCGTAACCAATCAGGGCATGGCCAATATTGACATGGGATGGGGCATTTCCGAAGGCGAAACCGTCAGTTACAGCGCTGCTGGCAAATCAGGCAACGACCGTCCTGACCACAAGGACCAGGACGGCCGCTCGCAGGTCGGGCGGCAGGGCATGTCAGACGGCGAGGTGATGTCGCGTTCCGGCAAGATCAACGAGGGCGACAAGAATCTTGATAAACGACGCACGCAGGATTCCAACCAGTCCGGGGACGTCGAGGAAGAGGGTCACTCGGACGCCGTAGCCACGGGCGGCGGCAAGAATTCCGGTTACTCGCAGGACAAGGGGATGGAGGGCGGCGAGGGTGCCACGCGGCGCGACACCAAGGTTGAAGCCGACTCCGCCGAGAGCACGCGCGCCCAGTTGACTCGTAACGCCGAAGCGGTGTATGCCCAGGCGCAACTCAACAACCTGCGGACCTACGATCTCAAGAAGTATATTGCATTCAGCAAGCAGCTCGATCTGTTGCAGAAGCAAAACGCTTCGCCGGCGATGATCGCCGAACTGCACAAGAAAGCGTTGCAGGCGCTCAGCACCACCTACACGTCGCTGGAGAACGGGATCGGCAGCGCGGACATGGGAGCGGTCAGCAATACGGATAACGCTGCGGAGGCGATCGCCGCATCGCCGGACGAAGCACCGGCCGAGTACCGCGACATGGTGTCGGATTACTTCAAAGCGATCGGCGAGATGCAATAGCGTGCGGACGAGCCGCTCAAGGAGTCGTGTGGAGTTGAAGACGAGAGAGAAGACTGTTTTCCTCAACCGGAAAAGATTGAAACAGCGTTGTGCGAGGCACCTTCCGTACTTCTTTTTGTCCGGCATGCTACTCGCAGCCGAGCGGAGCGGGGCGCAGCAAGAGGTGTGGGCCGTACCCGGCGCGGCGATTCGGGTAGACGTGGCCGTTTCGCGTGAGCCTGACCATCCTGATCTGGGCGTTTTCGTAAAGATCCCCAACGGGGGACTGTTGCCCGGTAAATTCCGTGTCCCCGATGTGCGCGACGCGCAGGGTAAACAGTTGGAAAGTGTCATCGTCGCGGACTCGGCAACCGACGGATTCGGTGTACTGTTCGCCAAACCTGGCGACGGTGAAACCGCTACGGTCTATATCACACCTTCCGCCAATCCGCCACCGCGGCCGGCGAATACACGTCTTTTTCCTGCGACCTTTTTCTTTTCAAAAAACGGCAACGCCAGTCTTGAAGTGGCCAAGCGTATGGAGCGGGACTATCCGCCCGCACAAGGCGCATCGTTCGACGAATGGGATTATGGCATCGGATCGATGGTCAACCCGTTCGGCCCTGATGATGATTTTTCCACGTGGATTGTCGGCGCGTTTTTGCTGGAAAAGAAGGAGCGCATCTATTTCTGCACGATTTCGGATGAAGGCTCCGAGTTCGCGATCAACGGCAAGATGGTCCACAGTTGGCCCGGGCTCCATACGCGGCAAGGCGGAGCCAAAGGGCAGCGCGGTGATTGGGTTGAACTTGGTCCCGGGCTTCACCGAATCGATTACTTTCACTTCGAAAAGACCGGCCCGCAGGAGATCAACCTCTGCTGGAAGCGTCCCGGCATGGAGACGAAAGACGGAATGCCGGAGCATGTTTCAGGACTCGCTCAGTCCGGACGGGCCGACATCAAAAGGATCGCATTCAAGGATGGGCGCATCGCAGGGGTTGTCCGCGGCAACACCCAGCGCCTCGGCTATTACTGGATTGGTGAAAAGCCGCTGGTTTTGTTCGCGCTCTCGTACGGCGCGGTAACGCCATCCGATGCGCTGAATGGCACATGGGAGTTCCCCCCCAACAAGCGTTTTGCCGAACCCGCGATTGACTGGCTCGTTTCGGGCGACCCCGACACGATTTCCTATCCCGTTACGCTTGCCGTTTCTAATGCGGCGGGGATCGCCCGGACCACGGTGCGCATGCGCTGTTTCTGGACCCCTCCCGCGCTCTCACTGGACACCCAGAACGACCGGCTCACAGTGAGAAAAGCCCTTTATGACATGTTGCGTGCTGTTCCACCGCCTGCCGATCCCTGCGCTGACTGGAGCAACGATCACTGGGGTATGCTGATCGAACTGCTGGAGCCCTATAACGCCGGTCCGATTCTGATCGAGATTTTCAACCGTGGCTTCGACACGCTGCAGAAAAGGCCCGCCGAAGAGCGCTGGGTTCTGGAAGACCGCTTCATTGAGACGCTGCGCCTGCAACGCAAAGACAAGCTTCTGCTGGACTGGATCGCACGGCTGGAGAAAAACGAAAGAACCAGCGCACGCAAATTCCGCTGGAAGGATGAGCGGGTGTGCGCCTATCTGTTTGACATCAACAATCCTGCGGCAGCCAAACACGAAGTCGCGTTTTTAAAAGAAACGGCGATCGCACCGGACCAGACACAAATCGCGGCGATGCGTCAAGGGGATGTCGAGCGGGCTCTCGGTAATTATAACGCAGCCATGAAGTTCTACAAGGATGCGCAAGACCGATTCAGAAGCCGCAATAAAGTCGGCATGGCCGGCGGACGCTTGACCTATGTCGGCGCCCGCAAGCGGCGCGAGGCCGAGTCTGAAACCAACACGACCGCCAAGGCGTCATCCAAACGGCCGGCGATGCAGAGTCTCGCCTCGCGGATGAAGGTGGACGACTGGAAGATTTATACGGTTCATGACGCGTCCATGTATGCAACGATCACGAGTTTTCTCGCCCAAGATGCGTTGCCGGAAGCCTTTCAGAAGCTGAACGATTGGGAGAACGAATCGCCGGCCTCCAAGCTCTCCGGAGACTATCCGATGGCAGAAGCTAAGGTTTATCTCTCTGTCGGCGATTTGCGCCGCGCGGTCAACGCGTTGGCGACCTATCGCAAAAGCGTGACGATGAGCGCACAGCTTGCGGATGCCATGAAACTGGAGATTGAGTGCCTGCAACAGCTCAACGACAAGGTGCGCATCAAAGAAATCGCCGCTGATTTTGTTCAACGCTTCCCGGGACATCCCTATGAAGCAGCCATGAAAGAGGTGCTCGCGCCATGATGACATTTCGAATCGCAGTCCGTGCATCAGGCGCGCTGCTGGCCGCTCTCGCGGCAACGCTGGCAGGCGCGGCGATCAAGATTGATCCCGGCAACATGTCGCCCTATAGCAAAACCAAGGTTGGAATCAACCTGTATTCCAAGCCCGATTTCTCGGCGAGCGGCGGCTTGCGAGGCATGATCGCCGGCAATCCATCCGAGGTGCTCGGCGTACTGGCCATGCCGCAAAAATTCCCGAACATTTCAGCACTGTCCGACGTGGCGGGCGGCGATTCCACCAAGAATGCGCGCAACATCAACAAAGACATGACCAACCAAGTCTATCTCGCCTCGCTCGGCGCGAATAATGCGTTCTCCTTTTACGGGTTGCCGCCCGGCAAATATGATCTTTTCGTGCTCTGCGAAAACTGCTTTTACGAAGGTTTGCTGCTTTCGCGCGAACCGAACACATTGACCGAACCGGACGTGCGTGCGATCAAAGCGAAGGTCAACGAGTCCAATCCTTTTTTCAACGTTAAAAACCAGCACCGCATCGAAGGGCAGGGCGGCACCTTTGGTAAAGCACGCGTTTTGGAGCAGGAAGTCCGGACCTTGCCGGTCACCCTGCAAAGCGCCGAAGTCCTGAAACACATTCAAATCCGCAGCATCAAGCTCTGCCTGATGGAAAGCGTTGGGACCAGCAAGCTAGGCACCCATTGGGAGATGAAAAAGACCCGCGAGATCACGCGTCAGGAAATGGGTCCCCCCGACACCAAAGGACTGATCCCCGGCTACTTCTGCAAGCCGCTCCAAGGCATCCGCGTGGCGACCTCTGTGAAAGACTTGGGGACGATCACGTTGACCAGCGATCCCGCCTCCGGGACGTCTGTCGTGCCAGCCCAAGAATCACGTTAAGTCTGTCTGACAATAAAGGAACACACACACATGGCAAAGTTATTCTTGCAACAGCCCGAAGGCGACCAATTGCTGACCGAACTCGCGCCGACGCAACCCTATCTGATCGGCCGCAGCGAGGACTGTTCTATCTGCATCCCCGTTGAAGCGATTTCCAGCCGGCACGCGCAGCTCACCCCCGGCGACGAGGGCTGGATTCTTGAAGACCTGAACAGTTCCAATGGAACGACAGTCAACGGGCAGACGTTGGGCAAGGCGATTCTCGCCAGCGGATGCCAGATCATTCTTGGCGGGCAGGTTGTTTTGCTCTTCATTGAAGAACCCGCCGCTGAGCAAGCGAGCGAGCCTACCGCCACAGAAGCGCAACAGCCTGCTGCCAAAAAGGGGCGGCGCGAACTGAAGGTGCAGGGGGCTTCGGAAGAGGATCTCAAGCTCGTCAAAGCGATGTCGCTGCGCTCCGAGAAGATCCGGGCGGAAATCGCCAAGGTCATCATCGGACAAGTCGACATCATCGACCAAGTCATGATGGTCATCATCGCAGGCGGGCACGGTCTGCTTGTCGGCATGCCCGGCATGGCCAAAACCACGCTCTGCGCCACAATCGCCAAGGTGCTCGACATGGAGTTTAAACGTGTCCAATTCACGCCGGACCTGATGCCCACCGACATCACCGGTACCGAGATTCTGGAACACGATCCCGTGACGGATAAGAAGAGTTTCCGGTTTATCAAGGGGCCGATTTTCACCAACATGCTGCTGGCCGACGAAATCAACCGTACGCCGCCCAAAACCCAAGCGTCCCTGCTGGAAGCCATGCAGGAAAAATGTGTGACGGTCGGAAACCAGACCTACAAGCTCGACGCTCCCTTCTTTGTGCTCGCCACGCAGAATCCGATCGAGCAAGAGGGCACCTACCCGCTACCGGAAGCGCAGCAGGACCGTTTTATGTTCAACCTTTGGGTGGATTATCCAAAAGAGGACGAGGAAGAGACCGTGGTAAAGGCAACCACCGTTGCCAAAAGCGAACAACCTCAGAAGGTCATCACCAAGGACGAACTGCTCCAGCTCCAAGCTGTGGTGCGTAAGATTCCTGTATCCGATCACGTCATCAAATATGCTGTCCGCCTCGTGCGCGCCACCCGGCCCCAGGACGAGAAGAGCCCGGATTTCATTAAGAAGTATGTCTCGAACGGCGCAGGCCCGCGTGCCGGCCAGTTCCTCGTGATGGCAGCCAAAGCGCGCGCCGTGCTGGAAGGTCGTATCCACGTAAGCTGTAGCGATGTCGTGAAAGCGGCGGTACCGGTTCTGCGCCATCGCATCATTGCCAACTTCGCGGCCGACTCAGAAGGACTCTCGACGACTGCTATTGTCGAGCGTTTGCTCAAGGCGGTCGAACAGCCCGACGACAAGGACTATTGAGGGTGAACGTGTTCTGTCCCCCCCTCAGAGACGCCCCCTACAAGATCCAGCCGTTAGTCATCCCTCATGTTGGTTTGGAGTGCCTATGACCACAGATTCATCAGATACCGTTTTTCTGTCTTTTGTCTGTCCCGCATGCAATCAAGAAATCGAGGCACCGGCTGAAATGGCCGAGAGAGAGAGTGAATGTCCGGCTTGTGCGGCCCCGATCACCGTACCCGCGACTTCAGAACCTGGCACACTGTGGGCTTCGCAGCCCCTCTCCAAAAGCGGCCCCACGCAGGCTCAGCGTGACGCCATGAAAAGCCGCACCATTCGTATTGAACTCCCTGAGAGTTGGTAATCCCGATTCCCTCGTTACGGCTCCCCCTTTTGTCATGTCCCGCATTCTGTTTGTCAGTTCGACTTCTTTCGCCACGTGGCGCGGAGCCAGCCACCGCATGCGCCATGATCTCGAGGCGTTGGTCGCCTTGGGACATACCGTTGACCTCCTCGCCCCCCCGGGGAGCGCTGCACCTGAAATCCAGGGAGTCCGACATCTAACTATTCACCGCCTGCCCTATTGCCAAGTGCTGCCGCCCGGCCCCTCGCTGCGCCGGCTCGTCACCGATGCCTTCATGGCGGCCAAGGCAGTCGCCGCCTGCAATCGGAACCCGTACACCCTCATGCACGGCATCGATGATGGCGGCGTCGTAGCCGGCCTCGCGGGTCGCCTGACCAAAACCCCTTGGGTGTTCGAACGTACAGGAGATTTCGCGCCAGGACGGCCGCACGGAGCGAGCCGACTCTGGCATGCCCTCCACCGGCTGTTGGAGCGGCGTGCGCTGCGTCACGCGTCAGCCGTCATTAGCAATGACTCAGGAATGATCAAACTGCTCAACCGGCTGAACTGCAGCAGTCGCGCGTGCGTGATTCCCGACATCCCCGCCATTGACGAACAGATCTCACCGGCGGCCCGGAACCACGCCATGGCTCGCTATCGGACTGCGCCTAACCAAAAACTGATCACATGCGTCGGTTCATACACGCGGTTCCAGGGGCTCGATCTGTTTTTCAACGCCATGCCCCATGTGCTGTCCGGCTCCCCGAATGCGCGTTTCGTTGTCGTCGGCGGCGATGCTGCGGAAATCCGCCGCATGAACCTTGCGCTCGTTCGTGCCGGCATCGCGGAGACGGTCTGTTTCCCGGGTCGCATCGAAACGACAGAACTTGCGGCACTGCTATCGATTTCCGACGTGCTCGTCTCACCTCGTCGCGCCGGCGTCACGGCACCGATCAAAGTCTTAGATTACCTCAAATCAGGCACGCCGATCGTCGCGGCGGACACCCCGGCCAACCGCGCGATCCTCTCTGCCGAAAACGCCGTCATCACGCCCCCGACGCCCGCAGAGTTCGCCGCGGGGATTCTACGCCTCTGCAACGCTCCGTATCTGGGCGCTGAACTCGCGCGGCACGGTCGCCGAACCCTGCAGCAGGAACAGCGATCACCGCAGGCCTTCCGCCAGATGCTCAGCCACTGCTACGCCTACGTCCTTTCAACCGCTTGACCGCACACATATGGCACGCCGTCCCTTTATCCATGTCATCCGCTGGTTGGCCGTACCGGCCGTGCTGGTTACGGTAGCGACCAATGCCTATGTCCATCAGCCGCGCTACTGGCAACAGGTCCAGGCACAACATTTTTCAGCGCCGATCACCGCTTGGGCCGAGCGCATCGGCAACGCTTCAGCCGATCTCACCGATGCC
>Ga0172377_10002851_pt1 | contig 17723 bp, 20 predicted proteins | sample Pumphouse3metaG_FD_119749 | JGI IMG/M metagenome (GOLD analysis project Ga0172377, IMG submission 119749) | Leachate microbial communities from a municipal landfill in Southern Ontario, Canada - Pumphouse #3 metaG | ecosystem: Engineered > Solid waste > Landfill > Unclassified | place: Canada...
CGCCGATTCCTGCCAGATGATCATTGATCCAAACTTTGCCAGCTTGGATCCACCGATCGGCTTCTCGTCGAGAACAAATTCCTTTGGAACTGATATAGACGTTGATTCGCATGGTCTTCTCCCGGATCAAATCTCGAATACTCTTGGTCATAATATAGCATTGACCGCTGTCTTCAATTGAAGATGCGGTCAAAACAGCTTGAAAATATCAAGAAAAATAGTCTGAAACCAGACGGATCGCCTTTTCAATATCCGCTCGATCAACATCATAATGCGTGACGAAACGAAAGCCATTCTCATAGCCAAGTATCTTGACTCCATGCTGGTATAAATACGCTTCCAAACCAAATTTTCGTTCATCATCGATGTCAAAGAACACCATATTGATGTCTCTTTGACACTCGTCAATCTGAATCTTCGGTATTTGTCGCAACAAGGTTTCCATATAGCGAGCATTCTCATGGTCGATCTTCAATCGAAGTGACATTTTTTCTAGAGCGATTTTGCCACAAGCGGCTAAAATCCCGACTTGCCGCATCCCGCCACCCATCAACTTGCGCTTGAGTCTTGCTTCTTTGATGAATTCTTCATTACCGACCAACAGTGTCCCGATGGGTGCGCCCAATCCCTTGGATAAGCACACACTCACCGAGTCAGCCACTTTGGCAACCTCGGCTACGTTGGTATTTAAAGCTATCGCCGCATTGAAGATCCGGGCACCATCCAGATGAATTTTCAAGTTTTTTGACCGAGCAATAGCCGCAACAGCCGCAACATAATCGAGCGGTAGCACTCGCCCGCCAAAGGCATTTTCGAGACAAACAAGTTTTGTTCGGGTTGTGGAAATCGTCCGTTCTTTAATCACTTTGGCAAACTGATCCAAATCCCATATGCCGTAATCGCCTTGAAGCGTGAAGAGTTGCACGCCGGCAATCACGGCCGAGGCTCCCGATTCGTGTTGGACAATGTGAGCATTTTGATCCAAGATCACTTCGTCTCCTGGCTGGCAATGAGTGAACAATGCTAGTTGGTTGGAAAACGTGCCCGATGGCACAAAGACCGCTGCTTCTTTTCCCAATAATTGGGCAGCTTCTTTTTCCAATTCATTCATCAATGGATCATCGGAAAATACATCATCTCCGACAATCGCTTCAAACATCGCCAGACGCATTTCCTTGGTTGGCATTGTGACGGTATCGCTTCGCAAGTCGATCATTCGTTGGTTTGGTTTCATCGTTATCTCCTGTTCATCCTGTCTTCTTGATACATTTTGGATAGTTTTAAGATCATTTGCAAGAACTCTTCATAATAAGGGAGAAACTCCCGATCAGGAAAATAGCCACAGCGCTTTTCAAGAATTGAAGTTTCCCGTTTTTGGTCCGATATTGGCATCCCTTTTTCTTTTTTGATGTCTGCCACCCTCCGGACCCATTCCATTCGCTTCAAAAACAGCTCTTGGATCTTCTCATCGATCTCATCGATTTTATTCCGGATAATCTCCAATTCTTCCATGCTCCCGCCTCCTTATTTCCATTAGGTCAATTATAACAAAAAAAAAGTCTGATTAACAGACTTTTCCCGAGATATCCCGTGGTTATTCAGCTAGTTGACGCAAATACTTGTTGATGGAAAGGGCCGCATGGGCTCCGTCCGAGACGGCTTTGGCTATCTGCAATAAGCCGCCGATGCAATCGCCCGCCGCAAACAATCCGGGGATATTGGTCATATACTCTTTGTCCACAACCAAATTGTTTTGATCCGTATAAGCTCCCATGCGCAAGGCAAAACTGGTTGCTGAGGGTGTGCCAACGGCCACAAACAAAGCATCCACTGCGATGGTTTCATTTTCGGTCTTGACGAAGGATAATTGGTCATCGCCTTGGAACTCGACCAAGCGATCATCGATCACTTCCTGATTTTTATCCAGTTCGACGCTCAAGGGAACGCCGTTCGTAAAGACGATTGTGGATCCCGCGAATTGTTTCAAGGTATCCAATTCTTCTTTCATAAAAGGCCCGTTCCCCACGATGCCGATTCGTTTCGTTCGATACAAAAACCCATCGCAGACCGCGCAGTGAGAAATACCCTTGCCCAAGAACTGGTCAAAACCTTTGATATGGAGACTACTCCGGCTGGCACCGGTTGCGAGCAAGACGGCTTTTGCCTCATGGCGTCCTTGATTGGTTTTGACAACAAAGGGCCCGCCATATTCAATGTCGAGCACTTCTTCTTCAAAAACCATAATCCCCATCCGCTTTGCTTGAGCGATTCCGATTTGGAATAAATCCGCTCCGGAAATGGGTTCCACGATCCCGTAATAGTTTTCAATATGACCGGTTCTCCCGAGAGTTCCGGTATCTTTAGAAATGAGCAAAACCTCTTTTTTCAGACGCTTTAGATAGATGGCGGCAGAGACCCCTGCGGGACCGCCGCCAACAATGATTACATCCACCACGAGGGTTACAGTCCAAACCGTTTGATCAGGTCCTCTTTACGCAAAAGTCCGACAACCTGAGACACTGGTTTGCCTTCTTTGAATAACATAATCGTAGGAATGCTGGAAATGCGAAATTGATTCGCAAGTGTGCCTTCTTCATCGACGTTGACTTTGCCGACTTTGACGGCTCCTTCGAATTCAGATGCTATCTCTTCAATCGTGGGTCCAAGCATCATGCAGGGGCGGCACCAGGCTGCCCAGAAATCGACGATGACTGGAACTGAGGAATTGAGAACTTCTTGTTGGAAATTTTGTTGGGTGATTTTTAGTGCCATAATGTACTACCTCCGTCAATATACTATCATCATTTTAACAAATGCCGAGGCGATAATCTATTGTTTTGCTCAAAGACGCTCAAGCGTTTTTTCATCGAGCCGAAACGTGGTCCACTCCGAGAGCGGCTCGGCTCCCAGTTGACGATAGAAATCGATTGCCGGGAGGTTCCAATCAAGACAAGTCCATTCCATTCGTCCACATTTTTCCTTTTTTGCCAATTGAATCAAATACTGGAATAATTGACGGCCAATGCCTTGATGACGATAGGGCTCATCGACATATAAATCTTCCAAATATAACCCTTTCTTGCCTTTAAAAGTGGAAAAGTGAAAATAATAGAGCGCAAACGCGATCGGCACATCATCGTGCACCGCAAAGATCACGTGTGCGTCCTGATGAATAAAGAGCGCCTCGGTGAGTTTCGCTTCTGTCGCTTCGACTTGATCGGATAAGCGTTCATAAACAGCAATTTTGCGAATGAAACTTAGGATAATGGCCCCTTCATCACTTCGGGCTTTGCGAATGATCACATTCTCTTTTTTCAACATCATTTGTTCCTGCTTTTTCTATATTTTCTCATTTCTTATCCTCCAGCAATCGTAAATAAGTCTGATAGATCCGATCTGCCAGATCGGATAAAGAAATCGCGGTGGTATCGATGACGAGGTCGAGCCCTTGCGTCCGTTCCAAAGCGAAATCGATGCGATCTTGCTGGATTCGTTTCGCAATTGCCGCTTGATCGTCTCCTCGGAGTTGCATCCGAGTTTGCCTTGTTTCTTCATCCGTCTTAAGATAGATCGCCACGATTCCCGAGCGTTTTAAATGCAAAAACGATGCCAGCCCTTGCGGCTCCAAAATAATCAACTTATCATCACGCAACTCCGGGTTCGGCGTTCCATAGCGAAAGCCGTTATAGTAAGCGGTCTCCGCAAAATAACCTTGTGATTTTCTTTTCTCAAATTCCATTTCAGAAAAAAAGTGATAATCGAACCCATCGATTTCACTTGCCCGTTTTGGCCGGGTCGTGGCGGTCACTACCCGCGAAATCGGGTAACGATTGATCATGATTTTCGCCGATTCCGTCTTCCCGGAGGCGCTGGGTCCAAGTAGTATTAGCAATTTCATCCCCTCCTGTTTCATCATTATATCATGAATTGCTGGTTGGTGATAATGGCGACATAAAAGAAAAACATTTTTTTGCTTCGGTTTTTTTCCTCAATGATTGAGATATCAATGATATAATGATGTCGGTGATTCGATGTCTATTTCCATTCGATATGAAGACGATCATATTCTGATTGCCGATAAGCCCGCCGGGATGCTGACGCATGCCAGCGCGAAGCTAGCGGAAAAAAATCTATTGAAAGAACTTAATCGCTTGGACTTGAAGCCAGTAAACCGGCTCGATTTTCACACCGCCGGATTGGTTCTTTTTGGGAAAAACGCCCAAGCGGTCTTTTATCTCAACCAACTTCAAAGAAGCGGCGGCATCCAAAAAAAATATCAAGCTATCGCTTTGGGCCTTTTCCCCGAAAAGAAAGCCGAAAAAACAGCTTATCTCCTAAAGGATGATGCCCAAGGTCGGGTATGGGTGACTGATGAGCCCAATCCCGATCTCAAACCAATCATCACCCGCTATCGCGTGATTGATGAATGCCCCGGTTTGAGTCTGATTGAAATCGAGCTCGTCACGGGAAGAACGCATCAGATTCGCGCTCATATGGCCTTGTTGGGGCACTCTATCCTTGGGGATCCTTTCTATGGCAACCCCCTCAAAAATAGACAATATGGCGTCAAAACTCAAGTACTGATAGCTTCGTCTTTGACCTTCATAGTGCCTAGAACCGATCACTTCTTTCATTATCTTGATACGAAAACTTTTAGTCGTCTTGGACCCTCGTTAACCCAATACAAAAAGAACGGATAGGCTTTTCTTCGCCTATCCCTTATTTATAAATGAAATCGTTTTTTGATCTCTTCTTTGATCGACTTGGGAAAGAAAAAGATGATGAAAAGCAGAATAAAGATCGCCAATCCAAACGCCGCGATCGAAGGCCAAGCGACGTTAATCACGGTCACCAACACCAAAATGATCGGCACCAGCGAAAAAATCAAAATAGCAATCAAATAAAAAATGTAATCGCGGTAATTGATCCGGCGAATCCAGATAATCACACTAATTGCCAAATTGCAGGCTAAGAAGGCAAGCGGCGTTACGTAGTCGAGTGCCCACCCCCTGGTTTCAATTGGACCATAATTTTGATCAATCAAATTCAATATGATTACTAAAAACGTCGTTAATAGCGCTAACTTGAACGCGATGTTTTGTTTTGACAACACACCATAGCGGACAATTAGCCAAAAATAGAGGATTCCGCCAATGGGAATCAAACTCCAGAATGTGCCATCCCAAGTGAGCAGATTAACGGCGAGCAGCACCAACACAGAGACCAGTGTCATAAATAAAATGACTTTCTTTGTCAAGGGCAACACTTCCCGCCTTAACGGAACGTATTCCGGATATAATTCCTTATATTCCGGATCGGCTTCTCCTTCCAATACTTGATGGCATAGTGGGCAGTATTTTTGGTTCGTCTTGATATCGACGTGACAGATATTGCAGTGTTTCATCAGTATTCCTCCACATAATTACTTTCAATTTCAACCGCCATTCCCAGTTCTGTAAAATGGCGGAAGAATTCCCGTTCGATCGTGGTTTCGATGATCGAGCGAGTAAAAGTAATTTTAAATTTACCGCCAAAAGAGACAATGGCGCAATTGACTGTGTTAAATTTACCTGAGTAGACGGCGGCGGACACATTATCGATATAGGGTCTCATCGATTCCGGCAAATCTACTTTGCCAACATTGGTGAGACTCATCGTGTTGAGCGAGAGTCCCAACATTTGATAACCGATCTTCAAGAGAAATTTTTTCAGAAAGAACGGCGTTGACCGCAAAATGATGTTGGTCTCGAATGCAACATTTTCACTCATTTTCCGAATCAATTCGCTTTTTTTCATGCCTTCATCAAATTGGCTTTTAACTGTGTCAACAATCTCGGAAAAGGTAATGTTTTCTCTCGCCATCATCATGTTTGTTTTGAGAAAGTTTGTGAAATTACGTAAAGATTGCGAGGGAAAGTGACGTCGGAGATTGACAGGAATGAGGATTTTAACCGGTTTTTGATTCGCTTTCAAATGTTCGCGAAACTGAATTTTAGTGACATAAATGCTCCACATCATCAGTGCTGCCAAATATTCGGTCACCGTCATATTGTAGCGTCGGGCAAGCTCCAGCATCTTATCTGTTGCGAGCGTCCCCGAGATCAGCCCGACGTAGTTATCCGGTATTGGTGTTCCTTTGATTCCGAACGCTTTCTTTTCCGGAATGTGTTTTCGGTTCTTATGATTGTAATACGTTCGGTAACTGTCTTCGTATTCGTCTCTCGTGGGCAAACTATCATTTGTCAAGATGCGATTATCCGGTGTGATTTTATTCCCTTTTTCCACCAAATATTGATACACTACTGATTTTAGGAACATAAAAGCGCCTGCTCCATCGGAAAGGGAATGAAACATCTCAATCGCGATAATTTGATGCCGGTAATACACTTTGAAAAGATAGCCGTTATTTTCTTTCGGATTGAGTTGCCCACAGACTTGGTTTGGTAATGGTTCAATCTGGAAAGGACTATTGTTATGATCAAAATAGCGCCAAAAGAAGCCGCTTTTTAAACGAACTTTGAACATTGGAAAACGATCCAAAATATGATCGACCGCTATCTGTAACGTCTCTGGGTCGACTTCTTCTTTCAATTCGATTTGAACACGAAACGTATTGGTTTCCTTACGATTGGATACTTCCGGAAAGATTTTCGCGGCATTATCTAACGGAAACCAGGGTTTCTGTCCGCGTACGGATCCCACTGGTTAACGTCCTCTTTTCTTCTTTTTATCGGCATAACCGAACATTTCGGCGATGAAATTATCGATTTCCTGCCAAGCTTTTTTGGCCTCGGGAATCAATGAAAAAGCCAATTGAAACACATGAAACATTCCTCGATAAATCGTTACTTTCACGGGGTTTCCGGCATCCGATGCCTTTTTAGCCACCGTCAACGTGTCGGATTCCAAAATCTCATAGCTTCCGACATGCATCATCAAATGTGTAAAATTATGATAATCACCATAAGCGGGGGAAACATAGGGATCTTTCCACATTTCGGGTTTTGCGTACGCTTTCTTATCGAGTGGAGCCGTACCCGCACCAAGAAGTGGATCTAGCGTATCGTTGACCAGATACGATTCCCCCTCACCGGCCAAATCCGTCCAGGCGGACATGGTGATGATGGCTTTTGGAAGTTCTCTCTGCTGATCCCGGAGATATAGTCCAAGTGCCAAAGCGAGACCGCCTCCAGCAGAATCGCCGACCAAGATGATTCGCTCTGGAGAATAGCCAAGTTGAATGGCATATTGGAAGGCGGCATCCGCATCTTCCAAGGCAGCCGGATAAGGATTTTTGGGAGCCAAACGATAATCCAGCGACATGACGCTGGTCTTTTGCGTGATTTTCAAATAATTCAATGCACTTCGCCGGTAAGTATCGTTATAACCAGACACATACGCTCCCCCATGAAGTTGGATAATCAGGTAGCGGTGGTCGTCCCCTTTTTTTTGAATAATTTCCACCGACGCATTTCCGGTCTTCACCTTTGTCACTTCGATGTTTTTTGGAAAATCAAAATCAGCGGATAGATGGGTGGTATACAATCGACCGAAATTGACAAGGGATCGTTGCTGGACGTTTTTCACCCTATGAAGCAGTTTCAGAAGTTGTCTCGCCAAACTTCCTCGAATCGTTTTTCGATTAAATTTGATTTGTAGCATTCCCTCACCCGCTTCACTTTCATTATAGCATATAATTATAGCACACAACAGAAGACACCACTGTCGTTTTTTTACAAAACCTTTTTTTACAGCCGATGATCCGGTTAGTATTCAAAAATTAGAAATTTCAAGGTATAATACACCTAAGACAATTCGTTTAATGAGGTGAAATATATGCGTGTGGCTGATTATTTTCTGAATTATGTCAAAATCAATACGCAATCCGATCCTAATTCCAAAACCTATCCATCGACATCTTCTCAACTGGAATTTGGCAAATTGCTGCAAAAACAACTTCAAGATCTTGGTTTTTCGGTATCGATCGATAATTTTGGCTATGTTATCTCTCGAATTCCGGCTTCGGTATCCTCTCAGGTTCCGAACGTCGCTCTGATTGCCCATATGGACACATCGCCGGATGCGAGTGGCGACCAAATCAAACCAAGAATCGTGTATGACTATGACGGAAAAGATATAATTTTAAATGCGGAAAAGGGGATTCTCCTCTCTCCGCAAGTGTTTCCCAACCTCTTGGCCAATGTCGGCCACGATTTGATCGTGACAGACGGTCAAACGCTTCTCGGTGCGGATGACAAAGCCGGTGTTGCCGAAATCATGGCATTGGCGGAATTCATCTCCGAAAATCCAACTTATCCCCACGGAGATATCATTCTCGTTTTTACGCCTGATGAAGAGGTTGGAAATGGCACATTATATCTCGATCCTTCCCAGCTATCTGCTGATTTTGGCTATACCTTGGACGGCGAAGCCGCGGGAGAAATCTCCTTTGAGAATTTCAATGCAGCGGAAGCCACGGTTACTATTATTGGCGCTTCAGTTCATCCCGGAAGCGCGAAAAACAAAATGGTGAACGCTATTTCTCTGGCATACGAATTCGATCAATATCTTCCCCGTTTTGCCCGTCCGGAAATTACCGAAAAATATGAAGGATTCAACCATCTCTACAATATTGAAGGCCGCGTGGAAAAAACCACGTTGTCTTATATCATCCGCAATCATGACCCTCTCCTCTTCGAAAAACAAAAAACCGATTTTCTCTCTGCAAGTGCATTTCTAAACCGCAAATATGGAAAAAATACGTGCGACTTAGTGATCACAGACTCTTATTACAACATGAAAGAAAAACTAGAAGATCATCAAGAGGTGATCGACATCGCAATCGACGCCATCACGGAAATCGGCCTTGCTCCTATCATCGAGCCGATTCGCGGTGGCACCGATGGCGCCCGTTTGACTTATCAAGGGCTTCCATGTCCGAACCTAGGAACCGGGGGCCACAATTATCACGGTCCCTTCGAATATGCCTCCATTCAGGAAATGGAACAGTCTCTGGAAATCTTGAAAATAATCATTCGAAAGATAGCCAGACAATAAGAAAGCATCCGCCGTGGATGCTTTTTATTTATGATAATCACTGTTGTGGATAATCGACACCGCTCGATAGAGTTGTTCAAGAAAGATGAGCCGCATCAATTGATGTGGAAACGTCAGTCGAGAAAATGACAACCGGCTCTTGGCGCGTTCTTTCACCGCTTGCGACAGCCCCCAAGAACCGCCAATCACAAAAGCAATCGCTTCGTTTTGGTAAGTCAGGCTTTTTTCCAACAAAGAAGAAAATTCCAGACTGGTCAGTTGAGTTCCCTCTTGATCCAAGACATAGATCCAGGCCCTATCGGGTATCTTGGCCAACAATCTTTTTCCTTCTTCTGCCTGAATCTGCAATATGTCGCCTTCAGAGGGCTTCTTTTTACATGTTTCTTCCGCGACTTCCACAATTTCTAAATCAAAATATGGCTTCAGACGTTTGGCATATTCGGCGATGCCCGAGGTCAAATAAGTTTCTTTGATTGTCCCCACCGAAAGGATCCATAACTTTTTCATTGGCGTTTGGCGCGAGGATGGCAATCCATCATCACTTGTTTCAATTTTTCTCGTGACACTTTCGTATATATCTGTGTGGTTGAAAGACTCGCGTGTCCCAGCAATTCTTGCACCGTTCTCAAATCGACGCCGTGGTCTAGTAAATGCGTGGCAAAGGAATGGCGAAACTCATGTGGTGTCAGCTTCATGCTTGAGGCTTGTCGATTACATTCATCATTCAAAATCACCCGAACGCCTCTGGTGCTCAGCGGCGTTCCTTTAAAGTTTAAAAATAATGTCATATCGTCTCGAGACGAAGAACGAGCTTTTAAACTTGGCCGAGACTGATTGAGATACGCTTTAATTTTTTCCAGAGCAAATTCGTGGATGGGGGCGTAGCGGTCTTTTTTGCCTTTTCCATGAATCAAGATCACGCGAGTCCGAAAGTCGATATCCGTGATTTTGATCTGTGTCAACTCGCTGACGCGAAGCCCCGCGCCATAAAGCAATTCAAATAGGGCCGCATTGCGGATCCCCGTTTCGGAATCAAGCGCAATTTTTTCTAGAAAGCCCTGCATTTCTGCTTCATAGATGAAATTGGGAAGTCGTTTTTTTTCCTTGGGCAGTGTCACGTTCAAAAAAGGGTTCGTTTTCAATAACTTGTCAGAAACCAGCCACTGATACATGGTTTTTACGCTGCTGATTTTTCGTCGGATTGACCGAGGATTGTAGGATTCAAACAAATAACTTACATAAAAGCGGGCGATCCGGTCGGACAGATGATACAAGCTTCCAAGTTCTTCCAAAGTTAAAAACCGCCGAAGCGTCTCGATGTCCTCGAGATAGGCAGTGATCGTGTTAATGGAATATTGTTTCAAGTCCGTCAGATAATCACGGTAACGATCAACGATTTCCTGATCAGTCAAACTGGTGTTCCTCCTGCATTTTTTTTAAAAGACTCAAACTGTTTCTCGCGAAGATCGATCGGCGTTCTTTCTTTCCGATCTTTCTGTCGTTTTCTTTTTCTAATTCTGGAAAAAAAGCAAAATTGACGTTATGCGGCTGAAAATCACGAGGTGAGGCCGAGGCCAAATAGTGTGCCTGAGATCCGAGCGCGCTCGCCTGAGGAAAAATCAAGGGATCGCTTCCTCTGGCAATCCTCGCGGCATTGATTCCGGCAATCAGTCCCGATCCGATCGATTCGACATAACCCTCGATCCCGCTCAACTGCCCCGCAATGAATATCTGTGGATTCGTTTTAAGCTGGTAGGTAGCCTTTAATACGAGGGGCGCATTCACAAAGGTATTTCGATGCATCACACCATAGCGGCTGATCACCGCATTTTCCAATCCCGGAATCAACCGGATCACTTGCTTTTGCGCGGAGAAAGTCAGATGCGTCTGAAATCCGACAAGGTTATAGAGACTTCCGGCCAAGTCATCTTGTCTCAATTGACAGACAGCATAAGGCCGCGCTTCTCCCGGTTTTGCCAAACCAACCGGTTTTAACGGACCATATAACAAGGTCTTTTCTCCTCTTCGAGCCATCTCTTCGATGGGAAGACAGCCTTCGAACAAAGTGAGTTCAAACTCTTTTTGCTGGACACATTCCGCATGGATCAACGCGTGGTAAAATCGCTCATACTCCGCTTGCGTCATCGGACAGTTTAAATAAGCCCCTTCGCCTTTCTGATAACGATTCATCGGATAGGCAATCGATCGGTCAATGGAATCCACTTCGATGATCGGGGCAACGGCATCATAGAAAAACAGTGCGTCTGAGCCGGTCAGTTGACGGATCGTCTCTGCCAATGGCTCCGATGTGAGCGGCCCCGATGCGATGATGGTAATGCCATCGGGTAATGAAGTCACTTCTTCGTCGATCACCTCAATCAATGGATGGTGACGAACCAGCGTCGTCAGTTGCTGGGAAAATCGCTCCCGATCAACCGCCAAGGCGCTTCCAGCGGGAATACGGTGTTGGTCGGCGGAAGCGATCACAAACGATCCCATGAGTCGCAATTCTTCTTTTAGAAGACCTACCGCGTTCTCGATCGAATCACTTCTCAATGAATTGGAACAGACCAGTTCCGCAAACTGATCACTTTGATGAGCCGGGCTTTTTTTCTTTTTTTTCATCTCATACAGTCGAACCGGAACTTGCCGAATAGCCAGTTGCAGACTCGCTTCGACTCCAGCCAATCCAGCTCCGATCACATTCACAACGGGACTTGCCAACGACATCACTCCCTCAAACTTACATTTATTATACCATATTTCCGATAGCGCGAAAAAAAAGCGGACAGATCCGCTTTTGCTTACTCATCCCGCTTCTATTTCCGTCTTGTCCTTTTGAACCAACAACCGCTCAATCCTTTCCGCTGTCTGATGGCTGATGTTGTGTTCAATGCCACAGGCTTCTTTTTCCGCGATCTCTTCGTCGATTCCACAGATTTCAACCAAAAAGCGCTTGATGACCTTATGCTTGTGAAATACCGCTTTTGAAACCTTTTGCCCCGCTTCAGTCAAGGAAATATCGCCATATGGTTTTTTGTGAACCAACGCTTCCTCTATCAAATAATTGATTGCCTTGTTCACACTTGCTCGAGAAACATTCAGATGATTCGCGATATCCACTGAACGAACGTTTTCGCCGCCCAACATGATGATCGCTTCCAAGTAATCTTCCATGGATTCGCTGAGATCTGCCTTATGTCTCATGGCTATCGCTCCTTGTATCCGTTTTGTTTTTCTTCTCCGTTGGGGTGGAAGGACTGCTGACGCAGTTGTTTTTCAAAGCACAACTGCCACAGCTGCCACAAATACTTGCCTTTCTCGTTACCAATCTTATAATCGTATAGAGGACAAACAATATCAGAAGGATCGCGAATATTATGGAAAAGGCGGTTCCTCTTGGCAAAGATCCAATCTGATAAATTAGCAGCGCGACCAAATAGGCGATCGTCATTTCGTAAGCGATGATAAAAGCTAGCCATTTCCAACTTTTGAGTTCTTTCTTCATCGCGGCGATCGCGGCGATGCAAGGTGTAGACAACAAGGCAAACGCCATGAAGGCCGTCGCGGAAGCCTGGGTGAACGCTTCGCGGATCGGTTGAAACAGCAATGCGCCGTTTTGAATCGCATCACCGGATACCCCATACAAAATTCCGAGCGTCCCAACGACGGATTCCTTGGCGACAATCCCAGTCAGAAGTGCGACGATCCCCCGCCAATCACCAATTCCGATCGGCTGAAATAGTGGCAGTAAGAATCGGCCGATGGTCCCTAACAGACTCTGACCGATTTCCGATGAATCCAACAGACGGAACTCCCCATCAATCACTCCAAAATAACTAAAGAACCAGATGATGATAAAAGCAACCAATAAGACTGTCCCGGCTTTGACCAAAAAACCTTTGACTCTCTCCCATGTATGGCGAAACGTATTATTGAAAGAAGGCATCCGATATTCAGGAAGTTCCATGATATAATTGGCGCTTGCTTTTTTCAAAATCGTCTTTTTAAAAAGCAATGCAGATAAAATTGCGACCAACAATCCCAACAAATACATGATAAACACCATGAAAAACGCGTTGGAAAAGAAAAGCGCTCCGGCAAAAACACCATATATCGGCGCTTTGGCTCCGCAGGATACAAACGGGATCACCATAGCGGTCAGTTTCCGGTCCTCCTCTTTATCTAACGTTCTTGTGGCGGTGATGGCGGGAACGCTGCACCCAAAACCTAAGAGCATTGGAATAAATGATTTTCCGGACAAACCAAAACGGCGAAGCGCCCGATCCATGATGAACGCTGCCCGAGCCATATATCCCGAATCCTCTAATATCGACAGAAACAAGAATAAGATAGCCAGTTGAGGTAAGAAACTCACCACACTTGCCAAACCACCAAAAACACCTTGTGTCACTAGACTCGACACCCATGTAGCCATTCCGAGTGACTCAATCCCGTTAGCCATTTGGGAAAACACCCAGTTTAATCCAGCGACAAACCCATCGGTGATCCATGTGCCCACCGGTCCGAACGCCAAGAAAAATACAGAAAACATAATCAAGCCAAATAATGGTAATCCGAAAATTCGGTGAGTCAACACCCGATCGATCTTCTCCGTGGTTCCCGATGTGGCAATCTTGGGTTTGGTCGTCACTTTCTCACAAAGATCAATGATTTGCCGGTAGCGCTCATTCGGGATCACCATATCGAAATCCAAATCGTGTCGCTTGGCTTCGGCTTGATAAGCCTCCGTCAATAATAGATTGGTTTTTGCGTCCAATTTCAAAGGTTCCAACAACTTTAACCCGTCTTCAAAAAAGCGGATTGCCTTAAATCGATCCTGGAAGTAATCGTTGAAGACGGCGATGGTCGATTCAATTGGTTCGGGATACGACACGACTGGCGAGATGCCTTCCCAGTCTTTAGAAGCCAAATATCGAATCAACCCATCGATCCCTCGTCGTTTGGAAGCCGCAATTGCGACGACGGGCACCTTCAACGTGTCAGCGAGTAAACCGACATCGATCGCTTGCAGCTTTTTTTCTACGATATCCATGCAATTCAACACAACCACCATCGGAATTCCTGAATCGAGCAACTGATAAGTCAAAAAAAGATTTCGTTCTAAATTGGATGCATCGACGATGTTGATGATGAGATCGGCATTTCTTTCCAACACAAAGCGACTGGCGATTTCTTCTTCCAGGGAGATAGTCGACAGTGAATAAATACCGGGCAAATCAATGATTTCGGCTTCAAACCCTTTTGCCTTTAATTTCCCGGATTTTTTTTCAATGGTGACACCCGGCCAATTGCCAACCGATTGATTGGCACCGGTCAAGTTGTTAAAAAGCGTGGTCTTACCGCTGTTCGGATTTCCCACCAAAGCAATTTTCATTGATCGGCCTCTTCGTGGGACAATTCCACGTCGATCATCCGGGCTTCTGCTTTTCGAATCGTTAGCAGATACCCGCGCACTTGGATTTCCATCGGATCACCGAGAGGCGCTAGTTTTTTCACCGTCACCTTCGTTCCGGTCGTGAGCCCCATATCGATGATTCGCTTTCTTAAATTATTCACGAAAATATTTTTAATAACACAACTGACCCCGGGTCTAACATCCATCAAAGTCATGGCCATCCTCCATTTTGTTAGCCTTGTCTAACATCGTTTGTAAAAAAAACAGGCGCAACTGTTAACCTCGTATAACATTATAGAGAGCGCCAGATAATTTGTCAAGTACCTTTTGGTGGGAATCGGCGATAGAGTCAAAACGAATGTCCTTCAAGTGTCAATAGCCACCGCTTCCAATTGGTTCCGCCTTGATATGCTCCGATAGTACCATTCTGGTGAATCACCCGGTGACAGGGAAGTAAAATGGGTAACGGATTATGCTTGAGTGCCGAACCGACGGCACGCCAAGAACGCGGATGATCCGCCCTGTTTGCCAGTTCTTGATAAGACACTACTTGGCCATATGGTATGTCTTGTAAAATCCGATAAATATCGAGTTGAAACAGAGTCCCTCTCAAGCGAATAGGAACTGTGAATCGAATCTTCTCGCCGGAAAAGTACGCCTGCAATTGGCGGAAAACTTCTTTTAGATCGAGATTGGCTTCATATTGGATATCCGGGAAGGGTTCACGAACAAAATCAATTCCAATCACTTCGCCATCTTCCATGCGGATCGCGATGGTTCCGGGAGTTGCTTGACAATAACCGATCGTCATGGCGTTTGTTTCTGAATTGTTTTGGTGGCAATAATGTTCACGCCAGTCTGGCAAACATCTGCCACCACCACCTGTCCTTCTTGGATCGGCGCTTCCAAAACGATCCCCTTCAGTGCCAAAATCAACTCTTTGATCTTTGTTTTGGGAATATCTCCATCGGTTTTGACCGATACCATTGGCAAATCTCCACCTCTGACTGGTAAAATTGTGGTGATGGAGCGACGCGGATCCAACACTTCTTTTCTCGCGTACTTTTCTCCTCTCGGGCATTGAAATCCCGTGACCTTGATTACCTCATTCGCTTCTAGCTCCACAGTGAGCGTGCATCCCAGCGGACAGTTGATACAAGTGATTTCCCGGATGTCTTTCATTGGGATTCCTCCTTCGCGATTCGAATCTGAATCGATTTCAAATCGGGGTGTTTGAGAAACCATGCCTTTGGCAACAATACTTGTTCCATTTCACCAGGAGTCAAGATGCGCTTTTGCCTTTGTTGCAAGACTTGATCGTCAAACGCTACGGTCACAAAATGATTTTCAAACACCTCGGTCACCCGAAAACGGATAACAAGAAACTTGTCGATCAAATCTGGATTGACGGTTGAGGGAACGCTGTAGCGCACGCCCTGTTGAGTCTCGATTTTGACGGTTGTCGCCGAAGACTCGTTGCTTTTGACATAATCCGCCGCATATTTTCCAGCCATTTCCGCTTCCTCGCTGACATAGTCGACCAAATCATGAACATGTAAGACATTGCCACAGGCAAAAATCCCAGGAACCGATGTTTCCAAGGTGTTCGATACAAACGGTCCTTGTGTTTTCAGGTTGATTGCAACGCCGGCTTTTCGCGACAGTTCGTTTTCCGGAATGAGTCCGACCGATAATAACAATGTGTCGCATGCGACATATTGTTCCGTCTTTCGAATTGGTTTCAACTCACTGTCCACCTGAGCGATCGTCACACCGGTGACGCGATCCTTTCCATGGATTCTAGTGACGGTATGACTGAGTTTCAAAGGAATAGCAAAATCATTTAAACATTGTACAATGTTGCGCTTCAAGCCACCTGAATAGGGGAGAAGTTCCAACACCATTTTGACGTGTGCACCTTCTAACGTCAAGCGTCTTGCCATAATGAGGCCAATATCGCCAGACCCCAGAATGACTATTTCCTTTCCTGGCATATACCCGTCGATATTGACGAACTTCTGTGCGGTTCCAGCAGAAAAAATTCCCGACGGACGAAATCCCGGAATATTCAAAGCGCCGCGCGGGCGTTCTCGGCAACCCATGGCGAGAATGACTGCGCCGGCTTCAATTTCAAGAATGCCATCACTGGAATTGATGGCAATCACCTTTTTTTCGGGGGTGACATCTATCACCATGGTATCCAATTTGATATCGATAGGAAGCTCGCTCAGGCGTTTCAAATAGCGTTCGGAATACTCTGGGCCAGTCAATTCTTGTTTAAAAGTATGAAGTCCGAATCCGTTATGGATGCACTGATTTAAAATCCCACCCAGTCTCTGTTCCCGCTCAATGATCATTACGTCCGTACTTCCGGATTCATAGGCACTGATGGCTGCGGCGAGTCCTGCGGGTCCGCCACCAATCACAACGATATCTTTTCTCATTGTTTAGCCCTCCTCACAGCCAATCCTTGTCGACCCCGACAAGAATGGTGGATTCATCGCTGAACTTGGTGATTTTTAACGGATCCAACCGCAATTCCTCTCCAAGGATCTGCATGATTTTTGGAGAACAAAATCCTCCTTGACACCGACCGGTTCCCGCCTGGGTTCGACGTTTGACTCCGTCGAGTGTCTTCGCTCCAAGCGGCCGATGGATACTCGCTTTGATCTCTGCCAACGTCACAAGTTCGCAGCGACAAATCACTTTCCCATAATCGGGATTTTCTTGAAAGAGCGCTTTTTGCTTTTCCACGGTTTGAAAAGCGAAACGGGTGATGTTTTTCCGTGTCCTGATAGCAGGAATGCGTTTGGTTGCTTTTAAGTACTCTGCGACCCAAGTGGCTGTATCGAGCGCAATAGCAGGAGCGGATGTCAGACCAGGAGATTCAATACCGACACAGGCAAACAAGCCGGGAACATCTTTTACTTCGCCTAAAATGAAATCACCTCCGGCTTCGGTCGCCCGAAGACCGGCGAAACCGGTGATGATAAGCTGTGTGGGAATGTCTTTGACGGATTGTCTTGCTTTTTCCAACACCATACGGATCCCTTCGGGAGTCGTTGCGGTGTCTTCCTTGTCCGCCACAAAAACAGAACTGGGACCAATCAACAAGTTGCCTTCTACACTTGGTGTGACCAATACCCCTTTCCCCTTATCCGTCGGAAGTTGAAAGATGGTTGCATTCACCAAATTGCCCAGTTGTTTGTCAAAAAGGCAATATTCGCCTTTTCGGGGCGTGATGCTC
>Ga0172377_10002852_pt1 | contig 17723 bp, 6 predicted proteins | sample Pumphouse3metaG_FD_119749 | JGI IMG/M metagenome (GOLD analysis project Ga0172377, IMG submission 119749) | Leachate microbial communities from a municipal landfill in Southern Ontario, Canada - Pumphouse #3 metaG | ecosystem: Engineered > Solid waste > Landfill > Unclassified | place: Canada...
AATATTGTTAAAAACAATAAATTTGATGTAATGATAGGAAACTATTCTGATAAAAGTACTATTCTTACAAAAATAATTTCATCTAAATTTCAGATAGGCAAACAAGAAGTTGTAAAAATGTCTGTAAGTGATATACAAAAGTTAGTTAAAGCACAATCCCAAAATTATTATAAAGATTTAATGAAATCTATTATATCGGATTACTCTGTTTTATTTGATGAAACGTATAGTACAAAGAATATAGCGGAAATAAATGAAAGTGTAAAACTAATAAACAAAAGATTATCTGAAATTGGAGATATAACCTCTTTATCTTTAAAAGCTTCTCAAAAAGGCATAATTTTTACAAAAGAATTACATTATTCATTTTATGGTAAAGGAGCTACTTTAAATCAATTAATTGTAGATAACTATAATATTTTTAATAACGATAAATTATATAAAAATTTTGTAGAGAAACAAGAACAAAGTTTTATTAATGGCTTTAAAAAATATAATAAATCAGTAGACTCTGATAATATTAAGCTTATAGGAAATTCGTTGGATATTAAAAAAGACATACTTCCGTCTTTAGGTTTAGAAGACAGTCAATTTGATAAAACAGAAGATGGAGAAGTAGACTATCTTAAATTACAAAATAGTGCAGGAACTTTAAACCCTATGCTAAGAAAGTGGATGTGATTAAGTGCTTTATACAGAAACGACTATTTATATATAACAGGAAAAGGAGAATATATGCATCCTACTAAAGGTTTAACTAATAGATCTTTAGACAATACTATAAATTTTGATGCATATATGAAGGAATCTAGCAGTAGATTAAAAGTTATGGCAAAACGTAATGTTATGTATACTGCTACTGTAGAAATACCTCCTAGAAAAACTAGATTTGGAGTTCCTGAAAATGTAAATCATGCGGTAATTGAAGATTTTAAAGCTAAATTACATAATATATCTGGAGATACTAAAAATCAAGATGCTCACGATGGGTCATCTTTAATAAATTATGTATATAGTAAAATGGTAGATAATTCATATCCTGGAAAAGGTTATGAAGGAACTAAAAAACCATTTGGAACATTTATCACAGACTATGGAGTAGTAGTTAAAAAAGATGCTGAATCTGTTATTACTAATGATAAAATATTAACCTCAAAATACTCTGATATATCATATTATAATAAACAAAAACAAATGTTATCTATACCAATTGAGAATCTAAAAATGGATTTAACAATTGATACTACAGATAAATATTGTATTATAAATGGGTTACTTAATAAAATTACAAAAGTTATCATTAGAGACAACAATATTCAAGTAAATTATATAACAAAAGGAAAAGATGGGAATTGAACCTCTAATATTACAAATACAAAATTTAATAATTTATTTGAACTATGAGAATTATTTGGCGCACAATTTTCTACTGATGAAAATGGTAATTTTAATGAGGGCTCAAACGATTTGTTATATCAAGTAGTTACCTCTCCTGATGTACAAGGAGATTTTGTACTAAAGGACAAAATTATACACATACTTTCTAGTGCTAGTGCTGTTAAAGCTGGAGGAAGTAACATTAATTCTAGAAATCTTTGAAAAAATAGTGATGAGTTAGCATACTCCACTTTTAAAAACAGATTTATGGGGCCTCAGTTAGATGCTTCTCATAAAGCGGATGCATCTGAAATAAAAGAAATTACTCAAGTAATTTCAGCATTATCTCAAAATCCTGCCACAGCACATCTTGCGCAAGAAGCATATCAAGATATTGCAAATATTATTAAAAAGGCTATGCAGCCGTACTTACGATATCTTGCTATTGATGATAAAACAGAAAGAATAGATTCAGAAGGACTTTATGACTATATTGCAGAAAGATTTGTAAAAACTTTAAATAATACTAAAGGAGATAATATAGCTAAAGTATTAGTACATTCATTTGAAAAAGATTTAAAGATTCCTTTTAGTAATCAAAATTTTTATGTAGCCTTTGTTAGGGACATAATTACCAAAATGAATAATGAATTTATTACTCGTTATTATTCAGGTACTGGAGCAGTACTTATTCCTTCACATGGTATAGTTCAAGTTTTTGAAGATGAATATGGCAACATAAAAATGCAGGAAGATGTAATTAAAGAAAGTTTATTGAGTCCTATCAATAATGGAACTTTAAGTAATAATCAATTAATATCAAATTACATAAATTACAGATATTCTCCTAAATCTGTTGATTGAGGGGATATAGAAATTGGCGATACTGTGCTAATTAAACCTGAAGTGGATCAAAAATATGTAAACATCTTAAACAAATATCCTGAATTATACGCTATTATATCAGGTAGTATTGACACAGACAATATACAAGAAGAGGATAAATTATTAGCTATAACTCAAAAGCTAGCTAGATTTTTAAAATGAAATTATGGAGAAGATGATTTTGATGAAAACTCATTGGATTATAGTAATTTTGCATATTTTGATGCTGAAGATGCTATTGGAAGTGAGAATATAATAGAATTTACACCATTTAGACTGTCCACCCCAGAAGAATATTATAAATTTAAAGAAGAATCTTCAAATAAAATAACTAAAATAACTAAAATCTTTTCTAAACCTAGAGATCTTAAACCATCTGGTCTTAAATTTACTTTGGTCAATGGAGAAAAAAGAAATCAATATGATTTAGACTCTGTTAAATTATTATTTAAATATAATGAGCTACTTGAAAAAGGAACTATAGACAATGCTTCATTTACTATATTAGAAAAATTTGCGAACTATATTATTCCGGAGCAAGATTTTAAGACTGTTTATACCAATAAAACATATCAAAAAGTATTAAGACATTATCTAGGAAAATGGACAAATTTATCATTACATTTGTTAAAACATAATAAAGTATTTACACAAGTTGCTGAAGACGTACAATTTAATGAATTCTTTTATGGTTTTTCTTTGACTGATAACTTTGAAGATATAAAAGATATGATTACAAATACAGTACCAATACTCTCATATACTTTAGACAAAGCTGAAATAATAATGGGAGACATGAATAGATCTAAATTTAATAGAGAATTACATGAATCTATGTCTCAAATTATAGAAGAAAAAGAATCTTTTTTTGCAAATAAAATGATTGATTTTTATGCTGAAGATGATACTGATGCAGATGTAAAGATATTGGTAAATAATCATGATAGTCCTATATATGTTAAATATGTAGATGAAAAACATTTACCAGGTATTGATAATAGTATAAATATAAAGGCTATGAAAGAATTAACTGATTCTGGAGTAGTTACAACATTTGTAAGATATAATGATGATGGAGAAGTAATCTATAAACTCCCTCAGAATGCTAGAGTAAGAAAAGAAAATGGAAAAGAGGTAATTTATATACAAGGAGTACAGTCTCTAAAAAATGAAGTTGTTGGAATGAGTAGTAATTTTATAAATGATACTACACAATTATATAACTCTTTTAGAAATAATATGAAAGCTTTTATTCCTTTAATGAATAACAAAACAAGTGAAGCTTTATTTTCAAAAGACAAATATCAAACTAATTTAAATTATTATACTATAAAATCTTTTTCAAGGTATTCTGGATATATGCCTACTAATAGACAAGAAGTTTATACTTCTGAATGATTTAATAATAATAATAGAAATGTTGTAGATCAATTAAGTAGAAAAGCTTATGCTTCTTGAGAAAAATCACGCGAATTAATAGCTGCTCGTATTCCAGCTCAATCTACTCAATCATTTATGGAAATGAAACAAGTAGGTTATTTAAACTCTTATTCAAATGATGCTTATGTGTCACTGTGGCAAATATGGTTACAAGGATCTGACTTTGATATTGATAAAGCTTATATATTAGGTAGTGGGTTTAATGGTTCTGGACAAATGGATTTATGAACTAATATATCTCAATATTCTTCTATAGAACAATTAAATGAACTAGAGAAATTACCAATTCCTTCAGGAACAAAAGTAGAGTTTAAAACAAAAGGAGTAGATATAACAGAAGAATTTAATATGTTTTATAATTACTTTGACAGCTTACAATTAGGAGCAGGTAAAAGTTTTTTTAATCAAATAAATTCTAAAGATTCTTTTAATTTGCAAGATATATTTGATGCATTAAAAAGTAGTTTAGACTTAGAAATTCCTACTGAATTACCAACAGAAATAATTAGAGTATTAAATTCAGCTATACGAAAAGTTAATTTAAATAAAGGAATAACTATAAATGGTAACACTGATAAAGAAGTACAAAAAATATTTATTAGATTAATTGATCAGCATAATAGTTTTGAAGGGTATTCTAAATCTAAACATTCTATTAATAATGCTGTGGTATCAAGAATTAAGCAAGTTATATCTGACCCTACTTCACAAATACTAGCAAACTCTCCTGTTGATGTTCAATCTTGACATGATGCCATAAAAGCAATATTAAATAAAAAAGGACTAGAACCTGATTCTGATATTTTAAGTCCTTATGATATGTTTAGTATGTATAAACAACAATATGACGCTTCAGTTGGTAAAGATGATGTGGGTATAGCTGCTAACGGTCTTAAAGTATTCTTTGCTTTGAGTTCTTATTATAATGATTATTATAAAAATAAACTTGAAGTTACTGACACAGAAATAAGAAGAAGTTTTAAAACATTTTCTAAAGAATTTGTTTTTGTAAATGGAGGGGAAAAAATAACATATAAACCTAGTTCCGTATCTGATGTATATATACCTAAACAAACCAAGGATAAATTATTAAATGTATTAGTTAATCCAGAATTTTATGATACTGATGCAGCTTTAGCACTATCTTCATTTACTTCTGCAGCCACAGATAATGCTAAAGAACTTATCATGGCTCAAGTTAATGCAAATGCAGAATTGGCTTCGATGCATATATATCTCATGATATTAGGGTTTACTCCTGAACAAGTAGTAGAAATCATGACTTCTGACATAGTTACTCAAATACTTACTGAATTAGAGGTTAATATGTTATATCCAGGAGCTAAAAGTAAAAAAGTTGGAGTTATTATAGACAAGATGTTGTTAGCAGCTGACAAAAATTCTGATGATTATTATAATATAAAAAGTATTAGTGATATTTATAATTCTGCTCAAGAAATTAAAACACTAGCTAAAATATTAGGTATAAATCAAAAAACTTCAGCTAATACAGAAGAATTATATAATTATTTAAATACTTTAAATACAGCAGTATTAACAAGAGAACATTACGTATTAGGAAAAGATATAGAATTACTTAAAAATTGAGAAGAATTTAGAAATTCTGAAGATCCTTTAAAGGCAAAAGCAGCAGAAGCAAATATTAATAAAGTTGTAGAAAAAATATTAGGCAATAGTCCTCATTTAAATAGAGCTTTAGATAGGAGTTATGTTAAGAAAGTTTTAATTGATGCATCAAGTATTAGTGTAAAAGTTATTAACGAAGCTGGAGTAATTGAAAAAAGAACTGTAAGTTTATTAGGAGGACAATTTGATTATAGATATCTTATGTTAGATATTAATGAAGATTATAAAAGAATTACAAAAGAATATTATAATTTAATTAAAGGAACTTTTAATATATTCGATGTTATTGATGAAGTTCCTCATTTTAAACAAATGATTCAAGGATTAAATATGTCTCATAATATATTAGCAGCATCTTCTGTAAAATATAATTCTGTTCACACTGTCTTATTAGATTATTTAAAAGAATCATGGCATAGAATTGATTTTAATAATAATGAAAGTATAACAAATTATATGGGTAATAAATCATTTATGCCTGCACTAAAAGAAAGTAATATTTCTAAATTTATGTTAGGAATTGATATGAGATTAAAGTCTAAATGATTAAAATCTAAAGATACTGAACAACTGACATTCAATGTTAATCAAATTTTAAAACAAGTAAATAATTTATTACCAGAGGATGAAAAAATAGACAGTTTTTATGTTTATAATTCTGATGAAGCTATGGGTTTAGCAGACAAAGAGCTAGAAAAAACTAATAGTAAATTTATAACTAAAGTTAATCTGAATACTCCTTCTAATGAATCTGACACTATAATAACTTTATCTACCAATTACGGTATTGCTAATTTTAAAAGATTGATGGAAGAATTATTACTACCTATTGTAAAGAGTAAGTCAAATATAATTTCGGAATCTTTAGCGGTTAGAACTGTAAATAATATATTAGGAATAAGAGGTTCTTCTATAGAATCTACCTTCCCTTTATCAGACATATCTACTCCCTATAGTTTAGCTTTGTCTAAAAGATTGTTAAAGGCTTTTAATGATTTAGATATTGTAGAGACAAAAGACCATATTGTAAAAAATACAAATAATGTACCATTAAAATGAAGAGATTTATTTTATGTATATAATTTACTTGTAAATAATGAAAAATATGGAAATTTAAGATTAACTCCTTTATTTCAAGATTACTTAAAAGAAAAAAATTCTTTGGGTAATAAATTTATTTCTTATGCATCAAAATTAGATAGTCATGAAATAAGATTATTTAATTTAGAAGAAGAAGTAAGAAATCATCCTTTATATAGCGATGATTTACAACCAAAAGAATTAGAAGATTTAAGACTTCGAATAAAGAAGGAAATTGAAAATGATATACTATTTTATACGTTTAATGAAAGGGGTTTATTTTATATATATAATAGTAGTAATGATACAAAAAAGTTTTCTGTTCAAAATCCTAATTTTGTGGTAATAACTTCTATAAATGAAACAGAGGATATTAAAAAACAATGATTAGAATTACATGAAATTAAAAGATTGATTAAAAATAATGGATTCATAGTTAAATTTGAATGTTAAAATATGGCAAATTGTAGATATATTATAAAATTACCAGGCGGGAAGGAAATAATTCTTTCCGCCGGGTTTTCAACCATAGAAAAGTCTGATATACTTGTAAAAGAGTATGATACTTACTTAAAACTTGAAAATGATGAGGCGTTACTTGATAGTTTACAAAAAATAGTACCGACTCTATTACGTAATAAAAATACGCTTAGAAGTCTAGTTAATTCTTCCAGTAATATAGATGAATTAATAACTATAATTAATGATAGAATAGAAGCATTAGGAAATTATGAAAATATAGACAATGCTATATTTAATTATTTAAAAGGTAATAAAAAATGAAATGGAGAAAAAGCAGAGTATAGTGCTGAAAATCTATTAAAAAAATTAAAGGAACCTATTAAAGCAGATTATTTTTCTAATTTTGGAATAAGTGGAGTAGTAAGTGCCACTTCATTAAAACAAGAAAAGGATAGGATTAAAGTTAATAGTGTAGAGAATATGAACTACGAGTTTACAAATGTTGTTCCTAGCAATTTATCCACATTCATGAATGCTATCACTAGAGTTAATGATGTTACAGGAAGACAGAAAGAAGATAAGTTTGCTAAAAAACTATATGGAACAAGTAATCCTTTTATAGGTAATGCATGAGTTACAGATGAAGGAGTAGTCATATTTTCTAAAGATGATGATTTATCTTTATTTTTAGGACTTTTTAAAAGAGAAGCATTAAATGTGGATCCTCAAGAATTAATTCCTATTCTTCAAGAAATAAATAAAATAGTAAAATTTAAAAAATATGGGAGTATTAACTTGCCAGTAAATTCAGATGGTGAACTTGATCTTTCTAAATTTGATATATTTGAGTTTTTTAATGGAGTATTAAAAAATGGTGTAATAAATGAATCAATATTTGAAACTTTACTAGAAAAAGGCAAAGATAAGAATATTGAAGCACAAATAAATAAAATAATAAAGTTAGTAACTGATACTATAGATATTAATGATAAAAATTTATATTTAGCAACAAGAAAATTATTTTGATCTCTGTCTCCAGAATCTTATGGAAAAAATAAATTGCAAGAACAAATGTTTATGCAACAAAGAATGGAACGTGAGTATAAAGATGAGATTGATTATAAAAACAAAAGACTCACTTCTATTATTGTTCCTCAAAGTAGAGAAGAGAGAAATAATAACTTTGGAAAACGTATAACTATAACTGAAAATTTATATGAAAATGCTCAAAATCAAATACAGTTAGGAAGAGACATAGTATTATTTACTACTACAACTGGTAATAGTATTTTTGTTACTCCTACTAAAATATACCCACATGCAGATGGAGTGTATATTATAGGAGCAAGATTAGATAGCGATGGAGAGCTAAAAATGTTTAAGGAGGTATTTAAAAAAGAGCTAATCTTTAGAAAGAGGGAAGCCCCAATAGATCCTTATAATGCAGAGGACACTGTTGTTGAACAAGATGGATACATGTTAATATCAACAGAAGATATTCCTCAAGAAGTAATAAAAAGATACGTAAGAAGAGGAGATAAAGTCTCTGGAAAATTAGTAATAGGGGTTCATCCTGGATATGTAAAATTAGTAACTTCTAAAAATAAGGTCGTTGAGGATAATGAATATTCACGTATAAAAAGTTTTAAGTCTGCATTATTAAAAGCAGAAATAGATAGTGAAGATTCTATAAATCCTAAATACATGACTTTAATAAAAAATTCTAATGATATAACAGAAGGAGACTATCTTATTATAAAAGCAAAAAATGGTAAAATTTTACATAAACGAGTGCTATTAACAAGCGCTGATAAATTATGATATGCTTTACCAGATTCTAAAAGTGGATACATTGTCAAAGCTGTAGATAGAGAAGGTCAGCAATCTTTAAAAGACACTTATGGAGAATTAACAGGAGAAGAGGTTTCTGATTTAATTACCGAATATGGCAATATTGGAAGAAGCTCAGCTACTATGTCAGCTTTTGAAGATAGCGAAAAAGCAAAAGTTGGAGATTATGTAAGGATAGAAAAAAATAATGATTATATATATGGTAAAGTATTAGAACATAATAAAGTATATTTATATGATTTTAATTCTAACCCACACAAGAGTGTTAGAGATCTACAAGAAATAAACAAGAATAAACCTTTATTTTTAACAAATAGAGATATATCTGAAGAATTTGTATTTTGGTCATTAAAAGCTAATTTAAATAAATTAAATTTTGCTAAAGATTCTAATAATCCTTTATCTGAAAGAGCTTATTATGTAGTGCCAATAGACACCAATTTAGATGATATAGTTCAAATTTCAGAACAAATTTTTAATATAGGAGCATTTAAAAATAAAGTAGATCCAAAAACAGAAAAAGATATAACCAAATTTATATTGGATAAATTAGGAGAAGATTCTACTAATAATGTTTACTTTGAACATGAGTCTTCAGATAGTAAAAGATATGTGAAAACTATTCCTAATATGAGAGAGATAACAGGATTTAATGAATTATCTCTACAACAAAAATTAGATTTAGACGTACTTCAAAAAGGAGCATATTTTTCAATGTTTTCAAAATTTAATGATAAAGATGTAATAGATTTTAATATATATAGAATATCAGATATAAAAGGAGATATTGTTACAGCTCAATTATATAAAATAAATAATGGTAATATTATAACTGTAGAGAGAGTTTTTACTAAACAGGAATTACTTGCTGATAAGACTGGAGAACTAAATCCTGTAAATAAAATAGCTAAATTATATCTTATTAATAAAAATAATAAGATGAAAGTAATTTTTGAGGAAATAAATAAATCTAGAAAAGTTCCAGAAGACAATACTGTAAATACTAAAGCAGCAGTAACATTAGCTAAAAAATTAGAAAAAAAAGTAAAAGGATTGCCAATAACTATTGAATTTGTTAAACCTAAAGGGGTATTTAAATCAAATCAAAAAGCAAGAATTTTTAGTGATGTTGAAGGACTTGTAAAAATTCAAGTAAATGAGGACATAGGAACAAAAACAGATGTAGTACATGAATTCATGCATTTATTTTTAACTCCTTTAAGATATAAACATCCACAAATATATAATAATTTAATTTCTTCAGTAATAGGGGAAGATCACGGATTAAATGTAACAGAAGCTGAAGAAGCTTTTGTTGAGGTAGTATCTCAAGATATTGTTAATCAAGGTAATGTAGATAAAATATTTACAAATCTAAGAACATTTGTAGATGGCTTAAAAGTCGTAATAAATGAATTTGCAGAAGATTATGTAATTCAAGATGATAATCCAATTTCTTTATTAAACATATCTTTAGTAGATTTGATGGACATAAATTTACAAGATAAATCTAATCCTTTATATAATAAGTCAATGCTAGTTACAGAGCCTTTTATGAGAGAATGATTAAATAAGAATAATATAATTTTAAATTGTAATTAATATGGCAGATTGTTTTTATTATAAAAACGGAGAGATAATAGGAGACACTTCAAAAATAGTTGAAATGTTTTTTAAGAGCACTAAACAATTAAAAAATGCTTCTATTTTTAGTTCAGAAGATATACAAAAAAGTACATATGATATTATTATGGGTATTTCGGACATAAATACTTTTAAGTCTGGAGTAAGAAAAATACTCATAAATGGGGAAACTCAAGAAGTTGAAGTTCCTAGTGTAACTGATTTTATAGTGCAACCTAATACTTTATTTGAAAAATTAGGTATTAAAACAAATTCAGGGAGATTAAACCCAGAATATATAAAAGAGAATAGAATTGCAGCATATATATTAGAAAATTACAAGAAAGTTGAGGATTTAACTTCTTTTAATAAAGATAGTGTTGTTTATTCTAAAGAATTATTTCAATTATATAGAAGTGATGATAGGTTCATTAAATTTAATGATAACCAAATCATATCTCTGTTAAGTGAAATAGAAGATATTATAGAATTTGAAAATAAAGTGATGCATTTTGGAGAGCTTTTACACAAATTATTATTCTTAAAAGTTAGAAATCAATCATATAACTCTGAACTTAATAGTTTTATAAAAGATCCTAATAATAAAGATATAATAGGAGAAAGTGATGCTAACCAATGAAAAAATAAAATAAATTATATCATAAATAATATATATGATAAGATTATAAATATCGGATTACCTATAACTGAAATATTTTTAAATTCAGATGTAGTTAGAGGAAGGGTTGACTTAATTGCTGTTGATAGATCAGGGAATGCACATATATTTGATTTGAAAATATCTAAGAATTCTTATGATAATTGGGACAGTGCAAAATTAGGAACTTTAGATTGGCAGTTAGCGTTCTATCGCCAATTATTAGGACAACATATAAATATAGATGATACTATGTTATATACTATACCCATCAAAATGTCTTATTTAGGTGATCCTAACGTTGTATATTTGGAAGATTTCAAAGATAGATCTTTAACAAAAAGATTAAGACCAGAAGGAGAAATAACTGTATTTGCTAATAAAATACTTCCCCGCAGAATTGTAACTGACTATAATCCAGAAAGAGAATCTAATATTCTGAGTAAACTTAACACTTTATTTAAAGGAGAAGATTATGAAATTAAAACTGACATTGTGCAATTAGACCCTGAAAAAATATTAAAATTAGCTGAAGATACTTTTACTAGAACAGGACAATGAAAATATTGACCTGAAGTAGAAATAGCAGGAGAAGCTAAAACTTATATAACAGGAGATACACGAGAAGAATTTGAGACTAATCTAAATAATTATTTACAAAGAGCAAATAAACTAGTTAATAATGAAGCTTTATTAATAAGAGACGCTCTTAAATCAGCTATTTTAAATAAAACAAGGATTACTACAAGTAAAAATGATGAATATAATATTTTACTTAATAATCTATTTGGAAATTATATATCAGATGATTGAGAGGTAGTTAACAATATTCCAGAAGCTATAGCTATGGGTATTATATTATTAAGAAATAAGTTAAATAATAATATATCTATAGTAAGTATGACTACTAATCAGCCTTATGCAATTTCAAAAGTTGATGGATTGAGTTATGGAGAATTAGAGTTTATGAAATCATTTCTTTTTATTAATGAAATGAAAAAAGAACTATTTCCTGGAGGATATGGAAAATTAGGACAAATAATTGTACTTAATCCTCACACAACTAATGGAATTTATATTAGAAACGTTAATAGTAAATTTAAGATATTTGAACAATTAATGTATTCTAAAGGATTAGGCGATAGTCTTAATTTGAATACAAATAATATATCTTCAATAGAAGATATTGCATTATATGAATTAGATTCTTTACATAGATCTTATAATGGGGAACATAAAAAAGACATAGATTCTATATTTGAACCTATAAAAAATAAATCTATTTCGTCGATAGAATTAGATATTCTTATGGATATAGAAGATGCTATGCTTAAAAAATTTCCTCAATATAGAGGAAAAACATTTACTACTGAATTAAATTTTGATGACCCTATAGAAGTGTTATTAGCACAATTAAAAGTAGCCATGGTATCAAAAGGTGGATTTGAATTGGCTAATGATTTTCAAAATCTATCAATGTTTAGTTTTAGTTTTGCAGATTTTGGGGATTTAATTACTTCATTATTTACAGAAAATAAAAAAGAATATACTAAAACAGGCAAAAGAATTGAAGGGTTATTAGGAGGTATGATTTGATCTCCTCCTGATTGAGCTTTATCTAAAGATATGAAAAATATAAATAAAATGATGTCCCTATCTAATCAACATATTAGGGAATGAATTTTAAAAGTATCTGGAGATATTCATAATTTTACAAAAAAATATTATAAAGACTTAGGATTTTCTTCTTTAGAACAAAATATTTGAGGAGAAACTCAGTCTAAATATAAAAATCTTTGATATCAAAATAGTGATGGAACTGTTTCTGATATGTTTAGAACAAAGGATCCTTATGTAATGAATGAGAGAAATTTTTTACAAGATTTTGAAAGAGAATATTTACAAAATATCTTATTGCTCATTAATCAATGAAAACTTGAATTAACTGATAATGAAATTAAAGGATTAGATCCTAAAAATATAGAAAGTTTAAAGAAAAATGATAAAATTGCCAAAGCTCTTGAAGATGGTAGTTATTTTGAAATGCCGTTAGTAAGAAGAGAAGAATCTTCTAGACACTCACATTTATTAGAAAAAGGTTCTATAGGGAAAAAAATTGCACCATACTTTAATGATGTTAATGACTTCTTAGATACTAGAGAATTATTGAAAGAAGATTTAGATGTCATAAAGAATAGAAATAAAGGATTTTATCAAATGTTTGATCCATACGGACACCAGTCAAAAGATTTTATTGCAAAATCTATTCAAAAATATACAGTTACGTATTTTGAATGAAATCTTGATACTATTGCTAATAGAATTGCATTTAGTAAAATTAGAAAAAAAATATATGATAAAAGACTCCGTATAATAAATTCTTATGTATGGTGAATAAAATTAATGGCTGGAAGAGAAAATACCGATATTTCTAAACAACTTGAAGCAATAGCAAACCAAATGAAATTATCTGTATTTGATGATAAAATAATAGATGAAGAATTTGACGACGTTTCAAAAATAGCAGGAATTATAAAACAAGTTTCTACTGCGGGAATGCTAGCTTTTAAGCCTGCTTCATATATAAAGGAAATGACCATTGGATTGTTTAAAGCTATAACATTAGGAGCAACTAAACTATATGGAAAAAATGAATTTGACCTTAAAGATGTTTTTAAAGCTTATACTAAATTAACAACAATTGATAAAAAATTCGCTTTAGAACATAATCTTATTGATAAATTAAATTTTTATTATGGGTTTGCTAATATGGATGTTAATACAATGACCAAAAAATTACAAACAGATAGAAGAGGGGTAATGAGAGGTTTAGGTAGATATATGTTTGCATTTAATACTGTACCTGACTATTTTAATCGACTTGCTATTTTGTTGGCTAAAATGAATAAAGATGGGTCATATGATGCGCACTCTTTATCTGAAGACGGGGAATTAGTATATGATCCGTTTAAAGATAAAAGATTTAGTTATTATCTAGAAAATAGAGAAAAACATAAGCAAGATGGGGTATATGTTCCTTCTAAAACAGATGCTTTATATAATGAACAAAGACAAAAATATCTTTTATTAGTAGATTTATTAAATAAAGAATACTCTGGATCAGAAAAGTTTACAGAAGCATCCATTGTGCCAAAAGCGTATTCTGAAGCAGAGAGATCAAGTTTAAAATCTTTTTCTGATTTAGTCTATGGGTATTATGAAAAAGATTCTCAATCACCAGCTAATAATACTTGGTGAGGAATTATTTATTTGCAATTTATGCAATTTTGACCTGCCAAAATGAAAATGTGATTTGCAAAGCCAACGGATGAAAGTCCTATGGGACATGTGGAACAAGCTACTGTAATAGAAGATGGAGTAACTAAATTATTATGAAAAAAGAACATTTTAGATGAAGAAGGTAATTTTACTTTTGATGAAAATGGACAAATAAAATTTGAACCTACAACCGAAAATACTGGAGACCCTTTATATCAATGAAAAGGTAGTCCTTATGAAGGACTTATGTATTCTGTATTAGGGACAATAAAAGATATAGTTACATTAAATTTTGAGGACATTAAACATAATAGTGAAAAAACCTATGGAGATAGAAATAAAAGAGTATTATTTGCCCTAAGTGATGGGTTTTTAATATTCATGTTATTTGCTATGATAAAAGCAATCATAGATGCCTTTAGAGATGAAAATGGAGATGAAGGCTTAACTGGATATACTTTAAGAATGGCTTCTGCTATAGATAATAAAATATTAAATGAATATAATATTTTGAATAGTACATTTGGTAGTATTAATTCTGAACCTGTATTTATGCAATGAAGTAAAAAATTAGCTACAGATGCATGAGATACTATATCAGGAGATAAAGAATTAATGGATTTAATGACTAGAAATTTTGGTTTTGCCGAAGTATTAAAATGAGGAAGACCTCAATAAAAAAAAAATAAGCCCCCATACACAACGTATGAGGGCTTTTTTAATTTATATATGCAAAAAAAAATAGGAAGACAGCCTAAGCCATCTCCCTTAAAATAAACAAACAAAAAAGATAAATATTTCTATTTATCAAATATCTTAATTTGGTACGTTTTAACGCACTTAAAATTGGTATCTAAACTAGTGATCAAAAAAGTATATAAAATTTATTCTGAAGTAAGTAAATGCTATTTACATAAATATTTTATATACTTTTTTGATTCAAATATTTTTTGTTGAAATTTTCATTTTTTCAACTTTTAAATAATATTCTCTTAAATCTCTATCTGAGCATTTATTTTCTGCTATTGTGATCAATAACTTATAATACTCATCTTCAATTAAGTTTTTTATTTCGCTATGTTCTTTTATAGCATTTTGAGTAAATTCTTTTACTCTATACATGTAATTAATATTACGCATTACCATAACCTTTAAACTTTTCCAATCAGATTTCTTTAATCTACCTTTTAATGCTTCTAAATATACAAGTGGTTCAAGTATTTTATCTTCTAATAATAAAATCTTTTTCTCTATTTTTTTTAGTCATTTTATGACTTATTTTCAATTAAATATCTATATTGAATAAACCCTTTAAAGTTATTACACCAACCAAAGCGATCTCCGTTATTTGGATTCGCTTCATTAAATCCCACCCAGAACACTCCATCTCTATTTGTTACACCATCAGAATAAGGATAATATTCATAATTTAGAATCCCATATTCATCTCTTTGTGTTGGAACTTTTCCTTTAATAGATGAATAATATTCTAGATTAGTCATAGCCCTTGCACAATGCTCAAACGGACTCATGTGACCACTTTTTAATAAAGAATCATGAAGTTTTAAATCCTTTTCATAATCAACCTTTCCATCAAAAGTCATGTAAGACAGTCTAGCACATCTAGCAACTGCTATTTTAATTTTAAATTTTTGAATCGCTTCCTCAACTTCAGTTCTAGAATTAAAACTCCCTTTTACATGTTGCATGATATCTCTATTTTGAATTTTATCACCAAAAGGTATGTGCCATTCTCCTTCTTTTAATTCTTTAGGAGTACTTTCATTCATAGCATCCCACATAGCTTCAGCTAATGCTTGCATATGAATTTCTGCTTGAGAAGTATTAATACTTTGCCAAGATTTAAAAAATTGATTATCTACTAAATCAGTATCTAATTTTAATTCTTCAAAATGTTTTCTGACATCCTTCTTACTTCTAAAAGAAACTTTTTCACCATTTTTAGAAAATCCGTCATAAGAAGGACATCTTAATTTAAAGAAATTATCAAATTCAGTTGCTGTAAGTAATACTGTATGCCACATAAATGGTTCGAGCAATCTATTACAAAGTTGTTTAGTAACATTACTGTTATTTAACAATTTTGATTGTTGTACAGCCAGATCTCTAGCTTCCAACCATTTATTTACTAAAAGTTTTTGTTCAGACTCTCCATCTAAATACTCATTTCCTTGCATTCCAGAATGTTTTGATTGCCAAGCAATAGGAATAAAAGGATCATCTTCAACCATCTTTACCATTTTTTCAAATGGTATGGCTCTACTACTTGCACTATTCTTTGAGAATACTCTATGAGTATTCAATTCAGATAGAATAAATCTTGGAAATGTTAATAAGAATGTTGTTATTCTATTACCCTGAGGATTTACACTATCTGCTACTATTTTTGCTTCTATTTTTCTCATTTATTCTTCTAAATTAGTTATAACATTTAATATGGCTTCAGCATTTTCTACATTTATATCGTCTGACCATATACAAAATAACGAATCATCTTCAGTACATATTCCTGCAACCTTGCCAAATTCACATCTTGAACAATTGTCTTTCCATCTTTCACAAAAACCACAATTAAATTGCAAACCTTTAAGTTCTGGATCATCGTAAACTGCCTCACTGTCTCCAAACTCTTGAACATGCATCTTCCATTTTTTAATTGCTAATCTCTTTGCTTCTTTAAATGATGTCATAATTTTATGTTTATTTTTTATTTTTGATTTCATAATTATTTCATCACATATTTCTATCTGTTTTGTAAAATCTACTTTATCAGATTTCTCTGCCTTTTCTGCTTTCCTGATAAATGTCTCAGCGTCTTTGCCTGTGATTACTGTCATAATCATTCAATTATTAAACACTCCTTAATGCGTGCTTCAAAATCTTGCTGAGCAAAAGATTTAAGTTCATCTACACTATTTGACATATGAAGGACTAACGATTCGCCACTCTCATCAGTCGTATACATTAACACGAATATTCCATCATTATGTGGACTGTCTATCATGTATTCCCCGATATTTGTTTGCGCTGTAAAAAAAGCTAACTCTTCCTTTCCATCCCACTCCAGCTGTTTAATTTTCGGGTTGGATTGACCTTCTTTGAAAGCAAGATTTACTGCTTTAGTAGAATTATCAAAATCTATATATTCTTCTTCATCTACACTATGATAAAATCCCCAAAAATCTATTATTTTCAACGCTTCTGTCGGTTCTGTTTTCATTTCTTTAGTTTTAAAATTGATTGTTTGCATATTAATGTAGATCCCTGATAGTCGTCACAAAATTCAATTTTTGCGCCTTGTGCCGCATCTTCTATTGCTTCATTATAAGCGTCTTTCTGAATCTGCCCAATAACTTTTATCGCTTCTTCTTTGGTAACTGCTGACAAGAAGCCTTTATAC
>Ga0172377_10002856_pt1 | contig 17716 bp, 21 predicted proteins | sample Pumphouse3metaG_FD_119749 | JGI IMG/M metagenome (GOLD analysis project Ga0172377, IMG submission 119749) | Leachate microbial communities from a municipal landfill in Southern Ontario, Canada - Pumphouse #3 metaG | ecosystem: Engineered > Solid waste > Landfill > Unclassified | place: Canada...
ACAAGGCCATGGGGCTTAAGACATTCAAACCGAGAAGCGCCGGCTTGCGACACCGCGTCGCTCCGACCTTCGACGAGATCACCGAGGTCAAACCTCTCCGCAGGCTGACCGAGGCGAAGAAGAGCAAGGCTGGGCGCAACAATCAGGGGCGCATCACAACCCGTCACCGCGGCGGCGGCGTCAAGCGCCGGTACCGCATTGTGGACTTCCGCCGCAACAAGATCGGCATTCCGGCGCGTGTCGAGGCGATCGCCTACGACCCGAACCGCTCTGCCAACCTGGCGCTGCTGAAGTACGTGGACGGTGAAAAGCGTTACATCCTCGCGCCGCAAGGCTTGAAGGTGAACGATGCCGTGATGTCGGGGCCGGAAGCGGAGCCGAGCGTGGGCAACTGCCTGCCGCTGGCGCTGATTCCGCTGGGCCTGGCTGTGCACAACATCGAGCTGGTGCCCGGACAGGGCGGCAAGTTGGCTCGTTCTGCGGGCAACAGTTGCCAGGTGATGGCGCGCGACGGCGACTTTGTCACGCTGCGTCTGCCCTCCGGCGAGGTGCGCCGCATTCTGGCCAAGTGCATGGCCACGATCGGTCAGGTCGGCAACGCCGACTGGAGCAGCATCAATCTGGGCAAAGCGGGCCGCAAGCGCTGGATGGGCATTCGTCCGACGGTGCGCGGCGTGGCGATGAACCCGGTTGACCATCCGATGGGCGGCGGTGAAGGCCGCACGTCTGGCGGCAGTCACCCGCGGTCGCCTTGGGGCAAGCTGTCGAAGGGCGGCAAGACGCGCAACCGCCGGAAGACCAGCAGCAGGTTCATTGTGAAGCGGAGAAAGTAACGCATGGCACGGTCTATTAAGAAAGGCCCTTACGTAGAGAAGAGCCTGCTCGATAAAGTCGAGAAAATGAATGCGTCAGGAAGGAAGCAGCCGATCAAGACGTGGTCGCGCCGCTCCATGATTCTGCCGGATTTCGTCGGGCACACGTTTGCCATTCACAACGGCAGGCAGCATGTGCCGATTTTCATCACTGAGAACATGGTGGGTCACCGTTTGGGCGAATTCGCGCCGACGCGAACCTTCAAATCGCACGGCGTCCACACGGACAAGGCGGCCGCGAAATAACGGAGTCTGAGAACAATGGAAGTGACTGCCATTACCCGAAACGTCAGGATGTCGGCCCAGAAAGGCCGCCCGTTGGCTCGCAAGTGCCAGGGGCTGCCGGTGTCCGCCGCCCTGCAGATCGTTGAGTTTAGTCCGCGTAAAGCGGCTGCCGTCCTGAGCAAGACGCTCAAGTCGGCGGTCGCCAACGCGCGGAACAACGCGAACCTCGATGTCGACATGCTCAAGGTCAGCCTGTGCGTGTTTGATGAGGGGACGCGCATGCGCCGGTTCTGGCCGCGTGCCCGCGGAAGCGCGAGCCCGATTGCCAAGAGGCTGAGTCATTGCAAGGTTGTTCTGACCGACGGTCAGTGAGGCCGGCGATTTTTTAAGGAGCAAAACTTTGGGACAGAAAGTAAATCCTATCGGTTTCCGAATCGCGGTTGACAAGCAGTGGCGTAGCCGTTGGTTTGCCAACAAAAAGCAATTCGGAGAGCTGTTGTCTGAAGACATGATGATCCGCGAGATGGTCAAGAAACGCCTCGAGAGTGCAGCGATCACCAAGATCCTGATCGAGCGTTATGCCAATCGCGTGCGCATCAACCTGTTCACCGCCCGTCCGGGCGTCGTGGTCGGGCGCAAGGGCCAGGACATTGACAAGATCCGTCAGGAACTCGCCAAGAAAACCGGCAAAGACATCTACCTCGAGATCCACGAGGTGCGCGATCCCGACGCCAACGCGCAGTTGGTCGCCGAGAGCATCGCGCAGCAAGTCGAGCGCCGCGTGGCTCTCAAGCGCGCCATGAAGCGCGCCGAGAAGGTCGCCATGGATATGGGCGTCGATGGGATCAAGATCCGCTGTAGCGGCCGCATCAACGGCGCCGAGATTTCCCGCGTTGAGTGGAGCAAGCAGGGCAAGGTCCCGCTGCACACGCTGCGCGCGAACATCGACTACGGGTTCGCCGAGTCGCACACCACGGCGGGACTGATCGGCGTGAAGGTCTGGATCTGCAAGAAAGACGATTTCCAGCCGGTCCGCACCGGCGGTCAGAGGAGGAGAAAAGATGCCCCTAATGCCTAAGCGGGTCAAGTTCCGCAAGCAGTCCAAGGGAAACCGCGCGGGTTTTGCGACGTCCGGTGCCGAGTTGGCGTACGGCGAATTCGGCCTGAAGGCGCTGGAGCGCGGCTGGATGACCAACACGCAGATCGAAGCCTGCCGTGTGGTCATCAACCGCGAGATGAAGCGTAAGGGCAAGCTGTGGATCCGCATCTTCCCCGACAAATCCGTGAGCCGCAAGCCGATCGAAGTGCGAATGGGCAGCGGCAAAGGCAACCCTGAGCTGTGGGTCGCCGTGATTCTGCCCGGCAAGATGCTGTTCGAGATCGGCGGCGTGTCCGATACCGTGGCGCGCGAGTGCCTGCGCCTGGCGGACACCAAGCTCGGCATCCGCACGCAGCTTGTCACGCGCCATGTAACGGGAGCTTAACGGAACCATGAAAGCAAGAGACTTAAGAGAACTCGGAGCGGTGGAGCTCGACCAGAAGATCCGTGAGCGGTCGCAGGAACTCAATGACCTGCGGATCAAGCACAAGTCGGGCTCCGGCATTGAGAAACCGGTCCGTCTGCGTACGATGCGCCATGAACTCGCGCGTATGAAGACGGTGCAAGCTGAGCGGGAGGCTAAGTAAATGGCCGAGACAACAGAGAAGCGCGGCAGCCGCAAAGTCCGTAAGGGCGTCGTGGTGAGCAAGAGCGGCGAGAAATCGGTGATCGTGCAGGGTGAGCGTCGTGAACGCCACCCGGTGTACGGCAAGGTGATCCGCCGTTTCAAGAAGTATCACGCCCATGACGAGGACAACGCAGCTAAAGTGGGCGACGCGGTGACCATCGTGGAAACCCGGCCGCTCAGCGCGACGAAGCGCTGGCGCATCGTCAAGCCTGAGGTGAAGTGACATGATCCAAGAACAGACAGTGATGGTGGTCGCGGACAACACCGGCGCCAAGCGCGCGATGTGTTTCCGTGTCCTGGGTCAGCGTAAACGGTACGCCCATCTGGGCGATATCGTGCGTGTGGCCATCAAGGAAGCGGCGCCGACCGGCGCGGTCAAGAAGGGCCAGGTCTGCACGGCGGTCATCGTCCGCACGGGCCAGCCCATCCGCCGCGAAGACGGTTCGTATGTCCGGTTTGACCAGAATGCGTGCGTGATCGTGGACAATAAGATGAACCCGATCGGTTCCCGCATTTTCGGGCCTGTCGCCCGTGAGTTGCGCGACAGGAACTACATGAAGATCATTTCGCTGGCTCCGGAAGTGGTCTAAGCAGTGAAGGGCCGTAACGCCGATGATGACCCTGCCCGCGCCGGGCGGCGGCCGTCAAAACGGTTACGGGTTAGGAAACAGCATGAGTGTTGCTAGAATCAAGAAGAACGACATGGTGATCGCCATTGCTGGCGATAACGCCGGAAAGACAGGCAAGGTATTGCGCGTGTTGCCCAAAAAGGGCAAGGCCGTGGTGCAGGGCCTGAACATGGTGAAGAAGGCTATCCGCCGCTCGCAGGCCGCCCCCGACGGCGGTTTCGCGGACCGCGAGGCCCCGATCGACCTTTCCAATCTGATGCCCTATGATCCGGACACGAAAAAGGGCGTCCGCATCCGCCGCGTCCAAGAGGGCGACAAGACGGTGCGTAAATCCAAGGCCTCGGGCAAGAACCTGGACTAAGGGGGAGCGGACATGGCCAATCTCAAAGAGAAATTCACAAAAGAACTGGCGCCGAAGCTTCAGGAGACGCTCGGTCTTAAAAACAAGATGCTGGTCCCCCGCCTGCAGAAGGTGGTGATCAACATGGGCTTCGGCATCGTCGAGAAAGATGTGCAGAAGACTATCATCGACGACCTGGGCAAACTCGCCGGCCAGAAGCCGGTGCTGTGCAAGGCCCGCAAGAGCATCTCCAACTTCAAGTTGCGCGAAGGCATGGTGATCGGCGCGAAGGTGACCCTGCGCGGCGAACGCATGTTCGATTTCATGGAGCGCCTGGTCAACAGCGCGCTGCCGCGTATCCGCGACTTCCGCGGGGTTGCTAACCGCGGCTTTGACGGACGGGGCAACTATACGCTGGGCCTGAAAGAGCACACGATCTTCCCCGAACTCATGGATTCCGGTGCGCAGGGCAATGATGTCGGCATGGACATCACCTTCGTCTCCACGGCGAAGGACAACAAAGAGGCCCGTGAGCTGCTAACCACTCTGGGCATGCCGTTCGCCGGCAAATAAGGAGGATTTCCACAATGGCCAAAACCTGTCTGATGGAAAAAGCCAAGCGTACGCCGAAGTTTTCGTCGCGCAAGTATTACCGGTGTTCCCGGTGCGGACGCCCGCGTGCGTATATCCGTAAGTTCCAGCTCTGCCGTATCTGTTTCCGCGAGTTGGCTGTGTCGGGCATGATCCCGGGTGTGACCAAGGCAAGCTGGTGAGGAGTTTACAATGACGTCGGATCCGATTTCTGACATGCTGGCGCGCATCCGCAATGCGCTGAAGGCCGGACTGCCCTCGGCCGAGCTTCCGGGCTCCAGAATCAAGGGCGAGATTCTCCGCGTGATGAAGGAAGAAGGCTACATCACGGACTTCACGATGACCAACGGCGTTCCGCGCGTGCTGAGCATCGAACTGAAGTATAACGACGACGCCGAGCCGGCGATTCGCGGCATGCGCCGCGAGAGCAAGCCGGGCCTCCGCAAGTTCTGCGGCGTGCAGGATATCCCGAATGTGCTGGGCGGTATGGGTACCGCGGTCCTGAGCACCTCGGGTGGCATCCTCAGCGGCAAGGAAGCCCGCAAGCGCAAGCTCGGCGGTGAACTCATCTGCACAATCTGGTAAGAGGGTTTCAACGATGTCGAGAATTGGTAAACAACCGGTCGCGATTCCCGCCGGCGTCACGGTGACCGCCGACGGTAACGCTGTCACGGTCAAGGGCAAGCTGGGCGAACTGAGCCGCGTCTTCCAGAAGGGCATCACCGTCACGGTCGAGAATGGCCAGGTGCTGGTGTCCCGCGCGGATGATTCGCGCATGCAGAAGAGCTGCCACGGCCTGAGCCGCACGTTGGTCAAGAACATGATCGAAGGCGTGACCAACGGCTATAAGAAGGCGCTCTCCATCGAGGGCACGGGCTTTAAAGCGGTGCTGCAGGGAACGAAACTGAGCCTCTCGCTCGGCTTCGCGTCCCCGAAAGAGTATGCGATTCCCGAAGGCATCAAGGTGACGGTCGACCCCAATGGTCTGGTCGTCAACGTCGAGGGCATCGAGAAGGAACTCGTCGGCGAGGCTGCCGCCCGCATCCGCAGTTACTATCCGGCCGAACCCTACAAGGGCAAGGGTATCAAGTACGTGGGCGAGCAGATCCGCCGCAAGCAGGGCAAGACGGTCGCATAAGGCCCGAACGGAGCTGAACAACATGAGTTTTAACCGTAAAGAACAACGCAATCGACGCCACATGCGCCTGCGTCAGCGCGTGAAAGGCACAGCCGCGCGTCCCCGCATGGCCATCTGCATCTCGAACAAGCACATGTACGTGCAGTTCATCGATGACGTCGCGATGCGCACATTGGCTGCGACCTCCACGCTGAAGGAGGCCAAGCCGTGCAATCTGGAGACAGCCAAGCAGGTCGGCGAACAGGCGGCCGGCGTGGCGAAGGAGAAGGGCATTTCGATCGTGGTCGTCGACCGCGGCGGGTTTAAGTTTCACGGTCGCGTCAAGCAGATCGTGGAAGCCGCCACCGCTGCCGGCCTGAAGATCTCGGAGCGCGCCGTTGAGACGGCAGAGGAGGCGAAGTGAGCGCAGAAGCAAGATTTCCCCGGAGTGAGGCGCAGAGCGAATTCGACGAGCGCGTCGTGTTTGTGAACCGTTGCGCCAAGGTGGTCAAGGGCGGACGCCGTTTCAGCTTCAGCGCCGTGGTCGTCGTGGGTGACCGCGAAGGCCGCGTCGGCTTCGGCTTCGGCAAGGCCAATGAGGTCAGCGATGCCATCCGCAAGGGTGGCGATGCGGCGAAAAAAGAGATGATGCGCGTCAAGCTCGCGGGCAAGACGATCCCGCATGAGGTGACGGGCGTGTGCGACGGCGGCCGCGTGCTGCTCAAGCCCGCTCCGGACGGCACCGGCCTGATCGTCGGCGGCGGCATGCGCCCCGTCCTCGAGGCCGCCGGCGTGCGCGATGCCATCGGCAAATCGCTGGGCAGCAAAAACCGCCTCAACGTGGTCAAGGCCACGGTCGACGCGCTGAACAATCTGCGCTCGGCCGATGAGATTGCCGCCGCACGTGCGTAAAAAGTGAAGAGTGAAGAGTTAATAACGAATAGTTTGCTGTTCCGAACGATCAGCTATTTGATGTTAACGAATAGGAGTTTTCGCAATGGATTTGTCATCACTGAAGAACACCCCGGGTGCGCGCAAGACGCGTAAACGCGTGGGTCGCGGCCGCGCGTCGGGCATGGGTAAAACCTCGACCCGCGGTCATAAGGGTCAGCAGGCCCGCAAAGGCCATAAGGTCAAGCTGGGCTTTGAAGGCGGCCAGATGCCGCTCATCCGCCGCCTGCCGAAACGCGGCTTCAAGAACCCCACACGCGTGGTCTACGCGCCGGTCAACGTCTGTGACCTTGAACGCTTCGAGAACGGCACGGACGTCACGCTGGAGCTGCTCCGCGAGAACGGTCTCTATGCCAAGAAGTTCGACGGCGTCAAGATCCTTGGCCACGGCGATCTGACCAAGAAACTGACCGTGAAAGCCAACGGCGTCAGCGCGTCCGCGAAAGCGAAGATTGAGGCCGCCGGCGGCACTGTCGAAATCGTCTAAGAGGTCTGACCATGGCCATGCTAGAGTCGTTCGCGAATACCTTTAAAATCCCGGAACTCCGGAAACGCATCCTGTTGACAGCCGGTCTGGTCTTCATCTGCCGGCTGATCTCCATGATACCGACTCCGGGCGTGGATTGGCAGACGCTGCAGCAGGAACTGGAACGCATCCGTGAGACCGCCGGCGCTGGCGGCGGCCTCATGGATTGGTTTAACGTGTTCAGCGGCGGCGCGCTCAATCAGTGCGCGGTCGGCTTTCTGAGCATCTGGCCCTACATCAGCGCCTCGATCATTATCCAGCTCCTGACGGCGGTGATCCCGACGCTCGAGCGCATGCGCCGCGAAGGTGAGTCGGGCCGGGTGAAGCTGGCGCAGATTACGCGCTATCTGACCATCGGCATCTGCGTGTTCCAGTCCTTTGCCCTCGCCACCGCGTTGCAGAATCCGGCGTCGTTCGGCCTGGGCGGTGTGCAGATCGTGACGCGCCCGGGCTTCGGGTTCAATATCATGACTGTCATCGCCATGACCACCGCGTCACTGCTCGTCATGTGGCTGGCGGATCAGATCACGCAGCGCGGTATCGGCAACGGGACGTCGCTGATCATCATGATCAATATCACCTCGCGCCTGCCCGTGGCGATCATTGAAGCCTGGACGCGCTACTTCGGACTGGGCGGCATTACCGCCACCCGCAGCCCGATCGAGCTGCTCCTGCTGCTGCTCTTCGGCTTCCTGATCACGATGGGCACCGTGATGCTCACGCAAGGCGTCCGCAAGGTGCCGATCCACTCCACGCGACGCGCCGCCGGCGGGGGCAACTCCTACGGCATGCAGCAGACGTATATGCCGCTGCGCGTGAACTACACCGGCGTCATGCCGATCATCTTTGCGGGACCGCTCATCCAGTTCCCCGCCGCACTCTTGAGCCGCATCCCGGCCGAGATCACGTGGCTGGGCTGGCTGAAGTGGCTCGGCGTGCAGTTGAGCGATATGACCAGCCCGTTGCACCTGGCGGTCTATGCGCTGCTGATCATGTTCTTTGCCTTCTTCTGGGTGGCGACCCAGTTCAATGCGATGCAGATCTCCGATAACCTTAAGCGCGAGGGTTCTTATGTGCCGGGTATCCGGCCGGGCCGCGCGACGGCGGAGTATCTGGATGCGTTGATGACGCGCGTCACCTTGATTGGCGGCCTTGGCTTGCTGATCATCGCCCTCGTGCCGCAATTCCTGCGCGGTATGATGGAGTTGCCCTGGGAGATGGCTTCGTTCTTCGGAGGCACGAGCTTGCTGATCATCGTGGGCGTCGCGCTCGATACGCTGCGCCAGATGGAATCGCACCTGCTGATGCGCAACTACGACGGCTTCCTGAAGCACGGCCGCCTGCGCAGCCGCCGCTGAGCGCCTCAGTCGCGCGCTATTCATTCCAAGGCCCGCTGACCTTCCGGTCGGCGGGCCTTCGTGTTTTCATGCCGACAGTATCCGGGCCAGCGGGGTACTCTGACACTTTTTTGTCTATAAATGTCCTGTTGACCTCGTCATTGTTAAAGCGTACTGTATTTATGATTTGGATAGGTGTCTAAATCAAAAAATCGTCGGCGTTGAATACTCTGCTGTCATGCAGAAAGAAGACGTTTAACAAATGAAAACTCTCCTTTGTGTCACTGCGCTGTCCATGTGTACGGCTGCTGCCGTTGCGTACGATGCAAACTCCGCGCCGCTCGTGATTGCCGGTGCGATGATGACGCCGGTCTCAAGCGGGACCGCAACCAGCGTGTCGGGAACGGGGCCCGCATGGAGCATGAATGTGGCCAATGCGGGCTGGTCAGAGGGCTATGCGTACACCATCTTTCAAATCGCGCCCGGAACGCGCGCCCAACTCACCGGCGGCACCGTGCAGAATACGATTACGGACGGCGGCCAGGGCTGGTATTGGGGGGACGTCGTGCTCTTCGCATCGGCGGTCGATCCGCGATCTCCGATCGCCGGCAAAGTGCCCGGGCCGACGGGATCATGCCCGGCACCGGGTGTGCTGGCGTGGATGAGCGACACCCAATACGGCGATCCCGCAGTTTATGCGACCAAAGAGGCCGCGAACAACGCGGGCTACCGCTATTTTGGCGGCTACGACGGCTTCGCCAGCTATCTCGATGCGATCGGCGGGTATTCGTCGAATGTCGAAAATTTTCGGGACGGCGGGCTGCCGTTCTACGGCGGCGCGTTTGCCGGCTGGAATGAGGGGTCAGCCACCTCGATGGCCGCCGGCACGCCGGCCCGCTTCCTGACTGACACGCTCTATCCGGCGGGCGGCGGACTGAATCGCGCCCTGAAAGACCAGACCTATGCCTTTGACGGGACGGTGTGCTCCGGTTCGGAGAGTCTGTTTGTCACGGTTATGGTGCGCGGGGGCGGCGGGGGCGGCGGCTCGATCCTCGTCAGCAATCTGGTCGTCAGTTTCTCGTCGCCGGGCAGTTTGAAGGTGACCGGCGCCATGATGAATCCCGTGCTGCTGGCCGGCTCCTCCGCCACGGTGAGCGGGAACGATGGCGAGTGGAGCCTGATTGTGACCGGCAGCAGCGAGGCGGAGGCCTATGCCTGCGCGACGTTCATGGTCGGGCCGCGCACACGGGTGCAGCTCGCAGGGGGCTCGATAAAAAACACGATCACAGGCTCGAGCTGGTGGTACGGCGATCTCGTGTTCTTTGCCTCTTCCGTGAACCCTCGCGCCCCGATCGCGGGCAAAGTCAGCGGACCCTCGGTGCCGGGCACCGACGCGAACCCCGCGCCCGGTGTCATGGCGTATCTCACGTATCAGAAGTTTAAGGACAATGGATACAAATTGCTGTATCGCTCGAAAGAGACCGTGAATAATGCCGGATACCGCTATATGGATAATAACGGGACCTGCGGCAGCTATCTGGAGGCGATCAGCCAATATGCGTCGAATGTCGAGAACTTCAGAGACGGCGGCTTGGAAATCGACGGCGGCTCGCATGCCGGCTGGAATCAGGTCTTGTATCCGTTTATGGTTGCTGCGGAACCGGTCGCGCATCCGTTGTCCGAGATCCTCTATCCCGCTTGGGGCGGACTGAACCGGCCGCTGAAGGATCAGACCTATGCGTTTGACGGGGGGTTGTGTACCGGGACCAACATGGCGTTTGTGACTGTCATGCTGCGTGGCGGTGGCGGTGACGGAACGGGAGGATCGATCACGGTGAGTGATCTGACGCTTCTGCTTGCGCCGCTGGCGGATCACAGCCACGATCCGACGATTCTGTATCTCTGGTGAAGTTCGGCCATCATGAATAAAACGTTCGGATCTCTCTTTGGCGGCTGCCGTGTGTTCACGTTGGCCTTCGGAATGGCGTCGGTGTGTGGCGCGGCCGATTGGCCGTGCTGGCGCGGGCCGTCGCGCGACGGCATTTCCCGAGAAACCGCCTGGTCGCACGCATGGGGCACGAACGGCCCGGCCGTCGTGTGGCGCGCGACGGTCGGCAAAGGGTTCTCGTCCTTTGCCGTGGCCGACGGGCGCGTCTACACGATGGGGAATACCGACGGACAGGATACGGTCTTCTGCTTTTCAGCCGTCAGCGGCGCCACGCTCTGGCGTCATACCTACCCCTGCGAGCTGCAGCCGCTCTCGTATGAGGGCGGCCCTTCATCCACGCCTGCGGCGGCCGATGGCCGCGTGTATACGTTCAGCAAAGGGGGTGACCTCTTTTGCCTGGACGCGCGCGATGGCCGCGTGCTCTGGTCGCGCGCCTTCGCCCCGTGGCCGTGGCGCGACGGGGACTGGAAGAACACCTGGCGGTATGCGGGATCGCCGCTGGTTGCGGACGGACGGCTGGTGATGAGCCTCGGCGAGGCGGGGACCGTGCTCGACGCGCGCACCGGCGCGACCGTGTGGGAGAGTCCTGCAGGGCACCCCGGGTATGCGTCGCCGGTGCCGTTCCGCGCGGGCGAGACCGACGCGCTCGCCTTTTTTGCCGGCCACGCGGTGGTCGGCGCCGAAGCCGCGACCGGCCGGCGGTTGTGGCAGATCCCGTGGCGGACGGAATGGGACATGAACGCGGCCGATCCGGTGATCCATGGCGGACGCCTGTTTGTGTCGTCCGGCAACGGAACCGGCTGCGCGCTGTATGACCTTGCCGCAGCGCCGCCGCGCGAAGTCTGGCGCACGAAGCACCTGCGCCTGCCGATGAACAGCGCGGTGTTGTGGCAGGGGCACCTCTATGGGTTCAACGATGAAAACCTGACCTGTGTGGCGTGGGACACGGGCGAGGCGCGCTGGTCGGAGCGCTCGCTGCGGCGCGGCGCGTTGATGCTGACGGCAGACGGCCGGCTGATGCTGCTGAGCGAGAACGGCCAACTCGTGGTGGCGCAAGCCGCTCCGGAGGGGTACCGGCCGTTGGCGCGCGCGCGTATTCTGAAGGGACGCTGCTGGAGCGCGCCGGTGCTGGCGAACGGGCTGCTCTACGCGCGCAACGCCCAGGGCGAAGCGGTGTGCCTCGATCTCCGTCCGTGAGCCGCCGGCCGTTCCCTGGCTCAGCGCACCGCGACCGGCCCGTCAAACGCCACGCCGTCCCACTCAGCCGCGTCGACGCCGTGCTTTCGGAACGCGATGCGCAGCGTCTTGCCGCCGCGCGTGACACGCAGGCCGCTGGCGGTGGGAGAGTCGATGCGTTCAGCCTGCCAGGGCTCCTCTTTGCCGGCGCGCGCGGGGATCAGCAGCGTGAGGGTGTCGCTGGCCGTGACCGGCCGGCGCATTGCGGCCTCGACATGCCACTGGTTGGGGAACGGCGAGCGCCCGTTGCGCATCTTGGGCGGCGGGGAGAAACCGTCGGTCTGTGTGAAGGCAAGCGGTTGGGGCGCGAAATAGCGGACGGCCAGGCTGGCGTTCTTCTGGGTGAGCCGCAGGGTCTGCGCGGCTTCGTCGAGCGTGAAGGCGCTGAGCCCGTGCAGCATGAACTGGAAGGTGGCGGGCGCGGGTGCGGCGAAATCATCGTAGAGCACCACGAGGTCGGGCTTGATGAAGAGCACGGCGCGTTCGGCCCGCGTCACGGCACCTGTGTAGGCGGCGGTCGCCTCGCCGCGCACGTAATCCCAATCAGGGGTCAAGCGCGCGTCGAGGATGCGCCCCGCTGCGGTGGCCGCGTGCATGAGCGGGTTGGCGCCGTTGACGAGCACGGCGTTCTGGGAGCGTGCGGCGTGCGCCCACTTGTAGTGGAACGCGCTGCCGTGCAGATCGCGGTAGGTGCAGGCGGGCAGCAGGCAGTCGCCGAAGGCGTTGAGTTGGATGCCGAGCTGCGCGTTGTGGCCATGGCTGCTGGTGCCGAAGGGGTCGGCCTTGAAGAGCAGGTGCACATCGTCGCGGCTGTCGAGCAGGGTCGCGTGCAGGCTGGCGACGCCTGTGCCGCGGAAGACCATCGACTGCGGCCGGTCGGTCGGCGGGACGGGCTCGGGCAGCGGCGGCAGATTGGCGGCGTAGAGGAAGCCGGTGACGCTGCCCGGTTCGCGCGTGCGGGTCTGCTGGAGCCACCACGACCAGTGGCCGGCCGCGGCGGCACCTGCGGGATCGGCCCCTTTCATACGGGCGAAATAGTGGAGGAAGGCGCAGGACGCCGGACGGTAGGAAAGGTCGCCGAAGCCGGCATTTGGCGAGTGGGGCGGCACGACGTAGAGCGGAAGGTTGCCGATCTGATTGAAGAACGGTTTCTTGAGGCCGTCGATGCCGAGCGCGCTGTGCGCGACTTGCATCCAGGTGGTGACTTTGGTCATGTAGCCGGTGAGATAGCTGGCGCCCTCGTGCCAGCCGCCGTCGTCGTCCGACCAGACCGGGTAGGCGGCGTAAAATTTGTTCACGGCGTAATCGAGCCAGGTTTCGGCCTCCGGCACTTCGCCGTGGAAGGCGATGGCGACTTCGGCGATCTTGTGCCAGATGCGGTTGCCGTGGCTGTTGAGCGGGCGTGTCAGGTGGCCGTTGCCGTGGCCGACCTCGCCGCTCTTCCAGGCGTCGGCCACGCGGCGTGACCACACCGCGCGGAAGCGGACGCGCTCCGTGTCGGTGAGGATGTCATAGAGCCAGTCGTAGGCGCGCGCGGGCCGGTAGAGCACGGCTTTGGCGGCCTCGCAGTTCAGCGCGAAATTGCTGGGGCCGTCCGGATCCCACGCTGTCAGGGCCATCAGGAACGAACGGGCCGCCTCGCCGTAGCGCGCGTCTTGGGTCATCAGCCACACGAAGGCGAGCAGCTCGGCCTCGCTGCTGGCGCGGTCGCCGATCTGGCGGTTGGGCCACCAATGCTTGACGGCCTCGTCATCCTCTTTGTTGCGGGCCGACCCGCGGTGGACGGGTTCGGGCGTCGGACCTTTCTTGATCAGCGCGTCGGCCTCTTTGCGCAGTGCGGCGAAACGTAAGGCGGCGGGGCCCTCCTGAGTGGCGGCGGCGCGCAGCCGCGGCAGGTCTTCCGGGCGCATGAAGAGGCGCGGGTGCCGGGCCGGCAGGCGCTCACGCTGCTGGGCGCGCGTCGGCATGGGGAAGGGGATCGCGCTGTCCGGGACGGTGACGCGCCGTACCGCGCTCCACGCCGCCACCTCCTGCTTGGCGGTGGTGAAGCGGTAGCGCCAGAACCAGACGCCCGGCTTGAGCGGTTCATGGTGGGTGTAGACGCACCAAGGCACCTTCTTGGCGGAGCCGGGCGCGGCGAAGTCGCGCGTCTGCGACCATTCGATGTCATAATGCGCGGCGCGTGTGTCGTGAATCCAAGTGAAGGAGGGGGGATTCATGACCGACGTAGAACCGTCGGCCGGCCGATAGCCCCACTCGTCTGCGCGCGCGGGCCGGTTGTCGACCCCGAGCGCCGCATAGCCCGCAGCGTGAATGAACAGGACCGTCGCCAATGCGCATCCAATACGTTTCATGCCCGTATGGTAAAGGAAATCCCGGTGTCGGGTCAACCGGGGGTCACGTTCGCCATTGCCACCTCCGGGGCCGAACCGCTACACTTGGCGCATGATTATTCGAACTCTCAGCATGACCCTCAGTGACGCGGAGATCATGGCGGCGGCCACCCGCGCGTTTGAAGCCAACAAAGAGAACATTCCCGCCGAGGCGCGCGGCAAGGTCAAGAACCTCACTCTCGCGTTCCGTCCCGATACGGTTGTGATTACCGGCACGCTCAGCATGGGGTTCATCCCGATGCCTTTTGAAGCGCACTGCGAGCCGTCGGTCCGCCCGGACGGCGAGACGCTGGCGCTGCGCATCGCCAAGGTCAAGGCCGCGTTTTTCACCGGCGACGGTTCGGCGATTCTGTCCGCGCTGATGAACCAGCTTCAGGCGGTGCCCGAAGTCGCCGCCGAAAACGACACGCTGCTGGTGCGCCTGCCGCAGCTTCTCGCGCGGCGCGGCGTGTCCGTGGAGGGCCGGCTGAGCGATGTCCGCGTCGAGCCCGGCGCGCTGCATGTCGCGATCGGCTGACGGCACAGCGTCCCCTTGTCAAGGGCATCCTTGATTTTTAAGCAAACGCATGCGTGTGCCGGAAAAGGGCAGGCGATTCGCCGGTGATCTGCGTAAAGACACGCGTCAGATAATTCCGGTTGGGGAAGCCTGACCGCTCGGCGATTTCGGCAAGCGACGCGGCTGTGGTCAACATCAGGTCAGCCGCGGCCCGCACGCGTACCTGCATGAGAAAATGCCGCGGCGAGACCCCTTGGTAGCGCAGAAACAAGCGAGTCAAAGACCGCTCGCTGACATGCGCGAGACGGGCAAGGCCGGGGTTGGAAAGCGGTAAGCGGTAGTTTTCTTCGATGTGTCGGATTGCCTCTTGAAGCGAGGCCGGCTTTTCTTCAAGCCAGCGGATTTCGTTGCGGGTGAGCGTCACATGCAACAGTGTTGAACATCTGGTGATCGGGAATCAGAACCACCTTGTCAGGTCCCAGCATGACTTCCTGCCCGGTGTCTGGAAACACAATTACTCAATCTTCCTGCGCAAACTTCCGGACGGGGAATATTACCTGTTCAGCTATTTCGAGTACACGGGAACGGACTTCGCCGCGGACTGCGATCGGATGGCGGCCGATCCCGTGACCCAGAAATGGTGGTCTGTTTGCATGCCCTGTCAGGAGCCTTTTGCGGACCGGGCCGAGGGCGAATGGTGGGCCGGAATGAAAGAGATCTTTCACCACGTCTGAAACACGCCGAACCAGCGGCGGCTGTTCGACTCGCTGCCGACCACTTTCAGCAGCAGCGGCTCTCCCGGCGTCACCCGCGCGGATGGCAGTGTCAGCGTGAACGTGCCGTATTCGGCGGTCGCGGTGTCGCGCACGTATCGGAGCGTCACGGCTTTGTCGGCGCTGGCCCACTCGGCGTCGCTCTCGCTGATGGCCGGAATGTCGATGACCTTGTCGTCGTTCACAAAGAGCGCGAAACTCGCCTGCGGCTCCGCAAAGTAGCCCATGCCGCCCAGCCAAGTCACAGCGGTCTGTGGTTTTGCCCGCGCGTCGGCGGGCATCGGTCGCGTCTTCCAGACCAGTTCGTTCTTGCCGGACATGGCCCGTGCCACATCGATCTGATTCACGCCCAGCGGCAAATCATCATGCCCGCTGTCGCCCGCCCTGACCGTCTCCTGCCAACCGTTCTGGTTCCCGGTCGCCGCCTTCACGATGCCTTGGGGATTGAACGCGTCCGAACGCGCGTAACGGATCAGACCGTCCAGCAGGCAGGAGCCTTCCGGCGTGCCGGACAACACATCCAGCCCGAATGTCATCAGCGCGCGCCCCGCGCCCATGCGCGCTTCGGCGGCGTACAGGAAGTAGCCTTGGCCGCCTTCGCCGACCACGATCATCTCTTCCGGCAGGATGCCCGCAAAAGGCAGCGGCCGACCCTGCTTCAAGATCCGGAACGACAGCGGAGAGAGCGTCCCGTCGTGCGGGAAATCGCCGAGCGCGGGATGCCGCGCGAAGGCCGTCCCCACCTGATTCCCCATCCACCACCACCCCAGACTCACGTTGGGCTGGCCTTCCGTGCCGTTGATCAGAATCACGCGACGGCCGTCCGCCAGGGCCGCGCCGGCATCCGGCGCCCCGAACCTTGAGATCAGCAGCCCGGCCTTCTCCGCTTCAGGCGTTCCGGACACGGCAAGTCCCGTGTACAATTTCTCCAACGCCGGCAACAGGTTCCGCGCAACGGCAATGCCTCTCCCGTCCTGCTTGTCCCGTTTGGGGAAGACCCAGACGTCCCAGGTGTTCAAAACTTTTTCTCCCGACCTCTGACCTCCGACCTCTGATCTCTGTATGACCTCTGCCACCAGCACGGCGTGGACGGGCTTGTCCACCGAGGGTATCGCAAGAGCCGCCTCGGCAAGCAGCCGCGTGCTGCCCAACTCAACATCGCCGCCGTCGCATTCGCCCTGCGCGAGTACGGCGTCCCCCGCGCGCAATGTCCATTTCACCCGCGCCTTGTCTAAAGGCGCCTCGCCGTAGTGTGTGATCCAGAAACCCGCCTTCACCGTGTCCCCGGACACGACGATGCGGGTGTCCGGCTCGGTCTTGAGCAACAGTGAGGTCGGCCCGTTGAACCGGCGGAACGCCTCTGGCGTCGAGCCGTTGCGCTTCACTTCCCAGAACGGATCGAACAAGCCCTGTGCGCTGTAGGTGTCCCCCTGCTGGACGACCACATCCACGATGGTCCAGAAACTATATCCGTCGCATGCGGGATCGAGCCGTGCGGCCTCAACGCCCCGCTTCTGATAAACTTTCTGCAAGGCGTGCTGCGCGTCCTGACAGACGTCGCCCCAACGACGATCCAGGCCGGCGGCCTTCAGCCATCCATCCCGCTTCGCCATCGGCACAGGCGGCATCCACGGCCCAGAAAAACAACCTTCCAGACGCGGATCCTGTTTGACGCTCAGGTTCAGGTATTCATGCGCGACGAATGGCGCGTCGCAGGTGAAACTGCCCGGAGCCCACACGTTGATCGGACCGTTGCGGAAATCCGAGTTCTCAGCCGTGTTGCACGTCCCGTCCTGATGGAGCATGAGGCGGTCCGGATCGAGCCGTTTGGCCAGCTTGTAGATCTCTCTGTCCAACGGGCTTCCGAGGAGACCCTCATTACCCGTGCAATAGGTTGTCAGCGACACGTACCGGCGATAATGCTGGTAGAGTTCAGTCAGATCCCGCATCGGGTCAAACGTGAAGGCCTCTGTCGGATAGTCGCCGTAATAAGGCAGTTCCGGCTGGATCATGATGCCGGCCTCGTCCGCCGCCTCAAAATACTCCGGCAGTTCGCAGTGCGTGTGCAGACGCACGTAGTTGAACCCAGCGGCACGCGCGAGCTTGAGGTGCTTGAGGTGCTCGTCCTTCGAAGCGGGGGAGGACATCGTCAATGGATAGATGTAATCGTCGCCGAACCCGCGCACAAAGAACGGCTTATCGTTCAGGAAGAAGCGGTCGCCGCGCACCTCGATCTTGCGTACGCCGAAACGCTCGGTCCAGCCGTGCACCGGTGTCTCGCCCTCGCACAGCGTGATCTCCGCCACATAGAGATTCGGCTGTTCCGGCGACCAGGCGTTAAACGGATCAAGCTTGATCCGGCAAACGACCTCGGCACTCTTCCTGCCTTCCGCGAACGTGATCGCCGCCTCGCCAACTGCCGACTGCTGACTGCCGACTGCCGGCTGTACCTTCACGCGCAACACCGGATTCTTCAGCCTGCCCGCCTCTGTCGCAGTCGCGATGGTCGCATGCACCTCTGCGGTCTGTTGATCGAAATCGCCGCGCACCCACGC